>Ga0114931_10011319_pt1 | contig 10556 bp, 7 predicted proteins | sample 2SBtaG_FD_89579 | JGI IMG/M metagenome (GOLD analysis project Ga0114931, IMG submission 89579) | Deep subsurface microbial communities from Kolumbo volcano to uncover new lineages of life (NeLLi) - 2SBTROV14_V59a metaG | ecosystem: Environmental > Aquatic > Marine > Volcanic | place: Kolumbo...
AATACCCCTGTGCCGCGAGCTCCTCCACCCGTTTCGCGGCCCGCGTATCCTGCCAAACGATCGCCGGACCAACCGGCTTGCCGGAAGCGCGCTCCCAGACGACGACCGTCGCCCGCTGCGACGCGACCCCAACGCCCGCCAGTTGGTAGGGCTTCAGAGAAGCCTCACGGAGAACCCTCCTCACCACGCCGATCGTCTGCTGCCAGAGATGCAGCGGATCCTGTTCCATCCAGCCCGGCCGCGGGTAGGACGACCGAATCTCTTCGTACGCACTGCCGACCCGGCGGCAGCGCTCGTCGAAGATCAATGCGCGAACGCCGGTAGTCCCCTCGTCGATAGCGAGAATGTACAAGATCAGTCCGTGGCGCCGGGCAGCAGTGCGCCGGGATTCAAAATCCCGTTCGGATCGAGGGCGTTCTTCAGGGATCGCATCACCGCAATACCGGCGTCGCCGTGTTCGTCGCGCATCCACGGGATACGCATCCGGCCGATCCCGTGGTGGTGCGAAATCGATCCGCCGCTGCGCACCGTCGCGTCCATCGCTCGCTTCCAACAGTCCCGGTACACCGCTTCCGCATCGGCGAAATCCTGCGGCTGCGCGACGAAGGTAAAGTAGATGTTGGTTCCCTGCGCGTAGGAATGCGAGCTGTGCCCGGAAACGATGAGGAGACTCTCGGCACCGCCCACGGCAGCCATCACGTTACTGTAGAGCTCACGGATGTGCGACCAATCCGCCGTCACCTCCACCGTGTCGACGACGAAACCGCGCCCCACCAGATCGGTCAGGCTGGGTACGTTGTTGCGCTCGGCATACCAGTGCTCGACCGGCGTTTCGCCGGTCTCGCCGGCGGCGAGCGAAAGGCAGATCCGGCGACATGCCTCGGTTTCCGCGTCGGCCAACGCCGCCGGGCCCTCGCTGACGATCAGCAGAAAACACGCATCCCCTTCCGCCCATTGGCCGAAATGCCGGCCCGATTCGTGAGCGTCGTAGAGTCGTACCACCGGCGGTCGCCAACCCACGCGCATGATCTGGCGGATCGCTTCCAGGCCCGTCTCGAAATCGGCAAAGGTATAGGAGCTCATCCTGCGGCATTCCGGAATCGGAAAGATCTTCACGGTCGCTTCGGTGATCACCCCGAGGGTACCTTCCGAACCCAGGAACAGATGCCGCAGATCCGGCCCCGCGGATCGTCGCGGCGACGGCTTGATGGTCACTCGCTCACCGTTGGCGAGGATCACTTCGAGTCCGAGCAGCATATCCTCCATCGATCCGTAGCGCGTCGACAGCTGGCCCGCGGCACGCGTCGACACCCAGCCGCCGACGGTCGACAGCTCGATCGACTGCGGGAAGTGTCCCATCGAATAGCCACGCTCGTTCAGCGCAGCCTCGAAATGATGCCCCATCATCCCCGCCTGCACGCGCGTGTATAGAGAAGTCTCTTCGACCTCGACGACGGCGTTCATCCGCCGCATGTCGATGACGATCGACCGGTCATCGGGCAGGAAGCCGCCACAAACGCCCGAACCCGCGCCGAACGGTGCGATCGGTACATGCTCTCGGTTCGCGAACCGCAACACGGCTTGAACCTGTTCCGCCGATTCCGGCCAGACGACACAAGCCGGGCGGTTGGTGAGCTCACCGCGGTCGGCGCGCACCAACGACAGAGGCCACGTGTCGTGTACGTGGCCGGCCAATACATCATCGTCCCACTGGACCTGTCCAGCCCCGATCTCTCGGGCGAGATCCGTGCGAAGCTTCTCTATCTCGATATCAGCCATGCGCCGCGCGCGGCTCCTCCTCTTCGACAGGCGGCTCGCCGGATGGCGACCGCATCTTTTCGACCAGCGCTCGATACTCCTTCAGCTCGCGTTCTCGCCGCCCCTCGTCCCAAGCGAGCAGCTGGGCCATGGTCTTCGACACGCCTTCCGCGACCGACAGTCCGCAGCCCAGGTCCCACAACAGCAGACGAGTGCGCCGTTCGAGGACGTCTTCCAGGGTCATCGCCATCTCTTGGTTGACGTTGTAGTCGACCTCGGCAGGCGTCAGCATCGAATCGTGCGCGTAGGGCCTGGCCCGCGACGGATCCCGCTCCATCGCGGCGACGATGAGAACCGCGTTGCTACCGTAGAGGCGCACCAATCGCTCGATCGACTTGCGTTTGACCTCGCGGACTCGGCTCGACAAGTAGTCCTCGTAGCGAGCCAGGTCGGTACCCGTCTCGCCGCCGCTCAGGGATTGTTCGTCGCTCAACCCAACCGGCGGCGGCAGTGTCCGCCCGGCGTCGACCAAACGCGCGCAGACGATGTCCATGACACGCTCGGCCATCCTCCGGAAGGTCGTCAGCTTACCGCCGGCAATCGACACCAAGCCGGCATCGTTGACCATGATCTCGTCCTGTCGCGACAACTCGGTCGGGCTCTTGCCCTCTTGTTGCAGAAGGGGTCGCAGGCCGGCCCAGGTATTGACGACATCGGCGGCGCCGAGGGGCCGATCGAAGGTAAACGTACGGTTGGCCGCCTCCAGTAGGTACCCGACGTCCTCCCAGGTGACCTCCGGGTAATCCGCGATCTCCGGGTAGTCGGTGTCGGTGGTTCCCAGGTAGGTCACGTCGCCGCGCGGGATGGCGAACACCCCGCGCTTGTCGCGGGCGTTCATGACGACGATACCCGACAAGCCGATACGATCGCTCGGCACGCCGACGTGTACCCCCTTGGTCAACCGCAGGCGGGGTTCGCCAGTGGGCTCGCTGAGCAGACGGACGCGATCCACCCAGGGACCCGCGGCGTTGATGATGGCATGGCCGCGTACCGTCAGCTCGACCCCAGCGAGCTCATCGCGGGCTTCGACGCCATTCACCCTGCCACCATCGGTAACGAAGCGGACCACCTCGAGGTGGTTGGCAACCACCGCCCCAAGTCCCACCGCCGACTTGATCACCTCGGCAACCAGTCGCGCATCGTCGGTCACGTACTCGTAGTGAATCGCGCCGCCGTAGAGATCGTCGGCGCGGAGCCGCGGCTCGATTTCGAGTGCCTCCTCGGGCGTCACCAAACGATGGCGCTCGGCTTCCGATACACCCGCCAGACGGTCGAAGGTCCACATGCCAACACTGAGCTTGGCGTACTCGCGGCGATTCGCCAGCGGGAACAGCATCGGCACCGGGCGTGCCAGATGTGGCGCCAGACGCCGTACCACGTAGCGCTCGGTCGCCGCCTCGCGAACCAATCCGACGTCGCCTTGTTGCAGATAGCGGAGCCCGCCATGGATCAGCTTCGAGGACCGACTGCTGGTGCCGGCCGCGAAGTCGCGGCGCTCGACCAGCGCTACACGAAGTCCACGCAAGGCCGCATCGCGGGCGATTCCGGCGCCGGTGATCCCACCGCCGACGATCACCACATCAAAGGTATCTTCACCGAGCGTCTGCAAATTGCGGCGGCGCGCATGTACCGATAGGTCGACGTGTGAGCTCATCGAGACAAATTCCCAGGCTTACCCTAGAAGTTTACCCTCGAGGTCGAACCTCGAGGGTAAACTTCGACAGCGTCCAACGCGGCGGAGGCAATGTCAATCGAGGATGTGCCGCGCATGGCGCGGGACAAACGACCGTTTGGTTGCTGTGGTAACGGCGGCTCGCGTTGTTCTTCGCGTGGCGGGTGGCTACAACACCGAGCCAGGACACGCTGCGCGGGCGGGCGATAACACTGTGAATTCCGCACGGAAACTAATTGTATCGGCCGACGACTTCGGAATGTCGAGCGGGGTCAACGCCGGAATCCTGCGCGCCCATCGCGACGGCATCCTCACCAATGCCAGCCTGATGGTGAACGGCGCTGCCTTCGATGACGCCGTGGCGATGGCGCGCCGCCATCCGGAGCTCGCCGTTGGACTGCACCTGGTTCTGGTCCAGGGGCGGGCGGCGGCGGCTCCGCGGTCGATTCCCGCGCTGGTCGATGCCGACGGCCACTTCTCCACGAACCCGATTCTCAGCGGCGTTCGCTACTTCTTTCAACCGGGCGTGCGCAGTCAGCTGCGCACGGAGATCCGGGCACAGCTGCAGAAGTTCGCCGACACTGGACTGCGCCTGTCGCACGTCGACGGTCACCTCAACATCCATATGCATCCCGCCGTCCTGCCAATGTTGCTGGAGGTCGCCGACGAGTTCGGCATCCGGGCTATGCGCCTGGCCCGCGAGTCACTGCGCCGCGCGCTGCGTTTCGATCGCAAACACGCGGTACGCAAGTCGTTCGAAGCTCTCGCCTTCGCTGCGCTCGGCCGCTTCGCCGAAGCGCGGCTGCGCGATCGCTCGATCGCCTATCCGCGAACGATGTACGGCCTGCACCAGACCGGACATATCAGCGAGGCATATTTGCTCCACACTCTCGCCGAGTTTCCCGAGGGGTTGAGCGAAATCTACTGCCACGCTGCCGAGGTCGACGAAGAGGCGAGACGCTGGCGCCCCGAGGACTACGACAGCGCCGGCGAAGTCGACGCACTGACCAGCGATCGTGTCCGCGCGGCGCTGGCCGCCCAAAACATCGAGCTCACGTCGTACCTCGACTGCTAGAAACCGCTACTCCTCCGGCTTCCACTCGAAGGCGAGCTGGTACTTTTTCTTGTTGTTACACTCCTTGCAAGCCGGGACCAGATTCCCCTTGTTGGAGCGACCGCCGCGCACCAACGGAATCAGGTGGTCCATCGTCAGCGCTTTGGCACCGACGTTCTCACCGCAGTAGTGGCAGACTCCGGACGAGCGTCGCCGCTTCCACCAGCTCGACTGACGCAGCTCGCGCGCCTTCGCCCGCTCGCGCCGCATGGTCTCGTCGTCGACTTCGATCAAGAACCCGTCAGACACGGAACCGCCTCCCGCGCGACACAGCACAGCGGAGCAGAACGAACCCGGGAACCACAGCAGCCGTCTCGCGCACCGTCAGTCGCCCTCAATCTCGCGCAGCGGGCGCCGTGACGAGGCGAGCTCGGCGCCAAAAGTTTGCTTCACCCAACCCAGCGCAGCCTCTTTCGATTCGAGATCGCCTTCGAGCTGGCGCTCCTCGACCGCCTCGAGGATCGCGCCGATGCGTGGACCGGGCTGCCATCCGAGGTCCAATAGGTCACGGCCTTTCAGAAGTGGCGGTGGGCGCATCTCTTCCACTCCGATCGCCTCGCGCTGCCGCATGCAGAACTCGTAGGATGTCAGGTCGCCGTTCGCCGCCAGCGCATCGATCCGCGCCAACTCCAGCAACTCTTCGATCCCGTCCTCGGAGAGAAAGCGGCGTAGAGTCGAGCGACGCATATCCGGCGCAGAGACGTGGCGCAGGTGGTTGCGCACGAGATAACCGACCCTCTCCCAGACGACGCGACTGCGCCGCAAGCGTTGACAGATCTCGACCGCGCGCTTTTCGCCGATTTCGGTGTGACCATAAAACGTGATGCGGTCGACCTTGCGCTCCGCGCACTCTCCCTTCGCCACGTCGTGAAGCAGGGCGGCCAACGCCAGTGACTCGGTCGGTTCGTGCAGCGCGTCGAGCAGGCGCATGGTGTGCTCGAAGACGTCGCCCTCGGGATGGTAGTCGGGCGATTGCTCGACCCCGTGCATGGCGGCGATTTCCGGCAACACGACCTCGAGAAGGCCGGAGCTGTCGAGCAGCTCGAAGCCGCGCCGCGCGCCACCCTCGGTCAGGATTCGCACGATCTCGTCACCGATGCGTTCCGGGGCGATGGCGTCGAGAGTGGCGGCGTTCTCTCCGATCGCGCGCATCGTGTCCGAGTCGATCTCAAATCCGAAACGCGCCGCGAATCGCACCGCGCGCAACATACGCAGGCGGTCTTCGCGAAACCGCTCGCGCGGCTCGCCGATCGCGCGAACCACCCCCGCCTCGAGATCCGCGCGCCCGCCGACATAGTCGAGGACATCGCCGGTGTCTGGATCGAGAAACATGCCGTTGATCGTAAAGTCGCGACGCCGGGCATCCTCCCGCGGCGTCGCCTCTCGTACGGCGACCGGATGCCGACCGTCGACGTATTCTTCATCGGCGCGAAACTTCGCCACTTCGACCGGCTCGCCGTCGACGATGACGAGAACGACTCCGAAGCTCGCTCCGACCGGCACGGTGCGAGCGAAGAGCTTCTGCACCGCCGTCGGATCGGCGTCGGTGGCGACGTCGTAGTCGCTGGGCGTCTCGCCGCGCAATCGGTCGCGGACGCATCCCCCGGCGTAGAGAGCGCAATATCCCTTACCTCGCAGCCTCTCGACGACGTGGCGGGCAGCGGCGGCGGCGCGCTCTGCAGAGACCTCGGTCATCACGGAGGAGCGTCCCCCACAGGAAGCGGTACATCAACCACCCACCGCCGTGGGCCTTCCAACAACCGTCCACGACCGGGGGAGCGGCGCACCGGCGCCGCTCCCCCGTCCTGAGATCGCTGCGATGCGGCTAGCGAACCACCCTGCGCAAGCGGAGCAATCCGGCCAGGCCGATCAGGCTCAACAAGCCTATCGCCAAGAACAGGCCCGCGTGAGAAACCGCCGGCGCGGGCGCCGTGACCGCCGTGCAAACCCCTTCCGTGCCCGGCAGGTTGCAGCGGTCGAGTAGCCCGCCGCAGACATCGTTACAACACACGCCGTCCTCGCAGAATCCGGAGACACACTCCGAGGGGCTCGCGCACACCGCGCCGTCGCCCAAGAAGGGCGTCGCCGTCGGTGTCGGCGAAGGCGTGTCGGTGGGCGTCGACGTCGGTGTCGGCGTCGAAGTGGGTGTCTCGGTGGGGGTATCCGTCGGAGTCGCCGTCGGCGTACCCGTCACGGCCTGACCGACAATCGCGAAAATCCCGTTCGGATCCTCGACGACGGTACCAGAGGTCGTTCCCGATCTTGCGGTGGATGACCCTCGCGCCCAGGCTACGACGTACGCATCGGTGCCATTCGAGGCAATGTCGGGTTGGTACTGCGCCCCAGTTGTATAGGTCGGAACGATGAACTCGGTGCCGATCGGCGAGCCGTCGCTCAGCTGGTACCGCTGCGCGGCTACGTCCGCGTTCGGGCTGAAGAACCCGCTGGTAGCCGCAACCGCGACTGGGGCGGAGTAGGTCGTCCAGGTGACCGCAAACTCGGTGTTGCCGAGGGCGACCGACGGCGCATCGAAGTAGCGATACGATTGGTCGGGCGAAACCACGAACTCGACACCGAGGGGGCTACCGGTGCTGGCGTAGCGGCGCGCCACGACACCTTCGATCGAGGAGCTGACACCACCGAGCCCGGCCGCCGCTGAGGTCGTCCCCCGCAGGCCGCTTCGAGTGCGGCGCCGCTGCCCGCGGGTTGGCGCGGACTCGACAGCGCCACCGGTCGCGATACCGCCACCGGTCGCGTAGGACTTCCAGGCGACGACGAAGGCACCGTCCGCGGCGCGACCGACCGATGGCCCGTCGTGGAAGTACCCCTGCTGGCCGGTCGTGTAGGTGTTCGCCATGAACTCACCACCCGAGACGCCGCCGTTCGAATCGAAGTTCTGCCCAAAGACTCCGTAGCCGTCGCCGTCCTGACCGTCACTGGCCCAGACGATGGTAAAACCGTCGGCACTGGCGGCAACCGATGGATACACCTGATAACTCGTGGTGTACGTATTGACGAGAAACTCGGAACCCTGCACAAAACCGGCGCTAGAGAACCGCTGGGCGAATACTCCGCTCCCCGAGCCGTCGGCCCCGGGCACCGTCATGCCGGAGGTCCGAGCGCCGCCGGAGTAGTTGTAGCTATTGTACGGATAACTCGACCAGGTGATCACGAAATCACCATCCGGTTCGACGCCGACGCTCGAGCGGTAGCTCGTCTGCTGGCCGTAGTCTCCCTCTCCATTCACTTTGAAAGTAGGTGACGCGTTTCCACTACTGTCATAACGGCGCGCGTACACATCGGATGCCAGGCTGCAGCACCCGGGCAACTGGGAGGTTCGCGCACCGCGCGTGTTCAGACACAGTCCAGAAGTCTCCGCCGCCTGTGATAGAAAACAGGAAATGCCCGAGGTCTTCGCCATAGGGGAGAGGCCGTCTACCTCGAGCCGGGTCCAGGCGACGACGAAGGCGCCATCCGCCGCGCAACCGACCGACGGAAGGACGGGACTGTCGACTTCGAAAATCGGCGGAAGATAGGAGTAAGCGAACTGTTCCACGACGAATTCCGGACCCTGCTTGCCACCAACACTGTCGAAGCGCTGGCCCCTGATCTCAAAGGGGGCACCCGGAAACGCGACCGAGGTCGTCGCGCACACCGGCAAACACGGCTGGCTGTCTATTGAGTCCAGATCTCCCCACACGGCTACGAAGTTGCCGTTGCCGGCGCGACAGACCGAGGGCTTGAACTCGGTCGCCGACGTCGTGGTGTTGACCTGAACCTCGTCTCCGAAATCCAACTCGATCGCCACCGCCGGCAGCACACACGCTACCGCGACTGTAAGCGCAACTACGCATACGCGTTTCATCATATGACCCACCCTCCAGCGCGCAACCCTAGTGAACCCGGGACTGATGTCAAGAGAAAAACGGAACCATCTCAGTAACTTCCCAAGCCATACCGCCACCGAATCGTCACGACTTCGCAGAGACCTCTGGAGCGACTCGGCAACAGCCTCCAAGCCACCGACGGCAGCGCGCAAGGGGCGTGAGGATCCAGCCAGCGCGACCTTTTCTGGCCTGCCGTTGTGCGACGGCGGCGATCGCGGCACCATCTGCACATGGCTCCTTCGCTCCACCGCCTGCGGTCGCTGCCTTCGGTCGATCGGTTGCTGGCTCATCCGTCGGCGGGCGAGCTGCTCGAGAAATTCCGGCACGAGCTGGTGGTCGACGCGATCCGAAACGTTCTCGGTGACTTGCGCCGGCCGGAGCACGGCAGCTCATCGAAGTCGGCACCGGCGGACCACGCGACGGACATCGATCCCACGCCCGAACGATTGATCGCCATGGTCAGCGCCGACCTGCGCCATATCCTGACTCCGACGCCGCGGCGCGTCATCAACGCGACCGGGATCGCGCTGCACACCAATCTGGGCCGGGCAGAGCTGCCGCTCGAAGCCGTCGAGGCGATCCAGCGCGTTGCCGCCTCGGCGTGTAGCCTGGAATTCGACGTCGGCACGGGCGGCCGCGGATCGCGCGACCAGGGCGCCGCGGCGCACTTGACGGCATTGACCGGCGCGGAAGCCGCGACGGTGGTCAACAACAACGCCGCCGCTGTCTTGCTCGCCCTCAATTCGCTGGCCCAGGGGCGCGAGGTCATCGTATCTCGCGGCGAGCTCGTCGAGATCGGCGGGTCGTTCCGCATCCCCGACATTCTCGCCAAGAGCGGCGCGCGGCTGCGCGAGGTTGGCACCACCAATCGGACCCATCTCCGCGACTACGCCGACGCGGTCGACAGCGAGACCGGGCTGTTGCTGAAGGTTCATCCCTCGAACTATTCGATCGCCGGATTCACCGCCGAGGTGTCCCTCGAGGATCTCGTCGGGCTCGGCCGCGAGCGCGGGGTGGCGGTCGTCGAAGACCTCGGCAGTGGCGCGCTCGTCGACCTCGCCGCCTTCGGACTACCGCGCGAACCAATGGTCGCCGAACGCGTCGGCGCCGGCGCCGACGCCGTGACCTTCAGCGGCGACAAGCTCCTCGGCGGGCCGCAAGCGGGCCTGATCGTCGGCCGTGCCGACGCCCTCGCGAAGATGACGAGCAATCCCCTGAAGCGCGCCCTGCGGTGCGACAAGCTGACACTCGCCGCTCTCGACGCGACCCTGTGTCTCTACCGCGCCGCGCCCGACCTGAAACGTGCTCTCCCCACTCTGCGCTACCTCAGCCGCGACCTGGACGAGATCGCGCGGGTGGCGCGGGATGCGGCCGAGTCGATCCGAGCCGCGCTCGGCACAGAATTCGACATCCGTGTCGAGAAGGCCCATTCGCAGATCGGCAGCGGCGCGCAGCCGACCGCCAACATCGAGAGCCGGGCCGTCGTGATCTCGCAACAGCGCACATCGCCCCTGGAAATCGCCGCCCTCTTCCGCGCCGCCGATCCGCCGATCATCGGCCGAGTCCACGACGATCGATTCTGGCTGGATACGCGATGCATCGACGATCCCGACGACCTCGTCCCTCAGCACCCGGCTCGACCGTCGTAGAGGCAGAGCGGCCTCCGTTCCCCCACCATGATCGTCGGTACCGCAGGACACATCGACCACGGCAAGACGGAGCTGATCCGCGCGCTCACCGGAATCGAGACGGACCGCCTGAGAGAAGAGAAAGAGCGCGGCATCTCGATCGACATCGGCTTCGCCTGGCTCGAGGTCGGCGGCCGGCGGATCGGTATCGTCGACGTGCCGGGTCACGAACGCTTCATTCGCAACATGCTGGCTGGGGCACACGGCATCGATCTCGTGATCCTGGTCGTCGCTGCCGACGACGGCGTCATGCCGCAAACCGAGGAACATCTGGACATCGTCCACTTGCTCGGCACCGAGCGCGGCATCGTCGCCCTCACCAAGGTCGACCTCGTTTCACCCCAGCGGCGGCGCGATGTCCGCGAAGAGATCGAGAT
>Ga0114931_10011320_pt1 | contig 10556 bp, 6 predicted proteins | sample 2SBtaG_FD_89579 | JGI IMG/M metagenome (GOLD analysis project Ga0114931, IMG submission 89579) | Deep subsurface microbial communities from Kolumbo volcano to uncover new lineages of life (NeLLi) - 2SBTROV14_V59a metaG | ecosystem: Environmental > Aquatic > Marine > Volcanic | place: Kolumbo...
AAATGTGGATAGTGATAGAGTAAATGTGAGAGAATGTGTTCAAAATATTATTTAAGTATCCTTCTTCATCTTTTAGTTAAGGGAATCAGTCAAATGGCCATTGAGAAGGAATGAACGTAAATGTTTAATAGATAAAAAAAAACTCGCGTGGGCCCGGCATCTTTAGCGATGGACAAAATGTGAGAGAATGTGTGAAAATGCTTAACCTTATTAAATTAAATCTCCAATATCTTTTATAAATAATCAACTGATAAGTATAGTGGATATGTAACTGAAAACAATTTTAATAATTGGGTCAAATTAGTTTAACAAAAAAAAAAGTGACATAATAGATAACTACAATTTATTAAAATATGATATTAAAATAACAATGAGTTTAAAAGTTAAAAAAGTCTCACCTAAAGCCCAATTACCTAAGAAAGGAAGTTCACAAAGTGCTGGTTTTGACTTATATTCTATAGAAACTAAAATTATACATAATCATTGCCAAGAAGTATTCAAAACAGGAATTACAGTGCAAATACCATTAGGATGTTATGGACGAATAGCACCTAGATCTGGATTAGCTTATAAACATCAGATTAATGTACATGCCGGAGTAATTGATCAAGATTATCGTGGTGAAATTATGGTAATGTTATTTAATCATAGTGATAAAGATATAGAATTAATAGAGGGTGAAAGAATTGCACAACTAATATTAGAAAAATATGCAGATAATATAAATGATGTTGTAGAAGTTAATAAATTAGATAATACAAAAAGAGGAACAGGAGGATTTGGAAGTACAGGGAAAATGTAATTAATTTTTAATAGTTTAAATAATAAAAAATGATAAAAAAATTAATTTAAAATTATATTTTTAATTTATATTTATAGTTTTAATGAGTATTTATTTAAAGTGTAAAAAGAAAGGGTGTAAGAGAAAAATATTAAGTGTGATAAGTAAATGTAAATGTAATAAACATTTTTGCCCTGAACATAAGTTATCACATTCATGTACATATGATTATCAATGTGAGCAAAAGAAATTTTTGAAAAAAAATAATCCTATTATAGAAAATTCGAAATTCATCAGGATTTAAGTATTGTAAAATATTGATTGGCAACAATCTCAATGGATTGTTGAATATCGTATCGTTTTATTTTTTGTTCTAAATAATCTCCGAGATGAGTTCTTATATCACATGTAAAAATTAATTTTGACAGATCTTCTATACAATCATTAAATGATGTCAAATACTCTTCCATTTCATCAGCTAAACCCATATAATTATAAATCAATAGGTGTTGCATTATGTAAGATAAATAACTTTTATCTTTTAGAAATTTAATTATATTTTTATTTTTTTCAGTTTGTATCTGTTCAATCATAAGGTTCAATAATTTAGGCATTATTTCCTGTGAGATAATGTTATCATTAAATACACAATTATCTTCTAAGTATTCAATTAGTTTATATTTGAACAATATATTGTATGATTCAACATTACCTTCAAGAGTTTTAAAATACTTCTTCAATATTAATTTTATAGTTATAACAAGTTTGTCTTGTATATCCGGATTATGATTCTTTGGAATTATTAAACATAATAGTTGTAGAAACATACTTCCTATTTTTTTAATATAAGTATTAAGGTGTTTTGTTGCTCCATAAATATCAAATTTATCAACTGATTTTTTTATTAAATCTAAAAGTTGAATAATAATATTATCATCTATAGTTTGAACTCTACGCATTAAAACATATATTGATGTAATAAGATGATAAAACATGCTTGGATTTTCAAGCAGTGTACCATTTGATACATTCCATAACCACAATTCATTTGTAAAATTGGACAGAGTATGAATAATATATTTTTCATTTAAATTTTGGTGAGTGGCCAACATACATATCATTCGACCAACATTGGTTAAATGTTCTGATACTGGCATAAGCATTAATGATGTTGATTGAGTGATAATAGCAAATTTTTTGTTCATATTTTCACTAAGAACATAATTGAATAGTGAATCTATCATTTTGATAGAAATATGTGGGCTTGTCCAAATTTTGTTATTTTTTATTAAGTGATTCATTAACTTAGTGGCATTATTAATTTGTAAGGGTTGGTTTCCAATAAACATTGGAAGCGTACCCATTCCTGTCGCAGGGGAAAGATTTGTATTTAGTTCTTCAGTGTGTAATTCTAAGATTTTTCTTAAACACTTATTAATATGAGTAATATACATAAACTCATTCTCAACGAATGGTCCAACTTTCTGGCAAAAATATTCTGAGAGATAGGATTGCATTTTATACAATACTTCTTTGCCACCATCATCATCCCATGGAATATCTTTTAATTCATCAAAATGACTGGATAATCTGCTAATTGTTGGGAAGAATTTTTGGAATTTGTGATTAATTTGATAGAAATGTTTAATTAAATGATAATAGTCACTCATTTTGGGAGGAATATCAAGTGTTGAAATTGATAGTGGTTTTGTTTTAGAAACTCCCATTTTAGGTAATTTTCCTGTAATTTTAACATCATTATTATCAAAAAATCCAGTAGTATTAATAACGTCATATGTTTGTTTGATAAAAGATTGGGCTGTAGCAAAGGTTCCTCTACCATCCGTGTTATTAAATGCAGAAAACTCAGAATTATAACTCATATGATGTTTGCCTGGAGTAAAATCAGAATTAAATGGTTTGATATCTCGTAATGGGGGGTTAGTGTCATAAGTGATGTCTAAGTCAGAAGTTTGTACAGTATAATTATCATTCTGCTGTTTTTTTAACAATTCATTAGTACTTAAAAGTTCCATTGGTTGATCATAAATAATTTGAGGATCATATTCTTTCAGTGTATCATTATTATCTTGTTCATTTTCTTTCAACGTTTCTACTTGCGTAAGTAACTTATTATCATCAGATTCCTCTTTTTCTATTTTTAACCTTTTTTCTTTTAATTGTTTCATTACTTTTTTCTTTGTTTTGAATCATCTTTAACACATACTTGTCTATAAAAATCAATTGGTCTCAATACATCTTCATTGTCATCATCATCATTTTCATCATCGGTGCTTTGCACGCTATCACTATCATAATGCATATCAAGGTTATCAGTAATTATTTTACCAAAGGGTTTATCATTATATGCACTGACTTTTTTGGTACTAGGTTGTGAACTTGAAGTTAATTTTAACAAATAGTTGTTATCCGTATCGAATGTAGAATCTTGGTCTATTATAGTGGATGGTGTTGGTCGTATGTCTCCACTTCGTGGATCATGATAATCTTTTAATTCGTGGGTTGGGGGTGTTTTCATATTTTTATTTTTCCTGAAATAGCGAATAACTGAATTAGTACCACAAATTTGACCCAAATATAAAGATCTTAATGCCAATACAGAAAATAATTCAGTGTAATATTCATTATTAGTTAATAGAAGATTGAAATAAATTGGAATATCTAAATATCGAATAATTTTAAGGATTAATGGTAGAGATAAAGTGTCTAATAACATGGTAATTAATATACAAAAATAATAATATTATTCTTTTAAATTAAACTGTATAAGTTATATAAAAAAAATGAAAGTGTGGACATTTACGCATTAGTATATAGATAATCTATATAATCTATATATAGCGTATAAAGTACCAGCGTGCAAAGTATCGGCGTGCAAAGTACCGGCGTGCAAAGTACCGGCGTGCAAAGTATCGGCAAAACTAAAATAGCAGATGGATATTAGACCCCCTATTGAAAAAATAGAAAATTTACAGATTTTGGATACTTTAGAAGAAAAAGACATTGATGAACTAAGCATTGATGAAGCATTGTTAAATACAATAAAAAACATTTTGATATTGATTGGAATAATAGAAATGTTAGAAATATTCCAAAATCCAGATATTAAATCTGAACTTGCAAATCTAAAACGAGAAGTTGGTAATATTGCTATTAAATTGCACGATGGAATAAGAAAGACAAAATTCTACAAAGATGTATTTATACCACTAGCTTATAACCCTACTGTTCTTTTTGGATATTTACAGAAATGTGGTATAATTGGAAAAGGATATTGTATGATTTTTGAAGGTTATATTAAAAATCTTGATATGCATTATGATATAATGAAAAATATAGGTAAAGAGATTCAGTGTGATTATTTTAAAAAACAAATTAAAAAATATATAATTAGAGTAGATCAAACTAACAAAAACATAAAAAACAAGTTTCATATTTTACTATTAAGCAATTATGATCAAGGAATTATGAGTGGATATATTGTTGATTTACACCATTCTAAATCTTATGGATTTAAAGTAGGACAAGAATTACACTTTTATAAACAAAATAGAGGTGTAATAAAAAGAATAATACTGGATTTGATAAAAAATAAAAAATCAAAGACAGGTATAACAAGTATGTATACAATCTAAAGGATATTTTTCTTTGAGAGATAAAAGATTAATCATCGTTATCGTTATGGGTATCAGTATCAACCAAACATTGTTTTAATGAATTAATATCCATATATGTAGCAGACGTAGTACGGATATAATTCGTAGCATGATTAGACAGAGCTATAGTGTTAGGACTACAGTAACGAGGATCTGTACCAGTATTGGCTTGTCGAGTGCGATGGGTACTAGCAAGAGAATAACCGGCTTTATCACTGAAACGATTGTTTGTAAATTTCTTTAGTTGTTTAATAAGATCTGTAAGTTTATCATTATTATCATTCTCCATTTCCAAAATCAATTTATTAATTTCCTCAATACTAATTGAGTGTTGAATTCGGCTTTTGATATATTTCCCAGTAAGATAACGATATTTTTCCTCTTTGATTAGCTTTATAACATCAGAGGTATTAGATACAGATTCTGAATCAACAGGTAAAATTATCTTATCTTTAATAGAAACGATTGAGTTATTCTGCAAATTAAGATATGAAAGTGATATTGTCATTAAATTATTTTTATATTGTTTGGGGTTAGTAATAACTGTGAATAGTATGACTGTTGTGTCTTCAGTAGAGAATTCGTTAAGACATATTTTGTAGAGATTTGCACTTTCTTTTTTTTTAATTTTAAGTAAGGAGTGGAAATTAATATTTGATACACCTTCGGAAGGTGTAATACGTAATTCTGTATCATTACATATGATATTGTTGAATCGTTGAATAAACGGACCTATTTTATCTCCAATATCACTTTCTTGTAAAATGTTGTAATAAAGACCATTGGAGGATAAACAACTGATAGCATCTAACATTACGGGAGAATGTTCATCACCATATCCAAAACAATGTATAGTATGTTGAGATAAACCGCAAGTTTTTAAAGATTCAACCAATTCATCAGTTGTAGTAATGCCTGTATTAGCAACACCGTCGGTAAATAGAGCAATAATGGGATTGATGGAATTTTTTACTACTGTTTTACAATCTTTAAATGCTGCCGAGATATCAGTTGCACGTTCGAGTGTTTTTTTAGTTAACTTCCCCAATATATCTTTCTTAAGATTATCAGTACAGGGTTGTAAATTACTAATAATTGTGGAAACTTCTCCAAAAGTAATTACGGATACTCGTTGATGTTCATTAAGGTATTCAAATAAGAATTGAACAGATGCCAATAAATATGCATAGGGAATACCTCTCATACTTGCACTACAGTCTAGTAATAGAATTAGATCTCTTGGGTAATCTGTGGAATCACATTTTATATTTTTAGATATAGATATTTCAATTAAACCAGATACAGTTGTTGGTACATTATCACTAACAGCCAATTGATCAAATGAAGTTGAAATATCAAAGATTTGTGAAGAAACAAAAGTTTTTTGGGGGGAAGTAGAATCCATAGTGGTATAGATGATAATATATCATGAATCTGAATTAAATTAAATCAATTTTTTAATAATAGTATTAAAAAAATTGAAAAGTATTTAATATTCAAATATTATTTATTATTCACTTTCATCCAAAAGATGGATAATATCTTAAATGATCTAACATGTCCTATTACATTGGATCTATTTGAAGATCCAATATCGGTTCCTTGTTGCGGAAAAGCGTTCAGTAGATTACCCTTAGTTCAATATTTTGAAAGAAAAACTAACAAAACATGTCCATTATGTAAACAAAACTTAGGAGATTTTGATGTTCTATCGGCAGTTAAAAATGTTGTTTTATCAGGTTTGGTTGAATCAGTTACAAAAAATGTCAATAAAGAAAAAATCTCTACATTACCGGTGCTTTGCACAGGGTATAGTCCCCTCTTCGACCTCTGTCTCCGACAACGGAGGAGATTGAGGGAAGAACTATCATCTCAAAAATGGTCAAGTATGATAACACCTATTATCAGTCCAACAGGTGAAATTTTGCCAGTTACTGAATTACAGGTTAATCTAGAAAATTCTAACTTTGTAACCAAACCAAGTCTGTTTATAGCAGTTGTTGACAGAAGTGGGTCTATGGGGGGTAATCCATGGAAACAAGTAGAGACTGCGTTAACACACATTATGGCTTTATCTCGATCAAATATATCAGTCAAAACTGTTATTATTGGATATGCAAGTACAGCCGAGATAATAAATACAACAGGAACTCAAGTAGATGTTAATCGTATTATTCGAACAATGTTTACTGGTGGCGGAACAAACTTTAATGCTGCTTTTGAAAAGATTGATGTCGTGTTATCTAAGCAAATTGACATCAGTAACATAACAATATCATTCCTAACAGATGGTAAGGCGGGTGGTAATAGGGACAAACTAGCAACTGAATTAACTAATATTATAAATGATTCTCAATATATGGGACCAGTTAGTGTTCATTCGATAGGCTTTGGTTCTGGTTGTGATAAAGAACTTTTGGAAAAATTAAGAAAGACTGGTAATATTGAAGGTACTTTTAGATATGCTGATCCAAGAGATGATGGAGATACTCTATGTCATAAATTACAATCTCTGTTCGATGTTGCAAGTAAATCATCAACAGTTCCTATTACATTTCATATTAATCCAGTTTCAACTATTTTTTTCGGTGGAGATCATTGTCTAAATGTTCAGTTTCCTATTAGTAGAAACGGAAAAGGAGTCTTTAAACATTGGATTATTAATAATGGAGTGGATGGAACTTTAACAATAAATTCACAGTTAGATGATGACGTAGTTATACCAATAACTGTTAACGCGAATCCCAAACCCTTATTTAACAAATGGATATCGACATTAATCGATGAACTTGCCTCTGAATTATTAAATCTTAGCCTCCAAAGGAGCGGTAAGGAAAAGAAAGATTGTTTGGTATTTGATCTTCATTGTTCTCTTATCCAACAAAGAGTAGAAGCCATAATTTTATCCACACAAGACAAAATCCTATTAGATAGACTCGATTTTCTTGAAAAACAGGTTAATTCTCTGAGAAAGGGACTATCAGTAGAAATTGGGAAACTATCCGACATTCGATTTAGTAGCCAATTCTCTACAATTGTAACTAAACCTAAAAAATATAAACCAAACATAATTACTAGACCAAAACCACTATTGATCAAAGTCAGTAAAGAATACCCTGTTAACTATTCAAGGAATAATAATGGTAAAGATAGAAATAGTTTGCAATCTGCAATTACAAATAATCAGTTTAATACCATCACGCCCGAAATTACAAATCAATTGGAACTATTAACTTATGATGATGTAATACACCACGATATAGATGGAAATACAGCCCTTACATTAGCGGCATTTTGTGGTCAAAGTTATACTGTTGAAAAAATCTTAGAAAAATATCCTACACTGGACGTTGAGACTGAAAATAATGATAATGAAACAGCTATGACATTAGCTATAAAAAAAAGAGGTTTTTGGAAAGTAATGAAGGTTTTGATGACAGTTGGTGCTATAATTCCCTCTAAGAGAAAAAAAGGATTGGAGGAGTTTGCTATTAATCATAATTTTACTATAACAGCCCAAATAATAGCCAATACTGTAGATAGTTCAACGGATGTTAATGAAACAATGACAAGTGATTATATAATGTTCTTGTATGAAAAAGCTCAAAATAAAGAATTAGATATTGATGTTCAATCTTATCTTAATGTAGCTTTAGCCAAACAAATGACACATTTAATAACTCTTCTTATAAAAAAACATGGTGCAATTCCAACAATAGATATGTTTTTAGATCATTGTATTCCAAAAAAACCTGATAGTCCAGAAACATCCAAATATATTCAACTCGCTAAGATTTTATTAGATCATAATAGTGAATTAATTAATTTTGTCAATCAGGATGATGAATCATCGTTATTCAAAGCAAGTGAAAAAGGAAGTTTGCCTCATGTTAAATTCTTTATAGAAAAAGGAGCAGAGATTGATAAACCTAACATATTGGGTAACACACCTCTTTGGATAGCCTGCGCTAAACGATATCCATGTATTATTGCTGAACTAATTGACAATGGTGCTGATGTTAATTATATTAATTTAAAAGGTAATCCACCTATTTATTCAATATGTCAAAAAGGACCCCTTAAAATTGCAGAACAACTTTTAGCAAAAGGTGCTAGTGTTACACATATTAATAAAAATGGTGACACAATTGTCCTTCTTTGTTGTAGAAATGGTCAGCCTAAAATTCTGGAACTTTTACTCAATTATGTAGAACCGGACTTTGTTAATTGGAAAGCTCATATTGATGGTTTTAATGCTATCTTTGCGGCTGTAGAAGCCAATAAACCCGAATGTATAAAAATACTTCATGAGTATGGAATATCGTTTGAACAAAAAACAGACTCAGATAATTCAATTCTACCAGATGCAACGCCATTACATTTAGCGGCATATTATGGCAGAACTGAAGCAACACTAACTCTCTTGTCACTTGGTGCAAATATCCATTCTTTGGATATTAATGGACAAACTCCCTTACACCTTTCAGTAATTCAAGGACATATTCCAGTAATTAAATATTTAATAAATAACAAAGCGGACATAACAATCAAAGATAAATTCGGTAATACAGCCTCATCTTATTGTAGAAATAGAGTAGAAATTAAAAATATTCTTGTTAATCCAGCACTTAATTCACTAGTAAATTTAGCCAGGGGTGGGTTTGCCCAAACTGAAAAGTCTGCATGTGATCTGCTTCTGAATAGATGTGGTGCATTAGGCTGTTTATCCACAAAAAATGCCATAGATGTTATAGATCACGATGGTTCCACACCACTTATGGAGGCAATTATTCATTCCAATTATAGAGTAATTAAAGTTTTATTAAATCTTGGAGCGGATCCTACAATAAAGAATTCTCATGGTTTAAATAGTTATGTGTGGGCTCAGTGGATTAATAATCCGCGAATAATAAAATTATTACCGACAAACAGTCAATTAAAGATAAAAGTCAATCAGTGTATTGCAAGGCTCAAAAAAGCCTGTGAACTTAGTTCACATAATGCATCTATATTATTCTTAGCTAACAAACCCAAAGATCTCCGAACTTTAGTATCAAGCGGAATTAATTCAAGAATGGAAGAATTAGTCGAAAATGAGAGTGAAGATGAAGGTGATGAAGATGATTCTTCCCTCAATCTCCTCCGTTGTCGGAGACAGAGGTCGAAGGGGGGACGATACCCCCCTGATAATGATGTCAAAGAAGATGAATCAAATGGAGAATTATCAATCGTTGAAGTTTTTGAGGATAAGAACCAATATGCAAGTTTATTATGGAACGCGAAAGTATTTACTACAAATGTCATAGCCTCCGGCGATAATTTATTAACTCCTCAACAATTACTATCTATTTGTCTCTTCACTAATAACTCAATTCTGGCAAAACTTGTTAATAGTTCAAAATCTAAAAGTGGAAAAATAAAACAATTCACCCGATGTTTATATGGTGCTCTTGATACAATACCTGAATTTATAGGAGAAACTTATATTGGTGTTAATTCTATCAATCGAAATAAATTTCTAATCGGAAACAAAATTAGTTGGCCAATCTTTTTATCGGCAAGTACTTTATGGAGGGTTGCAACTGAACATATAACAGAATTTGTAACTTCAAAAAAACAGGGTACAGTATTTATTGTCAAATCAAAAACAGGTAGATATGTTGGAAATTATTCACAGTTTTCATTCGATGCTGAAGTTATTTTTAAACCAAATACAGAGTTTATAGTTAATGCATGGTATCAAGGTAGTGTAATAGCTTTAGGTCAAGAAAATATACGAGAACAAACTTTTGGACTAAAGGTTAATGAAAATAATTACATGAATACTTATGTGAATACCAAAAAAAGTCTAATTATTGAGTTAATCGAAATTTAATTTTTTTTCTTGGGAATTAATATAAACTTTTATATTAATAATGAATAATCCTAATGCTGTTGCTGCCTTGATGGCTACTTTGGCATTTGCAATTGTTGCAGTCTTGAGTAATTGGGGCCTTCAGAAGTTTTGTAAATGGTACAAAGGATGTGCAATTGGGTACATGTGGAACGATGAAGGTAATACTGGTGTTTTAGGTAGTCATAAGTGGATGATTGGTTGG
>Ga0114931_10011321_pt1 | contig 10556 bp, 8 predicted proteins | sample 2SBtaG_FD_89579 | JGI IMG/M metagenome (GOLD analysis project Ga0114931, IMG submission 89579) | Deep subsurface microbial communities from Kolumbo volcano to uncover new lineages of life (NeLLi) - 2SBTROV14_V59a metaG | ecosystem: Environmental > Aquatic > Marine > Volcanic | place: Kolumbo...
ATCCTCAATCACAAAATCCTCGCATTAGCCCGGCTAGTGCTGCGGTTTTGCTCAATCGGATCGTCCAAATCTAACCCCAATGCGGGTGCCATCTCCGCGCAGTTATTCTGCCACGGACCCTTACGCCTGGACCACGCGTTTAAAGCGGGATACCCAGCAATTATGCAGGGCCCAGGCGCGAGCAGGTAAAAGCATCCGGCCGGCACCGCGGGTTGCCGTCAGACCCGAGGGGCAAACAGATCCACGAGCTGATCGAGCCGGTCGATGATGGCATCGGGGCCGGCAGCAGAAATAGCCTGGCCGTGATTATACCCGTAGCTGACCGCAACCACCGGCATTCCCGCCGCCCGTGCCGCCGCCACGTCGTGAACCGAATCACCGACCATCAAAGTTTGCAAAACTCCCACCCCCAGCAGCTGCGCGGTATGCAGCAAGGGGCGCGGATGGGGTTTTTGAACCGTCAGGGTATCGCCCGCGACCAGCGCGGCGAAGCGGCCGCAGATGCCGAAGTGGCGCAGCAGCTGGTCACTGAAAGCAGCGGCCTTGTTGGTAACGCAGGCGAGCTTGATGCTGGCGTCCCGGAGTTTTTCCAGGCCTTCCAGGACTCCCGGATAGAGGCGGCTGTGGCGGCCATTATGGAACGCATAGTGTTTGAGGAACAATTTGCGGGCCCTGCTGAACGCCTCCGCGCCGGCCTCGCCTTCCAGGTCGCGGGTCAGACAGCGGTGGACCATGCGATCAATGCCGTTGCCGACGAACTCGCTGATGCGCCGGCTTGAGAGCGGGGCCTGATCCAGATCCGCCAGCATCCGGTTGGCGGCCTCGCGTATATCCGGCAGGGAGTCGATGAGGGTGCCGTCCAGATCGATGAGGACCAGGCCGGGACGCTGCAGGCGGGTCACGGAGTCACCGGCTATCAGGATCGGGCCGAGGCGATTTCCCGGCGCATGGCCGCGATGGTGGCGCGGTAGTCATCGGCGCCGAAGATTGCTGAACCGGCGACGAAGGTGTCGGCACCGGCAGCGGCGATTTCGGCAATGTTGCCGGTTTTAACGCCGCCGTCGATCTCCAGGCGGATGTCCAGTCCCGAGCGATCAATGATCCCCCGCACCGATCGCAGTTTATCCAGTGCCGAAGCGATGAAAGCCTGGCCACCAAAGCCCGGGTTGACCGACATGATCAGAATCAGGTCCAGCTTGTCGAGTACGTAATCGAGGTAACTCAAGGGCGTGGCGGGATTGAATACCAGGCCCGCTTTGCAATCCGCCTCACGGATCAGCTGCAGGCTGCGGTCGATGTGATCCGTGGCTTCCGGGTGAAAACTGATGTAACTGGCGCCGGCTTCGATAAAGTCCCCGATCAGCCGATCCACCGGTGACACCATCAGGTGCACATCGATCGGCGCCTCGATGCCGTGATCGCGCAGGGCCTGGCAGACCAGCGGACCGATGCTCAGGTTCGGCACGTAGTGATTGTCCATGACATCGAAGTGAATCAGATCGGCGCCGGCGTCAAGTACCGCTTCGACCTCCTCGCCGAGTCGGGCAAAATCCGCCGCCAGGATGGAGGCGGCGATGTAGTCGGGTTGCATGCATACCGTCTCGCTGGAAATTGCCCCGCACTATACCGATTGGCGATGTGGCTGGGAATTACTTGCGTGATTGTCACACGTCTGACGGACCAGTGGACCCCAGGGCTTGCAGCCCGGGCAGAGGGGTGGGGCAGAGGGGTCAGGTTTGTTTTGTATCATTTCAACTACATTGCTTTCCAGGCTTAACGACTTGTTGGAAATGATACAAAACAAACCTGACCCCTCCTCCTCCTTCCTTCCCGGTGCCACGGGAACCTCTGAATCAGTCAGAATTTCCTCAGTCACTGCTGCGCGCGGCCCGGATGCGTTCATAAGCCGCTTTGATTTCCTGGGTTTTGGCCGTGGCCATTTTCATCATTTCCTCCGGCAGGCCGCGGGCCACCAGTTTGTCCGGATGATGCTGGCTCATCAGCCGCCGGTAGGCACGTTTGAGTTCGTGGTCGGGGCAGCTGGATTGCACGCCGAGCAGGGCATAAGCCTCAGCCAGAGCCGCGGCGGCACTACCGGCAGTCTCCACGCCGGCACGCTTGAGTTCTGCTTCCACCAGGGATTCGATTTGGGCGAGGGTGGTGGCAGAAAAACCCAGTTGCTCACATAAGTGTTCAAGCAGGCGTTTTTCCGACGGGTGCATGCGGGAGTCGGCATAGGCGGCGTAGACCTGGATCTCCAGGAACATGCGCAGCAGGTTACGGCTGCGGGTTTCGCCACGCAGTTGCTGGAGCACCGCATCCAGAGGAAAATCATCGGCCTTGCCGGCGGCGAACAACTGCTGGGCAAAATGCCGCAAAGCCGCATCCAGGCCCATCTGGTCCATGACCCGGGAGGCCATCCGGATTTCATCCGGGGTGACCCGGCCATCGGCTTTGGCCATGTGTCCCATGACCGAGAAGGTGGCGGTGAAAAAAGCCGTCTGGGTGCGTTCCGGGCCTTCCAGGCCGGCGCCTGCGGGGCTGGAGCGGTCAAACCTGTGGCCGAGGGCCGCCCCCAGAACCGCGCCCAAAGGGCCTCCGAGGGCGAATCCCACGGCACCACCAACCAGTTTTCCCCACCAACTCATGGATCAGATTCCTTAAATTCCGCGGCGCCAGACCGGGGTGGCCTGAACGGCTACAGGCACACCGGGATCTTGTAGAATTGGCGGTCGTGGTACAAGCACTACCGTTATGAATGGCACAAAATGGCAATGAAAAAAAAGCACACTCCCGCCCGCCGCAAACGCCTGGAGCGGCGTTTCAACGAAGCCCTTCGCCAGCATCAGGCAGGGGATCTGGCGGCGGCGGAAAAAGCTTACCGGCAGCTGATCGAGGCGGATCCAGAGCATGGTTACGGCCTGCATTACCTGGGTCTGATCCTGCGTCAGCGCGGCCAGGAGCGGGAAGCCATTGAATTATTGCAACGGGCCAGCCTTACGCCTCAGGCCGATGCGGCATTGATGAACAACCTCGGCAGCATGCTGTGTGATGCAAATCGCCGGGAAGAGTCCATTGCGGTATTCGCGCGCGGGGTGGAGCTCGAGCCGGACAATCTCATTGTTCGCCTGAACCTGGCGGGCATGCTGTTGGAATACGCCAGGCCGGAGCAAGCCCGGGTGCACTATCAAGTCATACTCGAGCGGGAGTCTGACAACCCCCAGGCGCTCATCGGCATGGGTCGGGCGTTACTGGCACTGGCTGAAGTGGATGAAGCAATTGTCTTTTTGCGCAAGGCCATTCAGACGGCCCCTCAGAATTCCGATGCCCATATTCACCTGGCCAGGGCATTGATCGAGGCTGACCGGCTCAACGAGGCATTCGAGATTGCCACTCAGGCGCAGGTTCTCGCGCCCCGGTCCACCAAGGCGATGTTATGTCTGGGATCCGTGCAGATGACCATGGAGCGATACGATCTGGCGGAAAAAACCTTCAGAAAATTACTCAAGTGGATTCCCAATGACCCGCATTGCTATGGAGAATTGATCCACGCTCTGGTTGATGCCAAGCGCGAAGCGCAGGCGCTGGAGGTGTGTGATGAAGCGTTCAAGGTGATTCCGGACTTTGCCACCGGATACGCCAACCAGGGCAATGCTCTGAAACAATTAGGTCGTCTGGAAGAGGCCGTGCAAGCCTATCGCAAAGCCATAGAAATCGATCCCGGCCACGATGCAGCCTATAACAATATGGGTACGACCTATGTTGATCTGGGGGACATGGCGGCCGCCCGGCAGTGTTTTGAGAAAGCGCTGGAGTTGTCACCAGAGCTGCCGGAACCTCTGTTCAATCTGACCCACATGAAGAAAAGTTCCAGTGAGGATATGCAGGAAATCCACAGGCTGGAAGCATTACTAGAAGCTGGCGGTTTGATGCTTCGCGAGCGGGTGGCCGCGCACAACGCTCTGGGGAAAGCCTATGATGACTGCCGGCTGTATGAGAAAGCTTTTTACCACTACCAGCGGTCCAATGAACTGAAACGGCGCACCGTCAAGTTCGTGGCAGAAAAATTTGAAGATTGGGTCCGGCATTTTCCCAGCGTGTTTTCAGAACCCTTCTTCCAGAAATACCAAGGGGTTGGCGATGATTCACCGCGTCCCATCTTTATAGTCGGCATGCCCCGTTCCGGCACCACGCTGGTGGAACAGATCGTCTCCAGTCATTCACGTGTGTTTGGCGCCGATGAGCTGACCTACATCTCGGAAATGACTGAGGCATTGCCCAAGCGCTTTGGCGGCGGTGAATATCCTCAGGTCGTGGCGCAACTGACGGGGCCGATGATCCGGGAGCTGGCCGATGACTATCTGCAGAAACTGCTGGCTCTGGACGCCAGCGCGGAGCATGTAACGGACAAGATGCCCAGTAATTACTACCATTTGGGCCTGCTCGCGGTGATGTTCCCGCGTTGCCACATTATCCATTGCCAACGCGATCCCATGGATACCTGCTTTTCCAATTTCATTCAACTGTTTGGAACCGGCCATTATTATTCCTACAGTCTGGATGATATAGCCGTGTGTTACCGTGCTTACGAAAGGCTGATGGCGCACTGGCGCGCGGTACTGCCGGTGTCGATGTTCGAGGTGCGTTATGAGGATCTGGTGGAGAATCAGGAGCGGGTCAGCCGCTCCATCATCGATTACCTCGGCCTTGAGTGGGATGCAGCGTGCCTGTCTTTCTACCAGAACCGCCGCGCGGTGCGCACGGCGAGCCACTGGCAGGTTCGCCAGCCCATCTATCGGACCGCCCGTCAGCGCTGGAAAAATTATGCGCCTTATCTTGAGAAACTACGCCGGGATATCGGCTATTGTGGAACCGGGCAGCAGGCGGCGGCGCAGCCGTCCTGATCTGGATCAGGCCAGTGCCGTGGTGCAGTAGGGCCGGGCGCTGAATTCACCTACACTGACCTCTGTGTACCAGGCAGATGTGCGTGGGCCCAGCGCCAGGGGATGCAGCGAAGTAGCGACGAGGAGCAATGACCATGAGCAAGCAGGGCGGGCGTAAGGGACGACGGCCGGTGGCGGATACCGGTGTCCGTTTTGGCGCCAGTGGCAGCGTCAGCCAGATCCTGCCTCTGGCGGTTCACCAGCATCAGCAAGGCAATCTTGACCGGGCCAAAGTTCTCTACGAGCAAATACTGGACCTCGACCCCGGGCATGCCGACGGGCTTCAGTATTTTGGAATTCTGTGCCACCAAATGGGCGACACGGAACGGGCCGAGGCGCTGATCCGTCAGGCCATCGGGATCAATCCGCGGGTCGCGCCCTACTACGATAACCTTGGTTCCGTACTCGAGGCCCGGGATGACTTTGAACAGGCGCTGGCCGCTTATGAGCAGGCCGAAGCCCTGGAACCCGGAGATCCGGATCGATCCTTTAACCGCGGCGTCGCTCTGCTGTGGCTGGGCCGGCTCGATGCAGCGCTGGAGTCCTTGCAGGCGGCACTCAGGGCGCGGCCGCAGGATGCCGAATGCCATTTCTGCATTGCCAATGTGTACAAGGCCCAGGGCCAACTGGCTCAGGCGCAAAGCGCGTACCAGCAGGCCCTTGAGTATGATCCGAAGCATCTGGGCGCCCGGAACAACCTGGGTAATGTACTGCAGGCCAGTGGCCAACTGGCGCTGGCGCAGGACTGCTTCCGCGAACTGCTGATCGATCATCCGGACAATGTCCAGGCGCATCACAATCTGGCTTCCGTATTGAATCAACAAGGCCGGGTTGGTGATGCGCTGGTGCATTTCAACAAGGCCCTGAAGGCCGACCCGGATTTCTCCGCAGCACGGCTGGGAATGGCCATGGCCAGGGAATCCCTGGGAGAATTTCAACTGGCGCTGCAGCAGTACCTGCTGCTGGTGGACGATGCCGTACACGGTGGTGAAGCCCGTTCCGGCCTGTACCGCATCGCCCGTTTCCATTGCCCAGCGGATTATGACGAGGTGTTCAGTAGCCAGATTCTGGCGGCAATCGATGCGGGGTTGATGACAGCGGATTCCCTGGCCAGATCCCTTGCCCGGCAATGGCTGCTGAAGGCCAAACTGTCACCGGACTGCCTCGATTATGATGGCCAGGTTGTACAATTCGCCGTCACCTCGGGATCGGATCCCCTGTTATTGACCTTGTTGCGTTCAGCGGTCAATGTCGAGCCGGTTCTGGAGATCTGGTTGACCCATCTGCGGCGAATCTTTCTGTTCAACCATGAAGGCCTGGAGAACCTCCTGCCACTACACATGGCACTGGCAATCCAGTGTTTTCACAATGAATTCGTGTTTGACATTGACGAAGCCGAGCAGGCGCGGCTGCTTGAGATCGAATCCAATCTGCTGGAATCCTCCCCCCCTCAGGGTACCTTCAGGGCGGATGATCCCTGGTGCCGGGAGTTACTGAACCTGGCCTGTTACCAGCCCCTGTTCAAACTGGACATCGCGGCTGATTTGGCGGCAATCGGGAATGCGCACTGGCCAGCCGAATGGCATGAACTGATTGCCGTTACGGTCCGCCAGCCCCTGGAAGAAATTGAGATTGCCCGCGGCCTGCCGGTGCTTGGAGCGGTGACGGATCCAACCTCGCTCCGGGTCAGGGCGCAGTACGAGGAAAATCCCTACCCCCGCTGGATGGCATTGCCCAAGCCCCGGGAAGGTGGTCTGGCGCATCTGTTGGCCAGGGTTCTGCACCGCGATCCAACGGGACTGGTTAGGGATAGCGCCGGCCTGCGGATTCTGTCCGCGGGTTGTGGTACCGGTCAGGAAGCCCTGGCGCTGGCCGGCCTGGAGCCGAACGCCGGCATCTGCGCCGTTGATCTGAGTGCGGCGAGCCTGGCTTATGGGCAACGCAAGGCGGCCTCCCTGGGACTGGATAACGTGGAATTTTTCCAGGGCGATTTGTTACAGCTGCCAGCGGTGCACGAGCAGGTAGCCGGGCCCTTCGACTGTATCGCCAGCAGTGGCGTCCTCCACCACCTGCACAATCCCCTGCAGGGCTGGCAGGCTCTGGTCCAGGTGCTGCGCCCGGGTGGGCTGATGAAAGTCGCCCTGTACAGCGCCCTGGCGCGGCGCAATATCGGGTTGGCCCACGAGCGAATTCGCAGCCTTGAATTGCCCGCCGATGCCCAGGGCGTACGGACTTTCAGGCAGCGCATACTGCAAGCCCGGGAGCCCGGGCTGGAGGGCCTGCTGGACAGCGAAGATTTTTATACGACCAGCACCTGCAGGGATTTACTGTTCCACGTGATGGAACATTGTTTTGATATTCCCCAGATTCAGGAAATGCTGGGGCAACTGGGATTGGAATTCCTCGGCTTCGAACTGGCCCATCCCAGGATTCGCCAGGATTTCCTCAGCCAGTACCCACATCAAATCGATGACCTTGGGGCCTGGGCAGCCTTTGAGTCCCAACACCCGGATACCTTCGAGTCCATGTATGTCCTCTGGTGCCGGAAACCTGCAGCGGTGCATTGACAGTCCCGCAGTCGATTGTTCACGGCGAAATAATCAGACGAAAAAAAACCCCTCTCCCGAAGGAGAGGGGTTTTTCGTTCTTCTCAAACCATAACCCGAACGGGTTTTGGTCTTAGTTGAACTTCACCCGTGCGCCGACCACGAAGGTGTTGTGGTCTTCGACACTGGGGACACCAGCCGGTGTATCCAGCTCGGTATGGAAGAAGCTCGCATACACGTTGGTCTTGGCTTTGGGGATATTGTGATCAAAGCCGATATTCCAGGCTTGATCATCAAAGTTGGCGGTCACGTCAGAGGCCTCGCTGTAATGCACGGAGACCGTGTTGTTACCCCAGGTATGGCCGACACCGACGGTGAAGACATTGGCCGTCGGCCCGGCACCCAGGGGTGAGTTCTCCGCATAGGTACCGGAGATCTTGGTGCCCTGGGAGAACTGGTAGCGGATGGAACCACCCCAGCGGCCATCGGTGCCCCCGGAGCGTACGCCCTGGGTGTCTTCGCCGTAGAAGGCAGCAAACAGCAGGTTGCCGCCACCGATATCGGCGTCACCGAACATGCCGACTTCCCAGACGGAGTCGTTACCAATGCTGGCGGCCAGATTGACCGGGCCGAGCTTCGGTGAGTCATAACGGATGACGTCATGGCGGCTGAAGGCGTCAAACTCATTGAAGGTGCTGCCTTCGGTCAGGCCGGTGGTTGCACCACCACTGGTGCGCCATTGCAGGCCACCGGTGAAACTGGTACGGCCATGATAAGACCCGGAAGGCACCCAGTCGCTTTCAGTCGCGCCGTTGCCGGCACCGTCGGTCTGGCCGAGGGTCAGTTTACCCCAGTTGCCGCTGAACCAGACATTGGCCTGGCGCAGGCCGATGCCGGTGGCGCCGTCGCTGTTCAAATCAGGGCGCTGGCTGAAGCTGGGGCTGGAGGACCACTGGGATTCATAGGCGAAACCCACTTTCATGCCGCTGCCGATGTCCTCGCTGCCCTTCAGGCGGAAACGGGTACCGGTGGAGATGGCGTCAACATTACGTACGGCGGACTGCTCGCCATCGTCCTGGAAGACAATGGCCCGGTTGACCTGACCGGAAAGCTTGTATTTCACGGCCTGGGCGGCCATCGGCGCGGTCATGGCGCCTGCTACTGCTACTGCCAGAAGCTTCTTGTTCATCAAGAAATTCCCCTTAAAAGTATTAAATTTATTGAATTCGACCTGAAAATCATTCTCAAATCGAAGGTCCTCCAGTAACGGAGGTGCTTCGCGAAGCGCCTCTCAATTGAGAAGCGAGGAGAATTATGCAAATGCGCAACACTGGGCGCAACAAAATTGGGTATATGCGCGACAGATTTCGTCTGTTTTGTTGTATTTTTGATACAGATGGCAAAAATCGAGCAAATCCGGACGCTGGCGTGGACCAGCCGGGGTACCAACGAATGGCTGATTGCAAGAAAAACCCCCTCGCAGGGAGGGGGTTTCAAGCGGACGGATACCGCTATTCGAAATACCGGCCCCGGTCTTGCCGGCTTCGCCAGTCCGGGCCTAGTTGAACTTCACCCGCGCACCGATGGCGAAGGTGTTGTGGTCTTCGACACTGGGGACCCCAACCGGTGTATCCAGTTCAGTATGGAAGAAACTCGCGTACAGATCGACCTTGGCTTTGGGAATACTGTGATCAAAGCCGATATTCCAGGCTTCATCATCAAATCCCGGGGTTACATCGGAGGCCTGGCTGTAATGCACGGAGACCGTGTTATTTCCCCAGCTATGGCCGACGCCGAGGGTAAAGACATCGCCGTCAGGAGCCCCCGGGACCAGCGTTTGATTCTCCGCGTAGGTGCCAGAGATCTTGGTGCCCTGGGAGAAACGGTAGCGGAAGGAACCACCCCAGCGGCCATCCGTACCCCCGGAACGTACGCCCTGGGTGTCTTCGCCATAAAAAGCGGCGAACAGCAGGTTGCCACCACCAATATCGGCGTCACCAAACAGGCCGATTTCCCAGACGGAATCATTACCAATACTGGCGGCCGCCCTGACCGGGCCGAGCTTCGGTGAGTCATAGCGGATGACGTCATGGCGGCTGAAGGCGTCGAACTCGTTGAAAGTGCTGCCTTCGGTCAGGCCTCCACCGATGGTGCCACCGCCACTGGTGCGCCATTGTATGCCACCGGTCAGGCTGGTGCGGCCATGGTAGGCACCGGAAGGCACCCAGTCGCTTTCAGTCGCGCCGTTGCCGGCACCGTCGGTCTGGCCGAGGGTCAGTTTACCCCAGTTGCCGCTGAACCAGACATTGGCCTGGCGCAGGCCGATGGCGGTGGCGCCGTCACCGTTCAATTCCGGGCGCTGGCTGAAGCTGGGGCTGGAGGACCACTGGGATTCGTAGTAAAAACCCGCCTTCATGCCGCTGCCAATGTCTTCGCTGCCCTTCAGGCGAAAACGGGTGCCGGAGGAGATATTGTCCACGTTGCGCACGCCGGACTGCTCTCCATCATCCATAAAGACAATTGCGCGGTTGACCTGACCGGAAAGTTTGTACTTGACTGCCTGGGCAGCCATCGGCGTGGTCAAGGCGCCTGCTACTGCCAGAGATAGAAGCTTCTTGTTCATTCACAAGATCCCCAAAGTAATAGTTCTAAGGAGCCTTCCATGATGAAAAGAAGTGCGGCTGTGTGAGGGCAGATGTGCTCACCGGCACCTGGCCCTTTGTGCTTATGCTGGGGAGTATTCCGCTGCGTGCACGCTAAGGCAACGCAAAACAAGTGGTTAAACAGCGAATTCCGGGTGATTCGTTGTATTTGTGTAACAAGCGGGATTCCCGGGAAATTAAATCGAACATCCGCGGGACTTTACAGGTCTTATACTTCTTGCCCCTTTGCCTGGTTAGCCGCCGGAGCGGGAATCAGCCGCTGGGCGTGGAGTTGCCGGTAAGCCGGCCGGCAGCGTTCAAAAAATTCCTCCATGCGGGCATTGTCATGGACATCCGGGTAGTGGGCCTGGGCACTGGCTTCAAATCCCCGGGAAGTACTCAGACTCTGGTGCCATGGCCCACCG
>Ga0114931_10011322_pt1 | contig 10555 bp, 8 predicted proteins | sample 2SBtaG_FD_89579 | JGI IMG/M metagenome (GOLD analysis project Ga0114931, IMG submission 89579) | Deep subsurface microbial communities from Kolumbo volcano to uncover new lineages of life (NeLLi) - 2SBTROV14_V59a metaG | ecosystem: Environmental > Aquatic > Marine > Volcanic | place: Kolumbo...
AGAAAATCAAACCGGGCAGCCGTATTGAAAGCGGAAATCTCTTCATCCAGCATTTCCAGTTTATCTTTGCTGCGTGCCAGGGCAACGATCCGGTTCCCCTTATCAATAGCAAAACATTTTACCAATTCATAGCCAATTCCACGGCTTGCACCTGTAATAATTATGTTCATATTCTGCAAATTTAATCATCAATAGAATTAACTTCAGCGATGAGTGATATTTTTTATAATTTTGATTTAAAGAACACCTGAACAATGACTGTTGAAGAAATCTTAAAACTGGCGCTGGCTGAAGACCTTGGAGACGGAGACCATACCTCGCTGGCCACCATTCCTGATGATGCAACCGGCCAGGCTGAACTGATTGCCAAAGAAAATGGCATATTGGCCGGGTCAATTGTTGCCGCTGAAGTTTTCAGACAAGTTGATCCTGATTTAAAGATCACTTTCCTTAAAAAAGACGGAAATATATTGCAGCGGGGCGACCGTATCTTTTTGTTGGAAGGCCGGGCACGTTCTATCTTGTCTGCTGAGCGCACTGCGCTGAATTTTATGCAGCGAATGAGCGGGATTGCTTCTGCAACCTATCAGATTGCACATAAACTCGAAGGTCTGCATACAAAATTACTGGACACGCGGAAAACAACACCCTGTAACCGGGTGATCGAAAAAATGGCGGTTAAGATCGGGGGAGGCCATAACCACCGGTTCGGGCTGTTTGATATGATCATGATTAAAGACAACCATATTGACTTTGCCGGAGGGATTACAAATGCGATCAGGGCGACACATCAATATCTTGAAAAGAACAACAAAGACCTGAAAATAGAAATAGAGGTGCGTAATTTTCAGGAGTTGCGCGAAGTAATGGAAACGGGGGGGATTGACCGGATAATGCTCGATAATTTTACACCCGACAACCTGCTGATGGCTATTCAAATCATCAACAGGAAATTTGAAACCGAAGCTTCCGGTAACATTACAATTGAAAATATCAGGGAATATGCAGAGTCCGGTGTAGATTACATTTCTGTTGGGGCCTTGACACATCAGATTAAAAGCCTGAATATGAGCCTTAAAGCCATTAAATAAGTTTATCAACAATAGTTTTGAAAAAATCACTCAAAAGGATTAAATACATTTCTCTGTTAATTGGACGGTGGTTTCGCCGTAAACTGAGTTTCATAGTCCTTCCTGGTTTTGAGGGGATGCCCCTGTATGATGTTCTTGTTTTCTTTTTCAGGGGTTTATTTAAAGGGGTGATCACCTACCGGGCAGCAGCCATTGCATTCAACTTTTTCCTGGCACTAATTCCTTTTGTGCTTTTTTTATTCACCCTTGTTCCCTTTGTAACCAGTGAAAATTATCAGGCCGACCTGTTGGACATGATGGTTGAATTGTTGCCGGCCAATATTTATCACATGGCTGAAAGCACGATCATCGGTATCGTAAGCCGTCCTTCAACGGGATTGTTGTCATTGGTTTTTTTCTCGACGGTTTATTTTGCGACTAATGGTATAGATGCCATTCTTCAGGGGTTCGGACAGAGTTACCATGCTGACAAACTCTGGCCCTGGTGGAAACAAAAACTGGCAGCCCTGATCATGCTGGCAAGTTTTTCAATACTCATATTCATGGTTATGGCTTTGCTTGGTTTTGGGAAATTGGTCCTTGATGTGCTGTATCAGCAAGGCGTGTTCACCTCGCAGGTTACCCTTTTCTGGTTGTCAACATTACGATGGGTGTTAATTTTTATTTTTTTGTTGTTGAGCATTTCAAGCCTGTATTTTTTTGGTCAGCCCAAAGACAGGAAGCGCAACAAGTACAGGTTTATTTCGCCCGGTTCATTATTGGGCACCATCCTTTTCATCGTGGGTGGATTACTCCTTAAACTTTATTTTGAAAACTTTAGCAGATACAATATAATTTACGGTTCACTGGGATCTATTGCCATCCTGATGGTTTGGTTGTATTACAATGCCATCATCCTGCTGATCGGTTACGAACTGAATGCCAGCATAAGGCAGTCAAAAGCGGAAAAAACGAAGTATAGGGTGGTGTAGATTTAGCATTGCCCCCATCAGAAAGGTACAGCACATTACCTGTTGAAAATTATAATTTTAATCAGTAAAATGTTTTTAACAGGTTGCATTTTACAGTTTAGTTTTATTCTTAAAAACAACCTTTTATAAATTTGTTTTGTCTTAACCATGTATTTGTAATGAAGTTATTCAACGTTACATGAAAAGCAATCGCCTACGCGGATATTTATTTGTCTTAATGTTAATGGGTTGTTACACCATTATAGAAGCACAAACCAGCACATTTCAATCAGTGATAAGCGGCAATGAAGCGTATTATTATCCACGTATTGTTGATGATGGCAACCAGGGTTTTTATGTGTTATACAGGGCACAACAAGAAAGTTCAGGGGATTATGATGTCATGCTGACAAGACTCGATTCGCTTAGTCAGATTATCTGGACCAGACGTTTTGGTGATGCCAACAGAAACCTGAACAAAGAAATGTACAAAACCGATTACGGTTTGTTACTTGTTTTATGGAGAACACGTGAAGGTTTATTTGATGATTGGCAATTAATTAAAGTTGATCCCGAAGGAAATGTTCTGGAAGAAAAATTTTATGGAGATGAGAGGGATGAAGAAATTTATTTCCTGACCCCACTGGATAATGACCGGTTTGCTGTTGCTTCAAGTATAAGAGAATCAGGAACAAACGCAAACTTTTCTATTCTTAACGAGGATCTTACAATTTCTAATATAAAGACCTACGTATTGGATAACAGCGTTGAAGCGATCAGGGCGGGTATACTGACACAAAACAATAATTTGTTGTTCTGTGGGGGGCATCAGGAGACAGATAAACAACCTATGATCATGAGTACAGATCAAAACGGGAATTTAAACTTCATGCAGGCCCTTGATATTGACGGGGATTGTGATCTTAACAACCTGCTTCCAACCAGCGATAACCAGTACCTTGCAGTTGGTTACACAAACGGACTTGGAAATGGTGATTATGACATTCTCGTTGTAAAATTTACAGAAAACGGAAACCTTACCTGGGCGAAAACCATTGGTGGGGAAGGAGATGAAAAAGCATTCGACATAAAGCCCAAAAATGATGGCACATTTCTAATAACAGGAGGAACATCCAGCGAAAGCAATAATGCAGATCTTTTTTTAATTAACATCAATGAAGAAGGGACATTACTTTCTGGACATGTTTACGGAGGGTCAGGAAATGAAAAATATGGCTTTGCAGATATAACACAAGACCATCATGTCGTTATTGCTGCCCAGACAAACAGCTTTGGAAGTAGTTCTTCAGATATTTTTATTGTTAAGGCCGATGAAGATGGTGGCAGCTGTTGTGGAAACACGATACAATCATTTGCTGTTAAAACCGTTCATGCTAATATAACAGAACTGAACCCATTAGTCATAGATGATTACCTGACAGAAGCTCAATTCTCAATGAATAACACCGGTCCGCTTCCTGATATTTCCCTGATTTGTTATAACCCTTTAAAAATTTCAGGCCGGGGTGATTTGTGCCCCAACAGTAAAGGAATAAAATACATAAGCATTCCGGATTATGTTTTGGGGTTTTTTAACTGGATAGTTCCTGATGAGGCCTCTATTACAAATAATCAAGGCGACACTGCCATTTATGTTGATTTCGGTGAACAATCAGGATATATCTATTTGCAATCAAGGTATTGTAGCAATAAAAATTTTGATTCGCTTTATGTAAGTATTGACGGACTTGACCCCCATCTTGGAAATGATACGACAATTTGTTCAAATCAAGCAATTGATTTATCCCCGGGAACTGGTTATTCTTCTTATTTATGGCAGGATGGTTCAACAGAATACTATTATCAAACCAATAAAACAGGATCATATTGGGTTTCGGTGAAAGATGATACCGGTTGCGAAGGAAGTGATACTATTAACATTTCGGTAACTGATGTCCCTGACATTAATCTTGGCCCCGATTCAATGTTGATCAAAAGTGAATATGTTGACCTTGATGCCGGTTCGGGATTTGACAGTTATCTGTGGAATGATAATTCGACAAAACAAATTTTCCGTGCATACAATTCAGGGAAATATTGGGTTATGGGGATTATAGAACAATGTTCAACTAGTGATACAATATTTCTTTTTCGCAAGTCTTGTCAAATAAATGTGCCCAATGCCTTTACCCCGAATGGGGACAATATTAATGATGATTTTTATGTTATCCCTGGTGAGGTTACGTCACAATTTAGCATGATGATCTTTAATCGTTGGGGGCTGATCATGATTGAAACCGACGATGTAAATTATCATTGGGATGGAAATTACAAAGGGAAAAAGGTTCCTCAGGGGGTGTATTACTGGATAATAAAATACCAATGTCTGGGATCTGCCGTAATTCAGAATATTAATGGCAGCGTAACTGTACTTTACTGACCTGTGGCCATTTTAAAAAAATTCGTTTTTAATTGTATGGCATAAAAACAGAATTCTGTTTGATAAAATGTTATACTTGCGTATGATTTTACGGAATGAATATTCAGGAACAGCAAATGCTGTTTTATTTGTGTTTGTATAACTAAGCTCTTTTTCATGACAACTGCCATTGTGATTAAACGGAAATTATCAAACATTGAGATCCATGAGATAGAGCAATTATTAATTGATTATCCCCAAACTGTTGTTTACTCGGAAGGTAATATCCCCAAAAAATTAAATCACGTAAACTCTCTTTTTTTGGAACTCGATCCAAAAGAAAAAAAAAGAATCAATTTTCAGGTTATGGATCAGGTACTTGCTTTTGGCGAGACAGTAATTACCGACAAGACCATTACCGATATGTTGACTTTTGGGAAAGCCAGTATTTGGCATTATCATAAATTCAGGATTTATTTTCACATAAGAAATTATATTTATGACCTTACCATGCTTCAAAATATTGCTTCAAAAAATGACAAGGTATTTTATTTTGGAAGCAATAAGCTTTTAGCAAATAACCCGCAACTGACAGGAAAAATCGTCCCTTCGGTAAAGCCCGAAGAAAAAGCCGGAACATCATATCGCGGTTTGTTTGGTTATTCCCTTTTTTTTATTTCGAGGATAATGTTTGGATTGTTTTATAATAAAAATGTAAAAAATAAGAAACATCTTCTAATTGACCATGCACAAAAACAAACCTGTTTTAACTTCACTTCTTTAAAACCGAAAAAAGACAATTATAACCTGGACTATCTGTTCGACAGAATTGACGATGATTTTGGCATCTTGGATGAAATTGAGATCATCAAACCCTCAGGAATACAATCCTCACTTTTTAAAAAATATAATTTCTTCAAAAATCGGAAAAGGAATTATTTTTTTTCTGAAAATATCCTTTTAAGAGAACTAATCTCGAAAGGATCAATAAAAAGACGAAAAAATAACGCTATAAAGTTGTTGAACATTTATAGCCAAATTGCTTCTCATGTTGACGACCCGGTTCAAAAAATGATTTTATCATCATTAAGGTCTTTACATCAAAGTAGTTTGTACTATTTATTCAAATATCGTGCTTATCAAAGGTTTTTTAAAAAACACCGTTTTCAAACCGTATCGTCAATTGATGAAAACAGCCCTCGCATAAAAACCATACTGGATGCTGCCAAAAGCATAGGGATTAAAACAGTAGGGATTCAACACGGAGCCATCCACAACCTCCATCCTGCTTATATGTTCACTAACCGGGATAAAAAAAGAAAAATTGCAACAGACTACACTTTGGTCTGGGGAGTACTGTGGAAAAAAATTTTAATGGAAGAAGGAAATTATCCTGATAATTCGGTTTTTATTACGGGACAGATCAGAACAGATATTATCCCAAAACTTCGTGAGCAGTTTGAAACAGCAGAACAAAAAATAGTACAACCTGGAAAGAAATCTCTTTTGTTTGCCTCTCAACCTCAAAGGGATCCCCAATTACGAAAACAGGCTGCCGAAGATGTTTTTATAACAGCGAAAACCATTGATAATGTTCACCTGACTGTTAAATTACATCCTGCCGAAAAAAATGATTTTGACTATTATAGCAAAATTGCCCGGTCAGTGGGATGTACCAATTACGACATTATTTATCATGCCGAATTGTACGAATTATTAGCTATAGCCGATATTGTTATAACTTGTTTTTCAACTGTAGGGGCTGAAGCCATTTACTTTGACAAGCCGCTTGTCATCCTTGATCATTTGATGCAGGATATTCAGAATTATCATAAAGAGGGGATTGCTTTTCAGGCAAGAAACAGTAAAGAGCTTGTTTTAATAGTAAAGGACATACTCGGTGGTAATAAACGAATTGATAAGGAAGCATACACGCGATATATTAAAAAAGTGGCGTATAAGGTTGACGGAAAAGCAGGTGAACGTGCGGTAGAATTCATCAAAAATCTTTAATCTTATCGAGATACTTGTAAATGGCTTCTTCCAGTAAGCCCTGCGATTCAAGCAGCTTTTCTACAAATTCCCTGAAAACACCTTCTCCGCCCTTACGGGTCATGATTTCAATAACATGTTCTTTAACATAACCTGGCGCATCAACAGGTGCTGCACTCAAAGCAACTTTTTGCAACAAGGGAATATCAATGATATCATCACCAATATAGGCCACATGTTTGTCAAGGGAAATATCCTGATCATCACATATTTTTCGTGCAATCTTTAATTTATTGCGAACGCCCATATATAAAAAGTCAACTTTCAGCTTCTCAGCTCTTCTCCTTACTATTTCAGTGTCTTCACCTGTGATGATGGCTGTTTTGATCCCCATCTCCCTAAGAAAAAGTATTCCGGCGCTGTCCGATGTGTTAAACTTTTTCAGTTCATTGCCGCGGTTGTCATAATACATCCCCCCATCGGTCCACACACCGTCAATATCTGATACAACAAGTTTTATATTCATTTTATTTGATCATTTCTTTGTAAATAATTTCATCTTTTGGAATATACTCTTTGGCTTTCATGCCAATTACCTTTTCTTTTTCCGACCATTTAAATCCATCTCCGGGGCTTAACATGTGTATCATTTCCAAGGTAATGATTTCATCTTTTTTTATTTCCCGCACAGAAGCAATGGATCTTTCCAGTTTTGTTTGGGTGTCCTTAACCGCGTCACTTATAAAAATACTTTTTTCCCCCATTGCCCGCTCAACGTTCCTTATGTCCCTTACCATACGCGAAATACCATCCGGGCCAAGTGACACCTTATGATCAGTACCCTTCATATTTCTGTCAAGGGTAATATGTTTTTCAATGACTTCAGCACCAAGGGCCACAGCAACAGCAGGAATCACAATGCCAATGGAATGATCGGAATATCCGATTGTATATTCGGGATACGATTCCTTAAGATAAGGAATCGTATTGAGGTTAATATTTTTGTATTCGGACGGATACTGAGAGAGACAATGGAGGATAGTGATGTCATCGTGGTATTTAGTAATAATGTTCAAGGCATTATCAAGTTCTTTACGGCCACCCATACCCGTTGATAAAATTATGGGAACCTTTGTTTCCGCCATTGATTCAAGCAGGGGCAGGTTTGTCAGATCGCGCGAAGCGACCTTCAACCTATCAGGTAAAAAATACCTGAATAAGCTAAAACATCCCCTGGCACATAATGTTTCGACAAATTCAAGTCCCTTCTCCTTGGCGTAACGGTAAATCTCAGCATGTTCCTCATCGCTGAGTTCAAGAAAGGCACGGTGCTCTCCGTAAGTTTTACCAAACGAGTTGGGGTTGTTATACGGCTTTAGCATAGTTGACTGCGAAAGTTCCTCATTTAAATCCCTTTTGGTCAGTTTTATTGCATTTACAGGCCTGAGTTTCTCACCAAAAAGATTGTCCACAACCGGTGTTGACACGAAATCAATTAATTTTTTTGCAATTTCAACATCGCCGTTATGGTTTTGACCAATTTCTCCTATAATATAAGTTGACTTCAATTTATTTTGATTTTTCGTTTAACCTTATTTGTTCTGACATCCTTTTAAGATAATCAGGATTGTCATCAATAATATGAATAATGTTTTCAACTGATAAAGGTATATCATACTCCTTTAGTGACTGATAAACTTCTTTTACCAGAGTAAAATCTTCTGGTGTATCCACTGTCAGGCGAATATCTGTTCGTGTAAAGAATTTATCCTGAACATCAATAAATTTAACTTTAAATTTTTCAGCATGGGAATAAATGTAATTTGTTACATGCTCATGATATACTTTTTCCTTTGTTATCTCGTTTACTGTTTCCAATGCTTTCAGGGTCACCCATTCACCCCAGAATCCCGTATGGGTTAATATGGAAGGTAAATTACCTTTTAAACGATAACCCAAATAATCCCAATTCTTGTCACTACATAAACCGGGCAAAGCGAGCGTCCCCTCAATATCCAATAACGGATTATCAGCACAAATCCTAACAATTTTTTCAAAATGAAACAACCGTGCCGCCTCAATAAACCGTTTAAGCACATCATCCTCATCTCCCCTGAAAACCGGCACATAAGAATTATTCGCAATAATCTCGATGGCATCATCTCCTGCTGTTCGGGTTGTAGCCACGACCAACGGTAAGTTGCTTTTATTTTCATTGTTAAACCGGTCCAATAAAATTTCCAGAATTGATTTCTGATTATAAAATGATTTGGTCATCTTGGATGGAAGACGTGTAGATCCCGTTCGGGCTTGTATGATAATTCCTGTTTTTTTCATATTTATTCTGCCTGGCTAAATTACAAATTGTATTCCACACAATGGAAAAAATGCAAATCAAACAGAAGATAAGATGAGACGATGCAACAGAAACTGATAATTTGGTATTTTTACCCCCTAATCCAACAGGGATGGGCGTCATCCGCAAACAAAGCATTTCGGGCACTATATATTCTTATCTCGGTGTTATACTGGGGTTTGTGATTATGGGCATCCTGTTTCCCCGGGTTTTGTCAACCAAAGAAGTGGGGCTGCTCAGGGTTATGGTCTCCTATGCCACCCTGTTTGCCCAGTTTTCCGGGCTGGGGTTCGGGGCCGTTACCATTAAACTTTTTCCCCATTTCAGGGATGCATCACGCAAACATCATGGTTTCCTTGGCATTGCATTGATGGTAGCCCTGGCCGGTTTCCTCATTGCGGCAACCGTTTATTTGCTTTTAAGGCCTTATTTGGTTGAACAATCGCTGGAAAAATCGGAATTGTTTATCACTTATTTCTATTATGTCATCCCATTGATCTTTTTTACGCTTTTGTTCAATGTGCTCGATAATTATTACCGGGTACTTTACAACGCCGTTAAAGGTATCTATTACAAAGAAGTGATCATGCGCCTGGCTACGCTTGTTTTCATTATTTTGTTTTTTTTTAAAATCATCAATTTCCATGACTTTGTTATCCTTTATCTGCTGGCTCTCATCAGTCCTTCTTTGATGTTGCTGGTATCGCTGATCAGGAGCAGACAACTTTTCCTGAAGCCCGACATGAAATTCATCAGCCCCGATTTGCAGAAACAGATGATCAATGTTGGGTTTTTCGGAATACTGGCCAGTTTTTCGGGTGTGCTGGTTATGAATATTGACGTTTTGATGGTGAACAATATGCTGGGATTAAGCGACGCCGGCATTTATGCCATTACATTTTATTTTGGCACTTTGATACTGGTCCCGCTAAGGACAATGGGGAAAATCAGCTCGGTTGTCATTGCCGATGCCTGGAAAAACCATGACCAGGCGACCATCAGTGACATATACCGGCGAAGCAGCATTAGCCTGAGTGTTGTCGGGGTACTTTTATTTATAGGGATATGGGGCAACATCAATAATGTATTTCATATCCTCGGCAACAACTATCTGCCCGGAATGATGGTAATCTTTTTTATTGGCATGGCCAATCTGTTTGACATTGCAATTGGCATAAGCTCCCATATTATTGTTAATTCAAAATATTACAAATACCTCTCTTATTTCCTGCTTGCCTTTGCTGTGATACTGATTGTGTCCAATCTTTTACTGATTCCGGTTTATGGCCTGGTTGGCGCAGCCATCGCTTCTTTTATTTCCAAATTCCTGTATAATTCCATCAAATTTGTTTTCCTCTATCGAAAATTCAGGTTTCAACCCTTAAGTTACCATCATATATTATTGATCCTGATTGCGGTTGTGGCTTACGGTCTATCAACATTCATTCCCCCATTTCACAACTACATTGTGGATATTATCATTCGGAGCAGTGTGATTTTCATTTTGTTTGCAGTACCGGTTTACTATTTCAAAATATCGGAAGACATCAACCTGCAGGTAAACAGTTTTGTTAAGAAAATCAGAAAATCAATCGTTAAATAGCGGTTTCTGTCAAAGTAATGTCCAATATTCAAGAATAATTTATACTTTTATCGTCTTTCCGAATAATCACGTATGAAAGTACCTTTAGAAATTGTGTTTATTGGCAGCGGTGCTATTTCAACAGCACTTGGAAATGTGCTATCA
>Ga0114931_10011323_pt1 | contig 10554 bp, 9 predicted proteins | sample 2SBtaG_FD_89579 | JGI IMG/M metagenome (GOLD analysis project Ga0114931, IMG submission 89579) | Deep subsurface microbial communities from Kolumbo volcano to uncover new lineages of life (NeLLi) - 2SBTROV14_V59a metaG | ecosystem: Environmental > Aquatic > Marine > Volcanic | place: Kolumbo...
GAATTGCTGTTCGATAGCCTGAAGCAGGAAACGCAGAAAAATATCGCAGGTCTGGACTATACGCTGTTGTCGAATGCTGACGCACAGGCGGCCATTGCTCTGGGTATCGCATTCAGGGCATCGCAACGAACCATTAACGGGCGTCACAAGAAAGGCCAGGACATCGAAGGTTCATCAATGATGAAACACGGCGTGCTGCCGGTACCGGCCGTTTTCGCCATCGACAGCCAGGGTATCATTCAGTTCGCATACACCAACGCCAACTATAAAGTGCGACTTCCGGCGGATGAACTGCTGGCTGCGGCGCACGAGATTGCCGCTACAGACTAAGCGCCGCTAATGATAGTCTTCGTGCACTAACATTGGTGCACGGAGAACCTGATGGTTACAGCGATCGTCTTAATCAAAGCATGACCGAGGCGTTTGTCTGCGATGCAGTGCGCACGCCGATAGGACGTTATGGTGGTGCCTTGTCATCCGTCCGCACCGATGACCTCGGTGCAATTCCGATCGCGGCCTTGCTGCAGCGCAACACGAGCCTCGATCCCGACTTTATCGATGACCTCGTCTACGGTTGCGCCAATCAGGCTGGTGAAGACAACAGAAATGTTGCACGTATGTCAGCTCTGTTGGCGGGTCTTCCGGCCAGTGTACCGGCCGTCACGGTGAATCGCCTCTGCGGTTCCGGCATGAATGCGATCGGCAACGCCGCCGACAGTATCAAGACGGGTGGCCAGCAAATCGCCATCGCCGGCGGTGTGGAGTCAATGTCGCGGGCGCCATTCGTGATGGCCAAGCAGTCTGCCGCCTTCGGGCGAAACACCGAGCTTTACGATACGACACTGGGCTGGCGATTCGTCAACAAGAAGCTGGAAGAACAATACGGTGTCGATTCCATGGTCGAAACGGCCGAAAACGTCGCCACTGAATTCAAAGTCTCGCGTGAAGATCAGGACGCGCTGGCCCTGCGCAGCCAGTTGCGGGCAGAGAGAGCTGCAGAAGCCGGTATTTTCGAAAACGAACTTGTGCCGGTGTCGGTTCCGCAGCGCCGTGGCGATGCGACGATTGTCGATACGGATGAGCACCCGCGGGCAGGTTCGACCATTGAGGGCCTTGCGAAATTACGTCCGATTGTCCGTGAGGATGGATCGATAACGGCGGGCAACGCGTCCGGCATCAATGACGGCGCCTGCGCGTTGCTGGTCGCGAACGAAGCGGCAGCGAAAGCACAAGGCCTGGAACCGCTGGCGCGCGTGGTTGCCTGGGCTGTTGCCGGGGTCGAGCCACGGATCATGGGTATCGGGCCTGCGCCGGCATCGAAAAAGGTATTGCAGTTGTCGGGTCTGTGCATCGAACAAATGGACGTCATTGAACTCAACGAGGCATTTGCCGCGCAGGGTTTGGCCACTTTGCGGCAACTCGGTGTGGCAGACGATGCCGAACATGTGAATCCCAACGGTGGCGCCATTGCGTTGGGCCACCCGCTGGGGATGTCGGGAGCGAGGCTTGTAACGACCGCGGCCTGGCAATTGCGGCGCAGCAACGGGCGCTACGCGCTTTGCACGATGTGTATTGGAGTCGGGCAGGGCATAGCCATGATTATCGAACGGGTTTGATGAAAAAACAGCCGCCGAGCTATGAGACACAGGAGCTTCGGGACTTTGCCGAGGTCCTGCGTGGCCGGCGTACCATCGAGCTGTTCCTGCAAACGGCGGTACCGCAGGAACTCGTTAACGCCGCTATCGAAGCAGCCACCTGGGCACCCAATCATCATGTCACTGAGCCCTGGCGTTTCTACCCGCTCGGGGAGACGACGAGGGTGCGCTGTATCGATCTCGGTGGAGACATCGTCGCAGAGAAAAAAGGTAAGAAGGCCGCTGAGTTCAAACGCCGGAGTTGGTCGGAGAAGCCAGGTTGGCTGGTCGTGACCTGCAAACGCTCGGCCGATGAATTGCTGCAGCGGGAAGATTACGGGGCTTGTTGTGCGGCTGTGCAAAACCTGTTGCTGTACCTCTGGCGAGCCGGTATCGGTTCGAAATGGACATCCGGCGAGATCACGCGCGACTCACGCTTTTATGAAATCGTCGGCGTCGACGAGGCAGAAGAATCCGTCGTTGCTCTTATCTGGTATGGCTATCCAAAACTAACGCCAACGCAATCACGCCAGGATGTCGGCGCGGTGGTCACTGAAACGCCTTAGTGAAACGGCAACCCTTAGTAGACGTTGGACCTCGGAGCAATAATGGCGCGTGATATTGATCCGAAGAACCTGTCTGGCGGTGATGTCGCACGGATACTAGCCCCGCTAGTAGGATTTCTCGTCGTACTCATCGTAGTTGGAAAGTATGCGCCGCAGCTTCTTTGGGTGCTATTCGCCGCAATGTTTGTGGCCATAATGTTTAGTGTACGCTCGATTCCAAAGAAGAATCTTGAGGCTATTGCCGAGTCGCGACAAAAGACTAACGACAAGATCAAGAATCTGCCCGTACTGGGAGCGATTCTCTATCCGCTATGGCGTGTGTTCGGTTGGCTGAGTGAATTGTTCAGCGTTGCAATGATTCTCTTAATTATCTATTTGGTCTATATAGGTGCTTCGTAGTCCCTATCGAACAGTCGGTGCTGGCCGTCTCGAGCGGGTCATGTTGCCACCGATATCCCCTTTTCAGTGTGCGTACCTGCCTGTATCGCTATCTGCTCCATTGTATGCTGTTAACCTATTGATTATTCATTGATTTATATGTTAATACTATACAATTACAGGTCCTTATTCTCCCACAAGGACGTGTCATGAAAGCCGTCATTAACCTGCTCCGCATCGACGATCTCGACCAGGCCATCGTCAATCTTTGCGCCCGCATCAATGCCGAGACCTACGAGTTACTGGTAATGATTCGCCAGTTCGATGAGCGCGCCGGCTGGCTGCACTATCGCTGTGACCCGTAGGAGCGCGCCCTGCGCGCGAAGCGTAGCGGCAACCGCAAGGCTGCTCAAAATCTGGACTCTGGCAGAGGCACAGCCAAGGGCACGTTTCGCGCGCAGGGCGCGCTCCTACATGTCCGGGCGATGACCCGGGTGGCCGGTGAGCTGGACAACTAGTCACGGGCGAGCTCGTCTCGATGGTGTACCAGTGGCTCTGGGACGAGCAGTGGTCGTAGCAGGAAAATACCTGCCGTAATTGTGCCTGTCGCCGACATGATAATGACGGCATTACGCAGCGAACCGTCATAGATCAAAGCGCCCAGTATTGCACCGGATGCGCCGACGACGTTTTGCGTCGTGCCAATGATGGAAGACGCCACGCCCGCAATGCTTGGCAGGGGATCCAGCGCCAGCACGGTGGCGTTCGGCATCAGGATTGCAATGGTGAACATGTACAGGCAAACGCAAAGCCAAACCCACCAGAACGGCGCGGAATTCAGCCAGGCGATGATGATAAGTTGTGCACTCGCCACGAAGATTAACGCTACGCCAATCTTGATGAGTTGCATCATGTCGAAGCGTGTTACCAGCCAGCGGTTTGCAGTAGATCCGGCGAGAATGGATAAACCAGCGCAGGCGAATATGACGCCATATTGCGCGATCGAAAAGCCGTAGATTTCAACGGCCAGTGCCGCCGATACCGCAATAACCGACATATAGCCGGCGGGCGGCAGCACCAGCAGCATCAAGCCAAAAATGCTTTGCCGATGCGAGAAATACTCCCGAAAACTGGATACGAGTTGCCGCAGCGGGTGTTCCGATGCGTTCGGTGTATGTGTCTCCACGAGATTGCTGCGGATGCCAAACAGCAACGCGAAGCCACACGCAGCGATGACGATAAACGGTGCACGCCAGTTCCAGTGCGCCACCAGCAGTGCACCGATGCTGGGTGCAATGACGGGTGCGGCCGTGAATATCATGGTCATCAGCGACATCAATCGAGCCGCTTCCTTCCCCGATGCGATGTCGCGGACAACTGCACGGGAAATCACGATCGCAGAGGCGGCGCCAGTTCCCTGAACAAATCGGGCGATCAGCAGTAACTCCATGTCATTGGCGAAGGCGGCGACGCCGGCAGCAATGACAAAGATTCCCATGCCGGCGAAGATTATGGGCCGGCGGCCAAATCGATCAGCAGCCAGACCGGACGGAATTTGTCCGAGCGACATGCCGAACATGAATACGCCGACGATTTGCTGCCCGCGCGACAGCGACGTTTCGAGCGCCTCGACCATGGCCGGAATCGCCGGCAAACTGAGGTCCACAGTCAAAGCCGCTACGGCCGTTAACAGGCCGAGCGTAATGATGAATTTGCGGGATTTGACGAGCTGTGTGTTCAAGGACGGGTAGTGTGCACGCCCGTGATTATTTCTGCCAGCTGTGGGGTGCCAATCCAGTATGCAAGCTCACGCGGATGACTGATATCCCAGATGGCGATACCAGCACGCTTGCCAACCTCGAGTGTGCCACGATCCTCCTGCAGACCGAGTGCCTGAGCCGCATTCCGAGTCGCTCCAGCCAGGCATTCTTCGGGCGTAAGCCGGAATAGCCGACAGCCCAGCATCATTGCCGTGCGAATCGAACAGATGGGTGATGTTCCGGGATTGCAGTCGGTTGCGACCGCGATCGGAACATCGTTAGCACGCAGCTCGTCGATGGGCGGAAGTTGTGTTTCGCCAAGCGTCAGAAATGCACCCGGCAGCAATACCGCAACGGTCCCTGCCTCTGCAAGGGCGCTAACTCCTTTGCCAGAGGTGTATTCGAGGTGGTCCGCTGATAGCGCCTTGAAATGGGCCGCGAGTTCGGCACCACCGCCATCGCTGAGTTGATCGGCATGCAGTTTGACGGGAAGCTCCAGTTTTTCGGCGGCGGCGAACAGTTTTGCAACCTGCGGTCCACTAAAGGCGATGGACTCACAATAGGCATCCACCGCATCCGCCAGGCCTCGCTCGGCAACCATGGGAAGAATTTCGTCACAGACCCGGTCGATGTAACGCTCCGCATCGCCCTTGAACTCGGGCGGCACAGTATGCGCTGCGAGCAGCGTCGTGCGAACTTCAACTGATGTCGCATCGCCGAGCTGGCGTGCAACTTCGAGCATGCGGATTTCGGTCTCAAGATCGAGACCGTAGCCGGATTTGATCTCGACCGTAGCGACGCCCTCGTTTGCCAGTGCATTGACGCGTGGCAATGCCGCATCAAACAAGTCTTTAGCCGATGCATCCCGGGTAGCCCGTACTGTCGACATGATGCCACCACCGTGACGCGCGAGGTCTTCGTAACTGGCACCTTGCAAGCGTTGCTCGAATTCCGCGGCGCGGTCACCGCCGAATACCAGGTGTGTGTGACAATCAATCAGAGCTGGTGTAATCCATCGGCCGGACAGAGGGCGTTCGTCGTCCGCGCTATTTTCAGGTAACTCCGATTCAGTACCGATCCAGGCTATGCGCCCATCACGGATCGCGATTGCCGCCGGGCCATCGAGAATACCGTAGCCATCGGTCATCGTTGCGATGCGCGCATCCCTCAGCAACAGGTCCCACTCCGACATTCGACTTTCTCGCTCTGGCACCCCGACAGTTGCAAGCGACGTTAGCATGGTCTAGCCTGTATATACAACCTCACGAGGGCACCATGACTACGGTATTTGCCAAAAAAGCGCTATTAACTTCCGGTTGGGCTGAAGGTGTGCGGCTTGAGGTTTCTGGCGGACTAATTTCACGGCTTGAGACCGGTGTTTCCGTGGCGCCTGACGACACCGCAGTTGCTTACGTTATCCCGGGGCTGTGCAATGCGCACAGCCATGCTTTTCAGCGTGCGCTGACCGGTCACACTGAGCAGCGTTCCCCAGCGGGTCGGGACAATTTCTGGACCTGGCGCGAGCGCATGTATGAACTGGCCGGCCGTGTTGATGCCGACACACTCACGGCAATAGCGCGGCAGGCGTATTGCGAGATGCTGGCCAGCGGCTACACGTCGGTCGCCGAATTCCACTACCTGCATCGCGATCCGAAGAACCTGGATGCCGTGGATACAATGTTTGCGGCTATCACCACTGCTGCCGCCCAGAGTGGTATTCGACTCACTTATATACCCGTCCTTTATGAACGCGCCGGATTCGATGACCCTGAACCGCTGCCTCACCAACGAAGCTTCGCGCTCTCAATCGATAACTTCATGGCGCATTACGAACGCGCGACGGCAAAGAGCGGCGAAGCGGTCAATGTCGGCATCGGCGTACACAGCCTGCGCGCCGTCAGCCGTGAATCCTTGCAGACGATCGCAACACTGGCGAATGACACGTTCGTGCCCATGCATTTGCATATTGCCGAGCAGCAACAGGAAGTCGATCAATGCCTGGCGGCTCACGGACAGCGGCCGGTGCGCTGGTTGCTCGATAATTTCGAGGTCGCCGGGAACTGGTGCCTGGTGCACGCCACTCACATGGATGAAGATGAAGTTAACGCGATGGCCGCGTCCGGTGCGGTGGCCGTGCTTTGTCCCAGCACCGAGGCGAATCTCGGGGACGGTCTTTTTCCACTGCATGACTACCTTACGCATGCCGGTCGAATCGCGATTGGTTCGGACAGTCACGTTTCAATCAACCCGTTTGAGGAACTACGGTGGCTGGAGTACGGACAGCGACTTGTGACGCGCAAGCGTAATGTCGTTTCATTGCGTGACAGCCATGTGGGCAGTGAATTATTCCTGCGCGCACTCGAAGGTGGTGCAGCGGCCAGTGGTCAGGCCAGCGCGGACATCCAGGCCGGTGCGGCGGCGGACTTCGTCGCTCTTTGTGACGATGACCCGATGCTGGCGGGCCATAGCGACGATTCGCGGCTCGATGCACTCGTGTTTTCCGGCTACCCGTTGCCAGTCGAGCGCGTCATGGTTAATGGCGAATGGTGCGTTACCGATGCCATGCACGTGCAACGATCGCGCGTGCGCAAGGCCTACTCAGCGGCCATAGCTGAATTGCGCGCAGCAGAATGACTATGACCAAACCCCGTTATCAGCAGCTTAAGGATTTCATCATCGAGCAGATTTCGACGGGTGAGCTGCAGCCGTCCGACCGCGTGCCGTCAGAAAATGAGCTGGTTGAATCAAAGAGCGTGTCCAGAATGACAGCGAACCGTGCTTTGCGTGAACTCAATGACGAGGGCTACGTCGATCGGGTCGCGGGCAAGGGCACATTTGTCTCCGACTATCGCTCACGCTCGCATCTTGTAGAAGTGCAGAATATTGCCGATGAGATTGCGCGTCGTGGGCACATGCATTCGAGTCGCGTGCTGTGCCAGTCGTTGCAACATGCCCGCGGAGAAATTGCCGGGGCCTTGCACGTAGAGCAGGGTACGGAGGTTTTTCATTTACTGCTTGTGCATTGCGAGAACTCGACGCCGATCCAGGTCGAGGATCGCTACGTGCTCGCAAGTTTTGCACCGGATTGTCTCACGCAGGATTTTGAGTCGCAGACGCCAAGTGCTTATCTCACGGGTATCGCACCGCTGCAGGAGGCCGAACAGGCCGTGCGGGCCAGCATGCCAAACCTGGCAATCCGCCAGCATCTTGATATGCAGGATGACGAGCCCTCGTTGCTGGTCATTCGCCGCACCTGGTCAGAAGGACGGCCGGTGACCTTCGCACGACTGCACCATGCGGGCAGTCGTTACGAATTGACGGGGCATTACACCCCACCTGGAACATCACGCACTGAAACGGCTGATGTTATTCAACTGGAGAACTTGCGCCAATGAAAAGAATCATCAAAGCACCGACCGGTACGAAGCTATCGGCAAAGAGCTGGCTCACCGAGGCACCCTTGAGAATGCTGATGAACAATCTGGATCCCGAGGTCGCCGAGCGGCCACAGGACCTGGTCGTCTATGGCGGGATCGGCAAAGCTGCCCGCAACTGGGAGTGTTCCGACAAGATCATTGAGACCCTCAGGGAGCTCGAGTCCGACGAGACACTCCTCGTACAATCGGGTAAGCCGGTCGGCGTGTTTCGTACAAACGAAGATGCACCGCGCGTATTGATCGCGAATTCAAACCTGGTGCCGGCGTGGGCGAACTGGAAGCATTTCCGCGAGCTCGACAAGAAGGGCTTGATGATGTTCGGTCAAATGACGGCTGGTTCGTGGATCTACATCGGCAGCCAGGGCATCGTGCAGGGCACTTACGAAACATTCGCCGAAATGGGTCGCCAGCATTACGGTGGTGACCTTGCGGGGCGCTGGATTCTGACCGCCGGTCTTGGTGGCATGGGTGGTGCCCAACCACTCGCGGCGACGATGGCGGGTGCGTCGATGCTGGCAATCGAATGCCAGTCGGACCGCATCGACATGCGACTTCAGACCGGCTACCTGGACACACGCTCTGAGTCGTTGCCGGAAGCCATGGCAATCATCGAACAGGCGGTCCGCGACAAAAAGGCCGTGTCGGTTGGCCTGCTCGGCAATGCGGGCGAGATACTGCCGGAAATGGTGAAGCTGGGCATCAAACCCGATGCGGTCACGGACCAGACCTCGGCACACGATCCGGCGAACGGTTATCTGCCGATCGGATGGACAGTTGGGCAGTGGCACGAAAAGCGCGAAAGCGATCCTGATGCTGTCGTCGCGGATGCCGTCAAGTCGATGGCGATCCACGTCAGGGCGATGCTGGAATTTCAAAAGGCGGGCATTCCCACGTTCGACTATGGCAATAATATTCGCCAGGTGGCCTTCGATGAGGGCGTTGAAGATGCCTTCGATTTTCCCGGCTTTGTGCCAGCCTATGTGCGACCGCTTTTCTGTCGCGGCGTCGGCCCGTTCCGCTGGGCCGCGTTGTCCGGTGATCCGGAAGACATCTACAAGACCGACGCAAAGGTCAAGGAACTGATACCGGACGACGAGCACCTGCATAACTGGCTCGACGCCGCACGCGAACGCATCCAGTTCCAGGGTTTGCCGGCACGAATTTGCTGGGTAGGACTCGGGCAGCGCGATCGTCTCGGTCTTGCGTTCAACGAGATGGTTCGCAACGGTGAGTTAAAGGCCCCGGTCGTCATCGGCCGGGACCATCTCGACGCCGGCTCGGTTGCCAGCCCGAACCGCGAAACCGAGAGCATGAAGGATGGCAGTGACGCAGTGTCCGACTGGCCGATGCTCAATGCTTTACTGAGCACCGCCGGTGGTGCGACCTGGGTATCCTTGCATCATGGCGGTGGCGTGGGCATGGGATATGCACAACACGCCGGGCTGGTGATCGTTTGCGACGGCACGATCGAAGCAGACAAGCGGATTGCACGCGTGCTTTGGAATGACCCGGCCAGTGGCGTGATGCGACACGCGGACGCGGGCTATGAAACCGCGATTGATTGCGCGCATGAGTTTGGATTAAACCTGCCGATGATCAATGGCGGAGAGCCGGAATGAAGCTCATTGTCGACAATCAGCTGGTCACCCTCGATGTCCTTCGCACTGCATGGCAACGACCACTAACGGTATCTCTGGGCGATAACGCAAGATGCCGCGTGGCTGAATCGAACGGACTTATTAACGACGTAGTCGCCGGCGGCGAACAGGTCTATGGCGTGAACACAGGCTTCGGGCAACTGGCATCGGTACGCATCAGTGACGATGAGCTCGCACACTTACAGGCGAACCTGGTTCGCTCGCATGCAGTCGGGGTTGGTGAAGATCTGGACGATGAGATTGTCCGACTGACGATGCTGATGAAAGTCATTGCACTGGCCGAAGGCTTTTCGGGCGTGCGAGTTGAACTCGTCGAAATGCTGTGCGAGATGATCAATCACAATATCTATCCACGCATTCCGTCCCGCGGCTCGGTCGGTGCATCCGGTGACCTGGCACCGCTTGCGCATATGACAGGGGCGTTGATAGGTGAAGGCGAGGTGCGGGTCGGTGGCAGCCTGATGCCAGCAGCCGAAGCGCTTAAACAAGCTGGGATCAAGCCACTGAAGCTGGCACCGAAGGAAGGACTGGCATTGCTCAACGGCACACAAGTTTCGACAGCGCTTGCGATGGCGGCAGTGTTTCGGACCGAGAATCTGCTGGCCGCAATGATGATGGCAGGTGCGATGTCGTCTGATGCGATAAAGGGAAGTGACACACCGTTCGATAAACGCATTCAAAACGTGCGCGGACACGGCGGGCAGATCGCTGTGGCCGGTGTGCTGCGTGAACTTATGCACGGTAGTGACATACGCGCATCGCACGAAAGCTGCGACCGCGTTCAGGACCCGTACTCCATCCGCTGTCAGCCACAGGTCATTGGTGCGTGCCTCGATGTACTCAGACATGTGTGTTCGGTGCTTGAGACGGAAGCCAATGCCGTAACTGACAATCCACTCGTCTTCGCGGACTCGAAATCAGTTTTATCGGGTGGAAACTTTCACGCCGAACCCGTGGCACTTGCTGCCGACTATCTTGCCCTCGCGATCGCCGAGATCGGTGCGCTTTCAGAACGTCGTATCGCATTGCTGATCGATTCACACATGAGCGGCCTGCCTGCCTTTCTGGTGAAAGAGGGCGGCCTGCACAGCGGCTTCATGATGGCGCAGGTGACCGCTGCC
>Ga0114931_10011324_pt1 | contig 10554 bp, 16 predicted proteins | sample 2SBtaG_FD_89579 | JGI IMG/M metagenome (GOLD analysis project Ga0114931, IMG submission 89579) | Deep subsurface microbial communities from Kolumbo volcano to uncover new lineages of life (NeLLi) - 2SBTROV14_V59a metaG | ecosystem: Environmental > Aquatic > Marine > Volcanic | place: Kolumbo...
AAAATATTAAACTTCTTCAAATTGGAGAATTGACCATAAATTTAGAAAAATCAATCAATTCTAATCAAGGATTCAGAAATTTAATATCTCTAAGGTAATCACCGTTTTTTTTCTTTAATTGATAAAAAATCATTCACAAGGTCAGCTTTGAGATTCATAGTAACTTTTTATTCCCAATTTGAAAAGTAAATCATAAAATGTTTGATAAATTCAAAAATGAAGAGGGAGAGGAAATGGTAGAAGAGAAAACAGATAATACAAAAATATCTGCAGAATCAGGTTTAGCAGCTGAATCCTCAAGTGAGATTGGGATTGGAGAATTAATGGGAAAACGTGCAAAATTGGAAGAAGCCATAGATTATGTAGGTTTAATGATAAAAAATCTTAAAGACAAGAGAACATTACTGGAAAAAGATATAGAAGAAGAATCAGTAGATATTAAAAATCTTAAAGAAAAATTACAAAAAGTGAGTGAATACATAGAAGAAGAAAATAAAGGAATAAAGGAACTTGCTAACAAGAGACAGCAGGTAGAAAATGAGGCTGATGAAGTAGGCGTTATTATCAATAATTTAAGAGAAAAACTTTCAGGTGTTGATAGAATTATTGATGATGAAGGAACTAGAGTAAAGAAAATCAAAGAGTCTAGAGAAACTTTAGGGGATTAAAAATTTAATTAGAGAAATTTAGTAGTGGATGCTTCATGAGCATCTGAAGGAACTGAAGGGAACATTTGACCTGCAGAACTTTCAGCAACAGCAGCAGCTTCTTTGAGAATACTTTCAGATTCTGCATTAGTTGTTTCATCTATTCCAAATGCTGAATCACCTGAGAAACTTTCTGTCATAAAACCTCCAAGCATTTCTGCCATCTGACCAATTTCTTGTTCAGCTCCTGGCATTATCTTTCCAAGAGATGATTTTAGATTTTTCATCAAACCCATAGTAGGCATTATTGCTACAACAGTATCTCCAAGATCACTAGCTGTGGTTAATCTTAATTCGATTTGCTCTAATGCTATTCTAGCACTGCTCAAAATTTTGGTAACTTTTCGTACTTCAGCTAACTCATTTCCTAATACTTTTGAAGTTTGAGTATCATGTTTTTGTGTAGCCTCTACGATTCTTTGAAAAAGTTTTCCATCTCGTTCTTGTAAGCTATTAAGCATTGTATCTAATTTTTTAATTTGAATTTGTAATTTTTTTATACCATCTTGTACACGAGGTTTTAATGGACCTTTTGGCTTGATGGTATCATTAATTTTTTCAGCAATACTAGGTTGTGGTTGTTTTGACCAGTTATTAGCTAAATTAGGCATAAGTTAGGTTTTAGAATATGTACTTAATTTTAGGTGTAAATAATGGTTAACAGTACATAAAATTTTACTTACAAGAGTTAGATTTTTCAAAATATGCTTTTGGAGAGTTTCTTAATGAAAAATCGAATATTTTACACCTCAATAATTTAAACTCAAAAGGTTTTTTCAGTTAAAACTTCAAAAAAATATTAAAGCATTTTTTCAGAGTCATAATATGAGTGAAAATTTTGGGTTTGATTTACCTGATAAATCTATAGAATTAACTCATAAAGAATATGTAAATTTGGTTAATAGGATCAGAGGAAATTTTTTAAGTTATGTTTCAGTATTAGATACCACATTAACTGTCATAATATCAGACTTGTTTTTACGAGATAAAAATGATTTCCCGTTATGGGCCAAAACAGTTTTTGATGAGGATAGAGCTGCATCATTTGGAGCAAAAATATTTTGGTTATCAAGAATAATGAGATATCACTCAGATTTCAAAAAAGGAATTAATGAATCAAATAGAATTAAAATTCAACAAAAACTAAATGAAATTAGAGAGATAAGAAATGATTTTGCACATAATTTTGCACATAATAAAAAAATTAACAAAGAAAATGTAAAAAATAGAATTATTACATTATATGATTTTGAGGAAGGAATTACAACATCTAAAACCTTTAAAATGGAAGATATAATGAGTTTGATAAATGATCCTTGGATATTAGAACAATTAGAGAGATTAGAAACATTAACAAAAAAGATTAGAGAATAATATCTCTTAGAATAAAATTAGAAATTTATTTTTATAATGGAATTTTATATTTGGATAAGTGAACAAAAAAACTATTCTGATTCCAATCGTTGTTATAATTGGAATATTTATGATTAATTTTTCATTTGATAAATCTCAAGAGGAAAATAATGTTGTATTTCATATAACTCTTGCAGATCCTAAACTATACAAAAATGGAGTTTACAGTAATTCATTTTTTATTAATGAGGGAAAATATTCATTTAGATTTGTTCCAAATGGAAGTAGTCCAGAAAATTTAACAATAACATTAAATGGAAACAATTTTGATTTTTCTGAAGATTTCAAACTTAAAGGAACATCACATAAAACTGGAATATCGGAATATTTTACATGGGAATATGAAGGAAAACAAACAGTCATGATTTCTGAATCCCAAGATGTTTCAATAATTATTAATCCAAACGGAAAGGAGATGGGTTCTGTTTCAGTAGACTTGATACAAAATTAGAAGGCGTAAACCCCTTTACTGCAGAACCATGAGAGATTTCCTCCCTTTCTCAGATCATTTTACGTCTGATTACCTTTTTCGTTCTGCGGAGTTACGCAGTTTCAGTCGATAGAAATTGCATCTATTGACATTAATAAATATAGTAACTTTAAGTATTTAAAATTTTATGCAATTTTTTATGAAAAATTATTAATTTTTATGAAAAATTTTATACCTGTTGATTGTAAAATCGATCTATAAATTACGAATTTCCAACTTAAAAAGTATTGAAATTATCTAAAAAAATTGCATTAGTTACTGGTGGAAGCCGTGGGATTGGATTGGCTACTGCAAAAATTTTATCAGAAAATGGTGCATCAATTGTAATTACAGCAAAAAACGAAGAACAATTGGAAAAATCAGTATTAGAAATTCCAAATGCAATAGCTGTTGCAGCTGATATTAGAAATAAAGAGGATGTAAAAAAAGTAGTCAGCAAAACAATTGAAAAATTTGGAAGAATAGATATTCTAGTCAATAATGCAGGAATATTTCCAAAGATCCAAGAATTACACAATATTGATGAGGATGATTGGAATGAAGTTTTAGATGTAAATCTTACCGGACAATTTAGATTTACTAAAGAGACAATACCATATTTACAAAAAAATGGTGGTTCAATAATTAATATTTCATCAGATGCTGGATTAAAAGCATACCAAGGATTTAATGCTGATGCATATTCTGCTTCAAAAGCTGCTATGATCTTACTGACAAAATGTTGGGCACTTGAATATGCAAAAGATAAGATTCGGGTTAACTGCATATGTCCTGGTGTTGTAGATACAGATATGACAAAACCATTTCTAAAGACTAAGAAAGATAAAGAATTCATGGATAATGAACATCCAATTGGTAGGATTGGTCAGCCAGAAGAGGTAGGAAAAGCTGTCATGTATTTTGCATCTGATGATGCATTATGGACCACAGGTGCTATTCTAGCAGTTGATGGAGGAGAATCAATTAAATGATTTCACATGAATTTAATACAACTATGGAGAACAAAAAATGATGAAAGACAGGAAATCAAAGGCAAAGTTAATTTTACTTTTAGGAATTATTTGGATAATAATTTCATTACCTTTACCATGGATTATCAACAATCCGTCAGTTTCAGAATCACAATTCTTCACAATTTTAGGTATTATAGGAGTTTTGTCAATTCCATTTATTGCTCTGGGAGTTGCATGGTCATTAAAGCCAGAACTGACAACTTAGGTAATTCAATTGAACGATATTCCAATTGCAGATAAAATTTCTGAGTTAGATATTGCTATTACAGCTGCAAAAGAGGCGGGGGAGGCTATTTTGGAGATTTATCAAAGAGATTTTGAATCATTCAAAAAAAATGATGATTCACCAATTACAGAAGGAGATCTTAAGAGTAATGAGATAATTAAAAAAATTCTTTCAAAAACACAGTACACAATATTATCAGAAGAAGACAATGATGATCAAAGTAGATTAGAAAAAAATACCATTTGGATTGTTGATCCTCTTGATGGAACTTCTGATTTTATTGATAAAACAGGAGAATTCACTATTATGATTGCATTAATTAAAAATAAAAAACCAATTCTTGGAGTTATTGGTTGGCCTACAGAAAAAACGTTGTTTGTTGCACAAAAAGGAAGTGGAGCATTCAGGTATTCAAATGGTGAATGGAATAAGATATCAGTTACTAATGAAAGTAATCTTTCAAAATGTAGAGCTGTAGGATCAAGACATCACTTATCTGATAAAGAAAAATCATTTATCAAAAAATTAGGTATTGAAGATTTTACAAGTATTGGCAGTTCATTGAAGGTAGGAAAAATTAGCTCGGGAGAAGCTGAAGCATATATCACAACTACAAAGAAAATGAAAGAATGGGATTCTGCAGCATCTTATTGTATTATTTCAGAAGCTGGAGGAAAAATGACAGATATGTCAGGTAATGACATCACATACAATAACAAAGAGGTTCATCATCAAAATGGAATTTTGGTTACGAATGGGTTAGTACATGATAAAATAGTTGAAGAATTTAAAAAATTAGAGTAGGTTTCTTCCTTTAAGGAAGTCCTTTACTTTGTTTGCGCTTTCTGAAAGTGGTTCATGTTCAGTATCAATTATTAGATCAGCTTTTTCTGGAGCCTCATAAGGATCATCAATTCCAGTAAATCCTTTGATTTCTCCTGCTCTTGCCTTAGCATACATGCCTTTAACATCTCTTTCTTCACATTTTTCTAAAGAACATTTTACATAACATTCTGCAAACTGGTCACCTGCATCAATAATCTGTCTTGCATTTTCTCTATTCTCAATGTATGGTGATACTAGAGAAACTACACTTGGAACACCATGTTTTAGTAAAAGCTTAGCTAAATGAGCAACTTTTTTGTTATGCTCATCTCGTCCTGCTTTTGAAAAATCTTTTGGGGAGAACCATTCTCTTAGTTCATCTCCATCAAGCATTGCCAAATTTGGGATGTCTTTCTGCAAATCTTTTACGATGGTAGTCTTTCCTGAACAAGGAAGACCGGTCATCCAAAGAATGAAAGGTTTCATGAATAAAAATATCGGAATAACCCATAAAGAGCTTACGTTAATTTTTTGCCCAAGGTAGATTTTCTAAATAATCAATTTCTGCAATCATTTCATCTACTTTTTTTACTATAGCAAAAACTGATCTATATTGTTCATACATTTCAGTTTCTTCTTCTTTAGTTAATACATCTGCTTCTGCATCATCAAAGAATTTGTTTTCTTTGTTAAGATGATCGTTTAGAAATATGGCATATGTTCTCAGATATCTTGAGACAGGCTCTTGTGCATCCTCACCGTTTTTCCATCTTTTTAGATGATATGAAATTTGTCTAGCGATGTTTCTTCCAAATTCATGCTCTATCATAAATTTTCGAATTTCTTCTTTTAGAGTATCATAGCTTGCAACACATGGAAAGTATGAATCTTCTTCTCTAGAGTGATGAATTGTGTCAACAAATTCTGAAATCACAATAGTTATCTTTGTCAGATCTGAAAATGGGATTTTTGTACCTTTGTATAGTTCATTTGAACATTTCATCACAATTTTTTCTAGACGACTAACTTGATCATGATCTGCACGTAATTGATTTGTAGCACTCATAATAGTATAATTTAGAACATATCATTTAAAAATCAATTTTAGAGCCTGAAATTTTCAAAAAATCTAGTTTAATTTTTATCCAGATATGTTTACATTCTGTCATTAATGAATTCGATCGTTTTTTCTATATTGGGTTTGATTCGAGGTCAAGCAGAAGATTTGATTTCACTATCAAATTTTGATCCAAGTATGATTTTGGATAAAATTATTGAATTACAAAGTTCTATTGGAACATTATCTATTCATGATGGACCAATTGCATCAGCTCATGTTATTTTACTTGCGGCAGGTGTAGTAATTTTTCTAGGAGTTGCAGGGGAAGCGTTCTTCAAAAAAACAGGAATTCCAGATGTAGCATTTTTGATGATTCTTGGTGTAATTATTGGACCTGTGTTTGGAATAATTCAGCCAGAAGCTGTTATCCAAGTAGTTCCATATTTTGCAGCTCTTGCATTAATTATTATCATGTTTGATGGTGGATTAAATTTAGACATAAAACATGTTATAAAAACAGCACATTTTTCAGTAACGTTAGTAGTTTTAGGTTTTATTTTATCAGTTATAATGATCACGCTTGCTGCTCATTTTGCTTTAGGATGGTTATGGTTAGAAAGTATTCTTCTTGGATCTATTGTAGGTGGAAGTAGTTCAGCAATTGTTTTTGGTCTTGTCAGAAATATCAAAATTTCAGAAGAAACAAAATCAATGTTAAGTTTTGAATCAGCTCTAACGGATATTTTAGCTACAATTGTTGCATTCATATTATTTGAAGCAGTACTTGCAGGACACTTTGATCTGGAAACATTACAAGAAACATTTGGAAGAGCTATTGTAGTAGGTTTAGTTCTTGGATTTGGTGTAGGTATTCCTTGGATGTATGTTTCAACAAAGCTAGGAAATGCTCAACATGCGTATATGCTAACGTTAGGAATTTTATTTGTTTTATTCTTCTTAGCAAATTCATTTGGGGAATCAGGAGCCTTAACAGCTCTAGTATTTGGTTTGATGATTGGAAACAAGAGTCACCTCTCACGAATACTTAGATTTAAGCTTCCAAGAATTGAGATGGATGATCCAACTCATAATCAATTGACATTTTTGGTACGTTCATTTTTCTTTGTGTTTGTGGGATTGATGGCAAGTTTTGGACAAATTGAATATATAATATTTGGAATTTTAATTACAATTGCAGTTTATTTTGGAAGAGTATTCGTAGGCAAAATAACGTTAACAAAAAGATTCTCTCTCTTAGATAGAGCAGTAACCAACTCAATGATTCCAAGAGGATTAGCTGCTGCAGTACTAGCAACATATCCAATTACTATAGGAATTCCAAATGCAGAAGCATATCCACAAATTATTTTCTTTATTATTTTATCATCAGTAATCATAACAACCATTGGATTAGGAAAATCAAAGAAAATTCCACCACCTGAATCAGTAGAAGGTGGATTTGTAAAACCACCTGGAGATTCACCTGGAGATTCTGATACTGATCAGACAGTTGAGAAAATACAAGATGATTCAGGTACGGATTCAATTGATGGCGGATTTGTTACAAAAAAATCAAATTCTTAAAATGCTTAGTTCTTTTATCAAAGATCTAGTGATTCTTTAAGACCTTTGTATCTATTTCTAATAGTTACTTCAGTGACATTTGCAGCCTCTGCAATATCACGCTGAGTTTTATCTTCACCATTTTTGACACAAGAGAGGTATAATGCAGCAGCAGCTAATCCCATTGGATCTTTACCTGCAGAAACTTCGTTTTCTTGTGCTTGCTTGAGAACTTTGGTTGCATATCTTTTAGTTTTTTCAGCAATTCCAATTGTACTTGCAATTCTTGCGACACACTGAATTGAGTCAGTTACTGGCATTTTCAAATCAAGTTCTTTTACAAGTAGTCTATAACATCTTGCAATATCTTTTCTTTTGATGTTTGCAGCTTGTTCCACATCTTTAAGATTTCTTGGAGTTGCAGTATCACGACAAGCAGCATATAGAGCAGATGCCATTAAAGCAGAAATTGAGCGGCCTCTAACTAGACCTTTTTCTAATGCTTTTCTATAAATGTAAGCTGCTTTTTCAATAACTGCATCAGAAATTGCTAGCTTATCCTTTAATCTGTTTAATTCGCTAAATGCTTGTCTAAAGTTTCTATCAACTGGTTCATGAACTTGACTTCTACTATCCCAAGTTCTTAGTCTTTCAATGGTACTTTTCATTGATGCAGTTAGTGGTCTACCAGATGCATCTTTGTTTACAGGATTGATGATTGTTGCAAGACCCATGTCATGCATAGTTAATGATGTTGGTGCACCAGCTCTTGCTTTGTTTCCTCCTTCATCTTGTGTAAATGATCTCCACTCTGGTCCTGCTTCTTGAAGTTTTTCAGTAATTACAAATCCACATTTGGAACAAAACATTTCGCCTGATTCATTATCAGTAACTAATTTTCCTTGAGCACATCTTGGGCACAATTCTTTAGTTTTGCTTACCATGATTAATTCTAGAATCCTACGTTATTTGGTATTTATGAATCAACAACTTTTTTTCTACAAAATTAGGCATAAAATCAATTGATATGATAATATGAGAATTAAGGTTCTAGTTTTTCTTTTATTGTTTGTATGTATTTGTTATTGTATTCATTGAATAGTTGGATTTTATCTTGAGCTAAAGCCATAGCTCCAGGTCTACTGTTAATGTGTGCTTCAGCAGTTTTTTGTTCTTCTAATAATTTTTCAAGATTTTTTTTTTGATACGATTCTAGATCTGCAAGTAAAGTAACAATTTCTTTTTCAAAAATTTCCTTTGTGTCAGGAATTGCAGGTGGTTCAGCACCAATTATTTCCTTGGTTGTAATTTTTCCAAATACTTTTTTATCTAATTCTAGCAATATTAGAAAGTGGAACTAGCGGTATAAATTTAATTTCATTTTTAAAGATTTTACAATAGTGAGTGCAGTGCAATCAAACGTTTTATCTTTTAATGATTTTAGTATTATTTGATGACTTATTGTATAGGTAAATGTAAAAAATACAAGGCGCTAAAACCAACACAAATGGGAAGATATGCAGCAGGACAAAAACGGTGTAATTATTGTGAGATATTTGTAGACTTTGATGGAATTATTTGCCCATGTTGTAATAGACAATTAAGATGTCTCCCAAGAAGTAGAAAAGGAAAGGAAAGATATTTAGCTCAGATCGTTAGATAAAAAAAATAGAGAGATTTTTTTAAAGAACAATTTGTTTTATGAAACCATGCCTAGGAATTAAAGTTCTACTTATAAGAAATCAATACAATTCAAAATATGGCAATTCCTACAGATGTTGAAGAGTATGTTGAAAAACATATCAAATTAATGGTTTCTCAGACTGAGACATATTTGCCTTTTATCAAAGTCGCATTTCCATACTCAAAAAATGTGGCTGATGGGGTCTATAATTTGATTATTGGTAGTGCATTGTCAGTATTTGTAAATCAATTTGCTATGAGAATGAAATATCCAACTGCCGAAGATTTTGCAGATTTTGGAAAAATTGCTTTAAAATACAGAGATCAAGTTGATCAGTTTTTTACCTAAGCCAATTCTCCTAGAAAATGAATTGTGTTATTAGCTACAATTACAGTTCTATCTTTTGGTACTTTATACAATTTTTTTGAACTGTTAGTTGTTTGAACAATTAATTTTGAGAATGGATCCTTAAGTGATTTGTAAAGAATTCCTTTATCACCAACTGATTGAGACCAATGCGTTCCTTGAACAAAAGATATTGTTTGAAACTTTACTACTTGATAAGAATATACCATTTCTAATTAATTAGAAACTATAGCACTCATTAAGGATTTTCCTCCAATTAATGCAGTTATGGATAATCCAATATTTGCAACAATATTGATTGCAAGTGTTCCATAATGACTATTCTCAAGAAGATTGCTTGAGTCAAGTGCAAATGAAGACATTGTGGTAAGTGAGCCACAAAAGCCAACTGCTGCAAAAAGAGAATACCTTCCATCAAGATTCCATTGTTGTGACAATACAACAAATGCACCAAGAATAAACGCCCCTATTACATTGACGATTAAAACATTCATGGGTAAAGTGTTGAAAAGTAAAGGTGATTCAGTAATTTTGTATCTTAGAAATGCCCCTAACATGGAACCAACTGCAAGAAAAACAAATTCTAGACCTTTCATCTACATAATACAGATTAATTGTCATTATTAGTGCTATATGGAAAGATTTGGGTTCAATTTGTGCCTAATCTAGTGTTACCTAAGAAATACGAGTATATGGTTTTTATAGGTTCAATTTTGTTTCCAGACTAAATGACCATTAAACTAAGATGTGAAGACTATGGTTTTGAGTGTGAATTTGTTCTAGATGAACAAAAAAGTGTAGAACTCATTGAAAAATTAAGAAATCATTTTGAAGAAGAACACGGAATTGATTATACAGTAGAAGCTGTTACTCAAATGATTACAAATCGTGGGTATTCTTTAGAATCAATAAAGAAATAATTTTTTAGAAATTATTTTTCATTTTTTAACATTTATTACAATGTATATTGTACTGTTAAAAAACAAAACAAGTTTTAAAAAAATTATAGGAATTTTTTGTTTTCAAAGTTATGATCATAATACAAAATTACCTAAAACGATTTGTTTTTATTTTTTAATCACTAATAGTTACTAGTAGTGGTACAAAATTATTCAAATGATTATGATGTCAAGTGTGAACTAGATACTTGCAAAACCTACCCTGCAATAACAGATTCTGAAAGAGGAGAAATTGTTTGTGGGGGTTG
>Ga0114931_10011325_pt1 | contig 10553 bp, 6 predicted proteins | sample 2SBtaG_FD_89579 | JGI IMG/M metagenome (GOLD analysis project Ga0114931, IMG submission 89579) | Deep subsurface microbial communities from Kolumbo volcano to uncover new lineages of life (NeLLi) - 2SBTROV14_V59a metaG | ecosystem: Environmental > Aquatic > Marine > Volcanic | place: Kolumbo...
ACTTTCGCGGCGGACTGTTAGAGCTGCTCTGCCCATCCGCGCGGCGGCGTTCGGAGCAAATCTGCGAAAAGCGTCAATTTCTGGGAGGCCGGTGGCGTAATTCGTCAGATGGTGGTATCTTATGGGCGGTAGAAAATAGCGGGAGATTCCTGCCGGCCGCCCGATACGGGAATTGCGGCGGCGTTGCGCCTTGGGATCCCTCCGTCGAAGCGCGGCGGTTTAACGATGAATCGTCGTGCGAAGTGGATTCTCACCCACCGTGGTTGAACCGCAGTGTTGCGGTGATCGTGGCGTGGGCGGCAGAGTCGGAGCATTCGGTGGCCAAAGCGCTCAGAGTTCACCATCTTGCCAAGGAACTTGGCGTCAAGAGCAAAGAGATCATTGCCAAGTGCGCGGCGGAAGGTATCGAGCTGAAGAATCACATGTCGACCGTCGCGCTCGGGCTCGGCGAGTCGATTCGTGAGTGGTTCAGCTCAACGGCGGACGTGACGTCGATAGAAGAAGCCGCTCCGGTCGATCTCGAGAAGATTCGCATCAAGGTTCCGGAAGCGCCTGCGAAGGTTGAGGTTGCTGCGGACGCGGGTGACGCAGACGACGAAGCCGGCGACGTTGCCGTCGCTGTGGCCGTGGCCGATGACCAGTCCGGAGGCGTGGCATCCGACGACGCCGCGCTGTCGCCGACCGAGGGGGACGAGTCTATTACCGAAGTAGCGCTAGCGGCTGAACCGGTCGCACCGGAGATCGCCGCGCCGCCCGCGGAGGATGCGGACGTTGAAGTTGCGGATGAGGCGGCGGTCGCCGCTGACGAGCCGCTCGCGCCGGCTGCCGAGCACGTGGAGGCTCAGCCCGCGGAGCCGGTAGAACCGCCGGAGCCGCCCAAGCCGGCCGGCCCCCAGGTTGTACCGGCGCCGGCCGAGCTCAAAGGCCCGCGCGTCGTTCGTATCGAAGCGCCCGACCCGGTGCGCATGCCGCGACCGCGTCCTGCGGCGCAACACAGCGGGCCGTCGGTGCGTCCGGGTCCGTTTTCGCCGCCCACCGAGCCTGCGGCGCCCGCACGCGGACGCGGACGCGGGCGAAAAGGCGAGAGCAGCGCCGCTCCCGCGCGAGGACGCAGTCCGCGGCGGCACGGCGGCAGCACGGACATTGTCGAGCGCGAGAAGGAATGGCGCGAACAGGATCTTGCGGAACGGCGTGAGCGACTGGCCAGCGCGACCGGGCATGGTCTGCGAGCGCGTAAATCGGCTGAGCGCAGACGGCAGACGTCGCCGGGCGCAGCACCGACGGGGCGCAAGACCGAAGTCGCCATCACAGCGCCAATCGCGATCAAGGATTTCTGCGCTGCGATCGGCGCCCCGTTTCGGCTGATCGCCGGTCGTCTCCAGGAGCACGTGGGACGGCTGTTCAGAATCAACGAAACGCTGGACGCCGAAACGGCCGAACTGGTCGCGCTCGATCTCGGCGTCACGCTCAAGATTAAGCGCGCCCGAACCGCGCTGGAGAAGCTCACCGACGAGTTCGCCGCTCTGCCGCGCGAGCACCTCGCGCCGCGCCCGCCCGTGGTCGCGATGCTCGGGCACGTTGATCACGGCAAGACTTCGCTGCTTGACGCGATTCGCAAGACGCACGTTGCTGACGGCGAGGCGGGCGGCATTACGCAGCACATCGGCGCCTATCGGATTGACCACGGTGCCTGGAACGTGACTTTTCTCGACACGCCGGGGCACGAAGCGTTCACCGAGATGCGTTCGCGCGGCGCTCATCTCACTGATGTGGTCGTGCTGGTCATTGCCGCCGATGATGGCGTCATGCCGCAGACGATTGAAGCGATCAAGCACGCCAAGGCGGCTGGTGTCGACATCGTCGTCGCGCTCAACAAGGTCGATCTTCCCGGAGTGAACCTCGACCGCATCTACGCCCAACTGGCTGAGCAGGATCTCACACCCGCGGAGTGGGGCGGCAAAACCGACATCATCAAGACCAGCGCCAAGACCGGCGCCGGGGTCGATGAGTTGTTGGCGCATTTGAGCACGCTGAGCGAACTGCTCGAACTGCAAGCCGACGCGACGCTTCCGGCGCAGGGCACCGTGATCGAGGCTCGCAAGCACGAGGGGCGCGGGATTATCGCGCACGTGCTCGTGCGCGAAGGCACGCTCAAGCCCGGACAGGTTGTCGTCTGCGGACCGGGCGCCGGACGCGTGCGTTCCCTGATCGACGATCGCGGAAAGCGTCTCAAGCACGCCGATCCCGGAACGCCGGTCGAAGTGGTCGGGCTCGACGATCTGCCAACCACCGGCGACGGACTGTACGTCGTCCCGAAGCTCCCGCGCGCCAAGGCGATCGCCGAGGAGGCCAGGGAGCAGCGCCGCGTCGCTTCGCTGCACGCGCTGCGCCCCAAGGCCAAGAGCATCGAGGAACTCTTGAAGGGCGCCGAAGAGAGCGAGATCCCCGAGCTGAACCTCATCGTTCGCGCCGACAACCAGGGTTCGCTCGAAGCGCTGTGTGGAAAGCTCAGCAACTTCCCCTCGGACAAGGCGCGGCTCAAGATTCTGCTGGCCGGCGTCGGCACCGTCACCGAGGCCGACGTCCGCCTCGCGACCACCGGCTCGGGCGCGGTTGTGATTGGATTTCACGTGGTCCCCGAGGATCACGCCCGGCGACTGGCCGAACAGTCCGGCGTCGACGTCCGTGTCTATCGTGTGATTTACGAAGTGATCGACGATGTTTACAAGGCGCTCGAGGGCTTGCTCGATCCGATCGAGCACGAAGAGCCGCGCGGCAAGGCCGAAGTGCGCCAGGTCTTCAACGTCTCGCGGCTCGGGACGATCGCGGGCTGTCTGGTGACGGACGGACTGGTGCATCGCGCGCACCGCGTGCGGCTTCTTCGTGACGGGAGAATCGTGCTCGAGAACGCTGCGATCCACTCGCTCAAGCGATTCAAGGACGACGCACGCGAAGTGAAGAACGGCTTCGAGTGCGGGATCAAGATTCAGGGCTATGACGACGTAAAGCCTGGCGATGTGATCGAAGCGTTTGAAATCGTGGAGGTCGCGCAGCGGCTCTAACCGCAGCCGTGCGTGCGGCGGCGGTTCGGCATGAGCCGTCGATCGCCGAAAGCGGGTTCCTTGGTTCTGTGGGTCGCATGCCGGCCGAACGAGGGATTCGCGCGGTTCGGCGCGACACATGCGTCGAGTTCGAACGATAGAATCATGATGGCTCGCGAGCCGCTGGATTGAGGGTTTTCGACGTGTCGCGACGAACATTGCGTGTGGCCAGCCTGATCCGATCGATCGTCGCCGACGCGATCCAATTCAGGTTGAACGACCCGAGGATCGAGCCGCTGACGTCCGTGTTGCGCGTCGACGTGAGCGCGGATTTTTCGGTCGCGAAGGTATACGTCAGCGTCATGGCCGGCGAAGCGCGGCAAAAACTGACACTCGATGCGCTGCGTGGAGCGGCGGGGATGATGCGCTCGCTTGTCGCGTCCGACGTGACGCTGCGTCAGACGCCGGCGCTCGAGTTCGTGTTGGATGGGTCTTTGCAGCGCGGATTTGAGACTGTGCAAGCGATTGATCAAGCGATGCGGGAACTGCGTGACGCGGATCAACCCGAGCCCGCGCCGCGCGAAATAGTTGCCGACCCGTCGCGCGGCGACGCATTGCTGTCGGAGGAATAACACGAAATGAAGGGCGCCACTCAATGCGTGCGGCGGCTGAAGCAACTGTCGCGCACGCTGAAGAAGAAACACGGGAGCGTTACGGCTCCGCCGGTGAGTGATCCGATCGAGCAGTTGATTCTCGGATTGTTTTCGCGGAATCAGCCGGAAAGCAAGGCGCGCGACGCGCTGCGACGGTTGCTCGAGGTGGTGGTCGACTTTAACGATCTGCGGGTGATCCCGCCGCTCGAGATGACCGAAACGGTCGGCAAGATTCCGGATGCGCGGATCAAGTGTGAAGATCTTTCGCGCGCCCTGAATCGGATCTTCGCCGAGCGGCATGCGATCACGCTCGAGCATCTTCGCCCGATGTCCAAGAAGGATCGGCTGCAGTACCTGTCCCGGATCGACGGGCTCGATGCGTACACGCGGGCTCGTATTCGTCTGTTCGGGTTCGAGCAGCACGCGATTCCGCTCGATGAGGCGATGCTCGCCTACGCACGCAAGTGCGGCATTGTGGACAAGACTTGCACTCACGAGAAGGCGCAGGCTTTTCTCGAGCGGCAGATCGCGGACGGCGACGCGGCCCAGTTCTTCGCGGCGTATCGCAAACTAGCCTGGGCGGAGATGGGGGCGGCGGTTCGCAGGCGGTCGACCGAGCATATTCACAGCGTTCCGCCGGATCGAAGCACGCGCAACATGCTGCGACTGGTCGCGACGGGGGCGCGCGACGACGGCGGCGCGCGGGTCGAAAAAGTAAACAAGCCTGCCGCCGCAGCCAAGCCCGACACGACCCGCGCCCAGCCTGCGGCGACCAGGAAGCCGCGCAAAAAGCCGACGCCGAAAGTCGCTTCACGCACTCCGGCCAAGAAGAAACCCGCACGGGCGTCCAAGCGAACCGCCGTGAAGAAGAGCGCCGCGAAGTCGCGGTCGCGGGCGTCCTCGAAAACCGCGCGGAAAGCCCGGCGTGGCTCGGCACGGGCGCGCTCCGCCTAGCGCGCCGCATTCCACCAATCCGCGAACGGGACGCGCCGCGTGCGCGTCACAGCGGGAGCGGCGAGAGCAGGACTCAGGAGCACGCGCATGATCACATTCAGCGCTACGAAGATACTCAGCGCATTCCGGTTTCCACGTCTGACCCTGATCGGGTTGTGCCTGTTGAGCACCGCCGCAACGCCGGACGATCCGGACCGAGCCGACTTGCGACTCAGTCGTATTGAAGGCGTCGAGATCGGCGCGCCCACCACCGCGCCGCGAGCGCTGCCGCCGGACTTGAGGCAGGCGCTCGACGATGCCCGCGCCGCGCTCGACGACGGACGGACCGCCGACGCGTTGATCGGGCTCTATCGGCTGCGCGAGCGGGGCGCCGCGGCTGACTACTTCGAGATCGCGATGCTCGAGGCGCTGATCGACGAGCGAAGCGGGAACTCCGTCGGCGGAATCGAGGCCGCCCGGCGGGCTGTTACGCTGCGACCCGCCTCGCCGGACGCTCATGCGCTGCTCGGGGGTTTCTACCTCCGCGCGGGGGACATGGACCCGGCGATCGCGCAGCTTCGCACGGCGACCGCCGCCGGGAAGCGACAACTCAGCAACCCGCGCATCACGCGGGCGTGGTTCGAGCTGGGTGAGGCGCTCGAGCAGGCGGGGTATTTTCCCGCCGCCGTCGAGGCTTACTCCGAATTCGATTTTACAATTTGGGAAAGCAATCCCGAGCATCGCAACGCAGCCGAGCTGCGCGACCTGATTCGGCTCTATCCGCACGGCGCGTTCGAGCGGGAGGTCACGCTGCTGGCGCGGCTGGGGCGCGTTGACGAGCGTTTGGCGGCGACGCGCGCGGCGCTCGAGCGCTGGCCGGACGATCCGGACATCGAGCGCAGCTACGTATCGAGTTTGCTGGCGGCCAAGCACGCCGAGCGCGCCTTCGAGTTCGGCAAGAAGCGCGTCGTCGGGCCGGGCGCATCGAAGGGTTTGTTGTCGTTGACGATTCAGGCTGCGCGCGATTGCGATCGGCTCGATGCCTGGATGCAGGATCTATCGAAGGGCGTGGAATCGGGCCGCGGCGGACTCGTTGTGCAATTGGCGGCCGAGCTCGGGCGATCCGGGGATTACGCTTTGGCGGGCCGCGCCGCCGAGGCCGTGCTGACGCAGCATCCGAGTGATGCCGACGCTGTGCGTATCGCCGCCGACGCGAAAGTGCGCTCGGGCGCCCTTCGTGAAGGTGTGCAGGTATTGATCGATGCCGTGCGGCGTGATCCCGAGCATGTGGAGTTTCCGGTCGCCGGCGTGCTGCGCTGGGTGGAGATTGCGGAGACGCGCGCGAAGCTTCTGGAATTGGTCGACTGTTGGGGCGCCGAGCGCGATTTCGCGGCGGACTTTGTGTTGGCGACGATCGCGTCGGCGGCGGGCGAGACCAGGTCGGCGCAGTCGCTGCTTGCGTCCTGTCTCTCAAAGCGGGCCGATTTTTCTGAAGCGTTACTCGTTCAGGCTCGCGTCGCGCTGGCACGCGAGCAGTGGAGCCGCGCCAAGGAGTTTACGCAGCGCGTCATCGAGTCACATGCGGATCTCGCAGCGGCTCAGTTCGTGCTCGCGGAGGCGCTCGACGGGCTGGACGAAAACGCCGCCGCCGAGACGGCGTACAAGAAGGCGATCCGGCTCGCCCCGGATCAAGCGAATTACGCGCTGCGGATGGGAATGCACCAACGCCGACTCGGCAAGCTGACCGGGGCGCAGCGCTACTTTCAGACGGCGCTACAGCGCGACCCGCAAAACGCCACAGCCGCCGAAGGTTTGATCGACAGCTACCTGCGAAGCGGCAAGCCCGAGCTGGCGCGGGCCCAGTACGCGCGGCTCGATCGCGGCGCGCTCCCCGCGAACGTGCTCCGCAGAATCGAGACGATGATTCGCTTCGTCGATCGACCGTTCTCCGAGGAACACCTGGACGAATTGCGCAAGCAGGTCGAGGCGTTTCCCGACGATAGCGCCACGGCTCGGCTTCTTGCCGGCGGGCTTTTCCTGTGGAACAAGCTCGATGAAGCGGACCGTGTGCTCACGACCTCACTCGCCAATGACCCGCGCGAATACCACGCCAACGTGCTCAAGGCGAATCTGTCGTTTCGACGGGCCGACTTCGCCGATGGGACGGAGATTCTCGCGTCGCTGGCGAAGCGGTTTCCGAACCGGCTCGAAGTGCTCAAGCCGTTGGCGCGATACTACTACTACGATTTCAAGCCGGAGCAAGCGCGCGAAGTCTGGGCGCGTCTGCTGCGGCGCGATGCCGATTCCGCCGCCGAGTACCGCGAGTTCATCATCCAATCGTTTGAGACATTCGAGCAGTACGACGACGCGTTGAAGCAACTCGACCAGTGGAACGTCACCGGCGACGAACAAGCCGCGCTGGCGATGTTCGAGACTCGCCTGCGACTTCTGCTGCGCGCGGAGCGCAAGGACGAGTTGGTCAAGCTGCTCCAGTCGAAAGTACAGGAAAGCCCGAACGAACCGATTGTTGAGGAACTCTTCGAGCGCTATGGCCTTTTGGCTGAGGCCTACAGCGAGGTCGAGCAGCGCGTGCGGACTCGACTCGCCGCACAGCCTAACGATGCCGGCATCACCGAGCGGCTGATCGACGTGCTGCTCAGCGCGGGCAAGGCCGAGGACGCGCTCGAGGTGGCCCGCAAGTTTCAGGCCAGTGGATTTGGTGACAGCGTTCTGCGGCGGATCTGGATGGGGCGTTGCGAGATTGCGGCCGGGGAGATCGAAACGGGGACGGCCGAGTTTGACGCGCTGCTTTCGGAGATGCGCGGCGACCAGAACTCGCGCGTGGGAGTCTGGAACGCGAGCGTGTCGGCGTTGTCGCAGGCAGGCCGGACGAAAGAGGCCGCCGAGCGGCTTGGGCGCTGGCTTTCCGAGGAGACGTCCGCGAATCGCCGAGCCGTCCTGCATCGCGAGATCGTCCGTCTGCTCGAGCTCGACGGCAAGCACGACGAAGCGCTGAAACAGGTCGAAACCTGGCTTTCCGAAGCGGGCGAGGGTGCGAAGAACGCGCTGGCCGAGGCGCTGCAATGGAAGAGTCTCGTGCTGCAAGCGGCGGGTCGCGACGACGATTACCTGAAGGTGATGGAACGCCGCTACGAACTCCAGCCGCTCGATCCCGGGCTCAACAACGATCTGGGATACACCTGGGTCGACCTCGGCAAGAATATCGAGCAGGCCACGCGGATGATTCGCCGCGCCGTCGCCGAGCGGCCGATGAACTCCGCGTCGTTGGACAGCTTGGGGTGGGCGTTTTATCGCGGCGGTGATTTTGAGCGTGCGCGTGAACAGCTTCGCCGCGCGGTCAGCTTGCCGAGCGGCAAAGACCCGGTGCTGTACGACCACTTCGCTGACGCGGAGTACCGCGTCGGAAATGCGAAAGCGGCGATTTCGCTGTGGCGCAAGGCGGAGGCGCTGCTGACGGAGGACAACTCGGCTACGACGCCGGCGAATCTAAAGCAATCGCTCGCCGCCAAGCTCGCCGCGGCCGAGTCCGGCAAGAAGCCCGCGGTCGCGCCGACCGTTGCGGAACAAACCGGGGATTCGGGAAAGTGAAAGACGCTCTGTCGATCGCGCGTCAGGTGATCTTGGACGAAGCCGATGCGCTCGGCGCGCTCTCGAAAACGATCGACGGCGACCTGGCCGCGACGCTCGAGACACTGCGCGTCGCGCAACAGGTTCTCGTCAGCGGGCTGGGCAAGAGCGGCAATATCGCACAAAAAATGGCCGCCTCGTTTACCAGCACCGGAACGCCCGCGGTGTACATGCACCCGGTCGAAGCGCTGCACGGCGACCTCGGCATCGTCACCGACCGGCATTGTCTGGTCGCGCTCTCGCGCAGTGGCAACACCGACGAGATCATCCGATTCGTCACGCAGTTTCGGCGGCTGGGCGGGCCGGTGATCGGCATCACGCAGGGCCGCGAATCCCGCCTGGCGCAACTTGCGCAGCACATGATTCTTCTTCCGGACGTGCCCGAGGCCGGCCCGCTCAACCTCGCCCCGACGACAAGTTGCCTGATGACGCTGGCCGTCGGCGACGCGCTGGCGATGGCGCTGCTGCACGCCCGCGGGTTCAAACCCGAAGACTTCGCCCAGTTTCACCCCGACGGCTCGCTCGGTCGGCGACTGCTGCTGCGGGCCGAAGACCTGATGCACGCCGGCGACGAACTCCCGCGCGTCTCGAGCAGAGCCGCCTTCGTCGACCTGCTGCACCAAATGACCCGCAAGCAACTCGGCCTGGCCGTCATCGCACGCGACGATGGGACGCTGCTCGGAACCTTCACCGACGGCGATTTGAGGCGGCTGTTTGAACGCGTCGAAAATCCGCGCGCCCTCGACGCGGCCCAGGCCCATGCGAAGAGCCGGCGCGATGCCGCCGATCCGCCCGTGACCGCGTCTTGTGTGTCGCCGGATCGCCCGGCCGTGGAGTGTCTGCAATTGATGCGGGCCGGGCAGATCACGAGTTTGATTGTGATCGACGACGACGGCGCGCCGCTCGGCGTGATGCGGATGGCCGATCTACTGCGGGCGGGGCTGTAAGTGCCTCGCCCGTTAATCGGTGCGGACGAACGTCAGCCGTTCGCGATCCTTTACCACCCCCGGAAACTTCAGCACGCGATTGTGCATCGCGACGTAGACGCCGGGCGGCATCAAGCGGCACGCGAGCAACGCCTCGGTCATGTTCTGGTGCGCATCGGTGTCACGAAACTTGTAAGGCCGCATCGCGCCGGTCAGCACGACCGGCTTGCGCAGTCCCGGAAGTCCGGCGTATAGCGCGTCGCCCGTCAGCGCGAGCGTGTCTGTCCCGTGGACAACGACGACCGCGTCGTGCTTCGGCAGCGCCTCGCGAACCGCGGCGATGATCGTGCGGCGATCGTCGTCCGTGAGCCCGAGCGAATCCTTGGCCATGACCGAGACCTGGTCGTAGGTCAGATCCGGAAGCCGCAGCACCCCGAGCAGTTCGTCCAGAACCGAAGCGACGTTCTTGAGCGACCCGTCCGATTCGTCGTATGTTTTTTCGATGGTCCCGCCTGTCGTCAGTATTGCGATGTTCATGGGAAGGATTGTGGGTGCGACGCGGCGGAATGCAAGCGCGGCTGAGCGGCATGCCTGCTCGAGCTTGGTTACAGCCAATCCGCGATCGGCCGCACGAATTTGGCGAACTCGGCTGTGGGCATGTTGACCGTGCCCCACTTCGGGCTGCGGATGCGCGCGTGCGCCGCATAATCGTCCAGCGGCACGCCGGCGAACACATAGCGATGGTCGTGATGATCGTGGACCACGTCCGGCGGCGGTTCCGGGCCGTCGAGCAGCTCGTACGCAAACACGAGCAGCGCGCGAAATCCAGATCCGAAGACCTCTTGCCACTGCGTCAGCCCGTCGAGGTCGGCCTGCGGCGCCCAGTTCTCCCAGGTCGGCTTGCGCGCCCCGCGCCGTGCGGCCCAGCGGCGGCCCTTGATGTCCACCAGCCAATTGGTCTCCGACTGCGAGTACACGATGAAGTCGAAACTCTTGAGCTTCGCGTCGCGAAACGCCGCCCGCCGCGCCTCGTCCACCGCGACAAACGGGATCCCGCGGCTGCGCAGGTAATGATCGAACGCGGCTTCGTAGTGGATATGCGCCTTCACAATCTGGTCCGACTTCGACGCGAACGGTAGCCGAAACGAAGCCGGCCGGCCAGCGCGACGGCACGGGCCGTCCGCGCTCGATCAGAGCCGCGCCCGTCACAGGCTGTCGCGGCAGCGATGCATCTTGGTGCATCGGGGTCCGCCGCTAAAGTCGTGTAGCGGCCCGCGCCCCCGCGGGCCGTAGTCTAAGTCACCGTTTCCGACTGTCTACGGCGGGCGAGGGCGCCCGCCGCTACATCGTCG
>Ga0114931_10011326_pt1 | contig 10553 bp, 4 predicted proteins | sample 2SBtaG_FD_89579 | JGI IMG/M metagenome (GOLD analysis project Ga0114931, IMG submission 89579) | Deep subsurface microbial communities from Kolumbo volcano to uncover new lineages of life (NeLLi) - 2SBTROV14_V59a metaG | ecosystem: Environmental > Aquatic > Marine > Volcanic | place: Kolumbo...
GACCGGGTGCCCATCGCCCGGATCGGCCGCGGCGCCACGCTTGCATGGTTGGGCAGCGCAATTTCAGGCACCGCATTGCTCGGGTATGGCATGGCTAGTTACACGGCGGCGGCGCTACCGTATTGGGACGCCACAACGACCGTCTTAAGCCTGATCGCGCAGTACCTGCTGGCACGCAAGGTGCTCGAAAACTGGCTGGTCTGGGTGGTCGTCGACGTACTCAGTATCGGCATCTACTTGACCAAGGGCCTGTACGTCACCACATTCTTGTATGCGGTGTTTCTCGGCATGGCCACCAGCGGATATTTCGTATGGCGCAAAAATTACCTCAGCGGCCTGAAAACGGCGCCCGCAGAGGCCTGATTCTCGGCAAGTTCATGCCGGTGCACAACTGCCACCGCTACCTGGTCGATTTCGCCCGGGGTTTTGTCGATGAGCTGGTGATCCTGGTGTGCTCGCTTGAGTCAGAACCGATTCCCGGTAGCCAACGCGTGGCCTGGATGCGCAAGCTATATCCCGATTGCCGCGTGATCCACATCACCGATGCGCTACCGCAAACCCCGCAGGAGCATCCCGATTTCTGGCCGCTCTGGCAAGCTGCAATCCGAACCGCCGTCGCCGAGCCAGTGGACTATGTTTTTACCTCGGAATCTTATGGGGACGAATTGGCACGGGTACTGGACGCAAAGCATATTCCTGTCGATCCAAAGCGCGAAACGGTACCGGTTTGTGGATCGGAAATTCGTGCCCGGCCACTGGCGCATTGGCAGCATATTCCGGAGTTGGTGCGGCCGTCATTGCTGAAAAGAGTGTGCCTGTTCGGGCCGGAATCCGTCGGCAAATCCACTTTGTCGAAGCAATTGGCCAAGCATTACGATACGACTTTTGTTGCAGAGTTCGCACGCACCTTGCTGGACAGCAAACAAGGTACTTGTGACCTGTCGGACATCCCCTTGATTGCACGCGGGCAATTGGCTTCGGAGGATGCCGCCAGCCAACTCGCGAACCGGGTCTTGTTTTGTGACACCGATTTGATCACCACCACCATTTGGAGCCAGGTATTATTTGGTGAGTGCCCGGATTGGATCGAACAGCAAAGCGCGCAACGCCACTATGACCTGTTTCTGCTTCTCGATATTGACGTACCGTGGATTGCCGATGATCAGCGCTGTTTGCGTGAGTACCGGGAAGAATTCATGCAACTCTGCATTGAAGCACTGGAGCGCCAGAGGCGACCGTACAAGCGGATTAGCGGTGCATGGGATTCCCGTTTCAAACAGGCCTGCCACTGGGTGGATCAGTTGCTCGCAGAAGAACACGGTGTTCGCTAGTCGGGGATTACGCGCGGCAATTCGATGCAAAAAATACTGCCACCGGATTCTCGACGCCGGCACTGGATGCGGCCACCCAGAGGACCGTGCACCAAGTTGTAAACAATGTGCAAGCCCAGCCCGGCGCCACCACCCCCCTTGACGCCGGCGGCAAAAGGCTCAAAAAGATGTTCTAGCAAGGCATCGGTCATGCCCACACCGTCATCCTTGAGGGTAATGCTTATGTGATCTTCGGTGCCTTGCGTGGCGATTCCAACATGGCCACCGGGGGCGGCAAAAGCATGCAGCAACGCGTTGCCCAGCAACTGTTCCAGTGCTTCAGCCAATAACTCTCGGTAACTATGCATGGAAATATCCGCGAGTTCGCCAAGCTCAAGACGGTGTCCGGCAGCCGCGAAGCCGGGTTGCTGTAGCGCGCACAATTCGCGCAAAAAATCAGCCAGATTGAATTGCGTTTGCCGCGTGCTTCGCTGGTCCATGGCGAGTTTTCGAAAATCACGGATCAGGGTCGCGGTTTTGCCAAGGTTTCGTTGCAGCAAAGTCATGCCGCTGCGCATCGCGGTTACAAACCCGACCAGCGAGCTACGGGTAAGCTTGTTCTCGGCGGTTGCATTGCTTAGGTCATCGCATTGATCGAGGAGGCTTGATGAAACGGTGACGCAGTTGCCGAGCGGCGTGTTGATTTCATGCGCGACACCGGCAACCAGGCTACCCATGGCGGCCAGCTTTTCGGATTTGATCAACTGCGCCTGCGTCGATCTGAGCTCGTCCAGGGTGTGTTCCAACTGCGCGTTGCTGGTGTGCAGTTCCGACGTGCGTTGTGAGACTTGCTGTTCCAGTTTTTGTTGGGTAACCCGCAGGGAACGGATCCGCATTCGATAGGCGAAGAATACGATTGTCAGCAGCAGGCCCAGCGTGGCGGCGTAAAACAGGGGGGTCTGATAGAAATAGGGGCGCAGGAAAAAGCGCGTTTGTGCTGGAATCTCATTCCACAAGCCATCGTTGTTTGCGGCACGCACGCTGAAGGTGTAGTGGCCGGGCGAGAGATTGGTAAAAAACGCCGTGCGCCGACCACCCACAGACACCCAGTCCCGGTCCAGGCCAGCAAGTCGATATTGGAAGCGAACCTTGCGCGGCGCGAGCATGCTCAGGCCGGTGTAATGAATCTCGATGCGCTGGCTGCCGGCCGGCACACTGAGTTCTTCACCCGGTGACAATTCCTGCACGCGACCATCCGCCACCAAGGTTTCGATATCCACCGGTGGTGGAATCGGGTTGCGGGGAATTTTCGCCGGATCGACTACCACCACACCGTCTGGAGTGGGGAACCACATTCTGCCATCGGCCGCCTTCCAGGCCGCGGGTTGCGTGGCACCGTTGCATTGCGCGGTACGCATCCCGTCCCCACGCCCGAAGGAATCGATCAGTACTTGTGCTTTCTTGTCGGACACGTAGCTTTCCAGGGCGGTTCGTGACACGCGTTGTATTCCGCTGTTGCCGCACAGCCAGAAATGCGCGCTGTCGTCTTCGAGTATTTGGAAAATCGCCGCATCCAGGCCGGTAGACGCAAAAGCGTTGAATCGGCCATCCTGGACCATGGATAATCCATTCTCAGAGCCGATCCACAATTTGTTCTGGGTGTCGCGGAAGAAGGTAAATATTACGGCTTTGGACAAGCCTGAAACCTGAGGCAGATAGCGTTGTATTACACCATTTTTGAGCGTCATGATGCCACCGCCGTAAGTGCCCAACAGCATCTGCCCGTGGTACTCGATAATCGCCCGAACATCGTTATTGGGCAGCCCGTCGGCAGTGGTATAGGAGCCGAATTTCCCTGCGCTGTATCGCACCAGACCATGATCGGTGCTACCGACCCACAGTACGTCATCCGAGTCCAGGTACAGGGCGCGTACGAATGCACTCGGCAGACCGTCCGCCGGCGTGTAGCGGACGATGCCGGTATCGTTCCGGTAGTTCAAACCGGCACCGAAGGCGGAAATCCACAAGCCACCCGCCGGATCCGGCAACAGCGCGCGTATTGTGTTGCCGGTCAGGCCATCTGCCTGGGTAACAGTGAGATCGACCACGCCGTTGCGAATCCGGTTGAGACCCGACCCATCCGCGCCGACCCAAATTGCGCCTGCCCGGTCCTGCACCACGCTACGAATGAATTTACCCGCCAGACCTTCGCTTTTCGAATAGGTCAGAAACTTGCCGTCGCGAAAGCGGTTCAATCCGCCGCTGGTACCAAACCATAGTGTGCCTTCACGGTCCTCGAGAAGGGAATGCACAAAGCCGTTGCTCGACTGACCAAAGCTTTCCAGGTGAGCGTTCAGCAAGCGCTGAATTCCGCCGCCGTAGGTGCCAATCCAAAGCACTCCGTGGCTGTCTAGCAACAGGCGCAACACCAGATTATTGGCCAAGCCTTGGTGGGTCGTCAGGGTTTCAAAATGCGCGCCGTCAAAGTGCGTGAGGCCATTGCCCCAGGTGGCAATCCACAACCCGTCGCCGCCGTCTCCGACGATGGCGCTGATCCGGTTACCAGGCAAACCGTCGCGGGTGGTCCATTTAGTCCAGGACCCCGGTGTGCGCTGAAACAGACCGTCGCCGTCGGCCCCGGCCCACAGATTCCCGCCGCTGGTCAAAAACAGGCTGGTCATCGGCCGAACGGTCATCGGCCAGCCGGATTGGTGCTCCGCCTGGCCATCAACGATGCGATCCAAACCGCGCCGGGACGCGACCCAGATGGCCTGCTTTTCCGCTACGAAAGCGCGAATGTTGTCACTGGAAAGCCCCTCGGAGGTGGTCCAGTGGCTAACCCGCCACTGGCGATCAATGCGATACACGCCGTGCCCGAAAGTGCCTATCCAGATGTTGCCCGCGGCATCGCGCAGCAAGGCGGAAATATTTTTTTCCGGCATGGGCCCGGAATGCGGCGTAAAAGCGCGAAACTTGACGCCGTCGAACAAAGCCAGACCCTCATAAGTGCCCAGCCACAAGTATCCGCGCGGCCCCTGAACCAGAGCACGTACCGAATTCTGCGGCAGACCGTCATCGGTGGTCCATACGTCATAGCCATACTGGGTGAGGGTTTGATCCGGCCGCACGGCCATGGTTGCGCCGGGAAGCAGCAGCAAGGTTTGCAGCAGGGCGCCGGCAAACACCGCCATGCGTCGGTGTGGCATGGCCAGACCAGCAAGCTTCCATGGGTAATTCCAGTGCGTACTTCCCTGCTGGCGTATCCAAAGTCGCGGCATGGTATCGATTGTACGGCTGCGTGCCCAGTCTATGATACGCGAGCGGCCTGGTACAGGGTATCGGTTTGGCCCTGGCTACTCGAAGTCCGAACCCTGCCGCGGGGTTTGCAGGGTACGAATGTAAAGTCTGTGCAGAAAACGCTGGCCATCGTCCAGTATCAGGTACAGAGCGGGGATCAAGAACAAGGTGATCACGGTAGCGAACAGGATGCCGAAACCTAGCGCCACGGCCATGGGTATCACGTATTGGGCTTGCAGGCTTTGTTCAAAGTACACCGGAACCACGCCGGCAAAGGTAGTTAGCGAGGTCAAAATGATGGCCCTAAAACGTTGCAAGCCGCAGTGGCTGACGGCATCCATGAGCGCATGTCCGGCGGCGCGCTCACGGTTCACGAATTCCACCATGATCAAGCTGTCGTTCACCACAACGCCGGCCAGCGCGATGATTCCGAAAGCCGACATCATGCTGGCAGTCAGACCCAGAAGCAGATGTCCAAAAATAGCCCCGACAATGCCAAACGGGATCGCTGCCATGACAATCAAGGGTTGGCTATAGGAACGCAACGGTATTGCGATCAGTGCGTAAATCAGAAACAGGGCGGCGGCAAACGCTTCCAAGAGCTCTTTCACCAACTCGCCCTGTTCCTGGCTGGCGCCTTCCAACTGGAACTCGATTCCCGGGTAATGTCGCAACAACTGCGGAATATAGTCGGCGCTGATTTCACGAACGATCTGACCGGTCTCAACTTGGTCGGGATTCACATCCGCGCTGACGGTAACCGCGCGTTGGCGGTTGATGCGGTGAATCACCGATGCGCTGCGGCCAAGATGCGTCTCGGCGACTTCGGTAAACGGAACCTCGGTACCGTCCGGTGTTCGGATGCGCATGCTTTCCAGATTTCCAACGGAGCGGCGTTCGTCGGGTGGATAGCGCACCATCACTTTCACCTCAAAGCGGCCGCGCTGTATGCGTTGGGCTTGGGCGCCGTAAAACCCTTCCCGAACCTGACGCGCCAGGTCATTCATGGTCAGCCCGAGCATTTCGGCGCTGGGTTTGATTCGCAGCTTGATTTCCTGTGTTCCCGAATCGGCGCTATTGCGGATATCAAACACTCCCCGGTATTCACCCAGCTTGTGTTGCAATTCGTGCGCGGCCAGGCGCAGTTGCGTGTTGTCATCGCCGACCAGGACAAAGCTCAAGGCCGGGCCGCCACCACCACCCACATTGGTTTTTGCCGAGAACTCCAGGTCCTTTACGCCGGCGATCGTTCCGGTTGCGGTCCGCCAACGACGGATAAATTCATAGGCGTCCATGTTGCGTTGTTCCGGTTTGGTCATTTCCACCACCAGCGAGCCGGCCGTGTCACCGCGCATGAACCAAAGCAGGTGGTGCATGAGGCCACGTGGATCCGACTTGCGGTAGGCCTGATCGATGTCGCGCACAGCGCTTTCCAGTTTCGCCATGGCGGCGCGGGTCTGCTGGGCGGGCGTGCCGGGTTGCATGGTCAAGTTGGCGCGCGGGAAGTCATTGGGTACATCCGGAAAGGTATTCCAGCGCACCAGTCCGCTGGCCAATAACGCCAGGGTCAGGATCAATATACCGGCAAACGATGCCGCGGTAATGTAGCGGTTTTCCAGCGCCCAGCGCAGGGTCGGGCGATACCATTGTGTGGCCACCGTGCCGAGGCCATCGGCGAAAAAACGCTGGAATCGAACCAAGAAAGTGCGCTCGCCCTCGGGGATGCGACGCAGGTGCATGTGCGCTAAGTGTGTGGGCAGGATCAGCTTCGATTCAACCAGAGAGAACGCCAGGCAGAGTATTACGACCGCGGCGATGGCCTTGAAAAACGGCGCTACCTGGGTGTTGAGCGCAATCAATGGAAGAAACGCCGCAATCGTGGTCAACACACCAAAGGTTGCCGGCATGGCAACCCGCTGTGCGCCCCGGATCACATTTTCCAGGGTATGGCCATGGTGGCGGATCTGCGTATATACCGATTCGCCGATGATTATGGCGTCGTCCACCACGGTGCCGAGCACCAGAATAAAGGCAAACAAACTGAGCATGTTGACGCTGACGTTGACCGGATCCATGGGCATCAACCACAAGGTGCCCAGAAAGCTGACCGGGATGCCAACCATGACCCACAAGGCCACTTTCAATCGCAGAAACAGTGTCAGCGTCAAAAATACCAGCAGGGCCCCCCATTTCAGGTTTCCCAACAACATGTTCAGCCGATCCTGCAGATAATAGGACGCATCACCCCACGCGTCCATGGCCACATTGGCGGGCAATGTGGCGTTCTTCCTGTTCACATAATTACGCACTGCTGCGGCGATTTCGATGTCATTTTCATCGCCGCTGGAATCCACCCGGATATCAAATGCACGTTTGCCATCAAAGCGCGCGTAGCGATCCGACTCCGCAAATGCGTCGCGCACGGTGGCCACATCGCCCAGCTTCAGCCGTGTACCATCCGCGCGGGTAAGCAATACGATATCCGCAAACTCCGCACCGGTATAGGCCTGGCCCTTGGTGCGCAATAGTATGTCGCCGGACTGACTGCGTATGGTGCCCGCCGGTAGATCCAGCGACGAGGCCCGCACGCGTTGGGCAATACGATCCAGGGTCAGGCCGTATTTGCGTAAGGTGTTTTCGCGCACTTCGATGCTGATTTCGTAATCTCGTGCGCCAACCAGTTCAGCCTGGGTGATGCTCGGTAAGGCGACCAAGTCATCACGAACCTGCTCCGCAAAACCTTGCAGCGTGCGCGCAGCTGCATCCCCGTGTACCGACAGCCAGATAACGGGCTGGCGAAACTCCTGTTTCGAAATCACGGGTTTTTCCGCCTGCACCGGAAAAGTGCTGATGGCGTCCACCCGTATCTTGATATCGTTCAGGACATTGTCGATATCCTGTCCAGTTGCCACCTCGGCCAGTACCCGTCCGGACCCGCGTGCGGAGAAGGATTGTATGCGCTTGATACCATCCACATCCTCGATGGCTTCCTCTACTTTGACGACCGCACTTTCTTCCACATCGGATGGGGCGGCTCCGGGCAACCGAATGCGGATTTCGATGTTATTGGTCTGAAAGTCCGGGACGGTTTTTTGCTGGATCCCGAACGCCTGAAAGAGGCCGGCGACGACGATAATCCACATCAGCAGATTGGCCGCGACGTGATTGCGCGCAAACCAGGCAATGATTCCCTGTTGCCTAGCTGCCATGGCCTATTCGGGGCTCGCCACTACGATGTTTCCTGGATCAGATTCCCCGGCAAGCTGCGCGGCTTTTGCCTGTGTCTGTACCCGCATGCCATCCACCGGTGATCCAAGTGCGGATACGACAATGCGCTCACCGGCGACCAACCCTTGGCTTATGAATATGAATCGGCTGTCGGCGCGCTCAATTTCCACATCACGTATATGCAGGGTTTGGTTTTCATCTACGCTGTAAATACGGTTCGTGCCCCGTAAAGCATTGCGGGGGATTACGGAAATACCACGCAAGGTAATACCGTGGATGTCGGCCTCTACGTAGGACCCGAATTCGAGCGGTGTAGGCTGAAGTGGCTTGCTTGCAGCCGCCAAAGCGTAGGGATCATCGATTCTCGCCACGGCGTACACAAGCCGGCTTTTTTCGTCTACCACGCCCTCGGTTCGGACCAAACGCGCCGAATAGCTTTGCGGCTGACCGCTTGCATTGGAGTGCAGGGTTACCGATGACCCGCCCTCCTGTTGGCCCGCAGCAGGGACCTCGATAAACATGCGGTCGCGCGCACTGATCGGCAATCGAACCTCGGCATAGCGCACGGCAAAAACCACGCCCACCGGGCTGCCAGGTGTAAGGTATTGGCCGACGTCCGCCAGCTTGTTCCGAACCAGCCCGTCATACGGTGCGCGAATGTCGGTACGCTCCAATTCTCGGCGAGCCCGCTCCAGCTCTGCTTCAGCGGAACGCACGTTTGCGCGTGCCTCGGCGACGTATGGCTTGCGTAACACGAGTGCACTTGGCTTGCCTTTGCCTACCGACTGCCAGTCCTTGCGTGCCTGTTTGGCGCGGGCACTTTCCTGGGCCAACCTTGCCATCGCGCCGGCCAGCTTGGCTTCCGCAGCCTTCACCGATACTTGATAATCGCTCGGATCGATGCGAACCAGTATTTCGCCAGCGTGAAAAAAGCCACCGCTGAGGAATCTTGGCGAAGTGTGCAGAATCTTGCCGGAAACCTCTGCAACCAAGGTTGTTTGCGTGTCGGGTTCTAGTGTTCCCTGGCTGTGGATGATGACCGGTACGTCCTTGGGCGACGTTGCAATCGTGGTCACCGCTACCGGAGGAACTACCAGAGCCTGCTTTTCCGGTGGCTTGCGCAAGGCCACCAGGAGTAGCGCCAGGAGCAGGCTCGTCGCGACAATGATAAGCGGCAGAAATCTCTTCGGGACTAACATTTGCAACCGTTCTCGATTGAATACAACTGAAAATGGATGTATGGGCGGAACTGTACAGCTAAAAGTGTAGGCGTGGCGATCATTTGGAACGCTGAATAATCCCGTCCTGGGATTTTCAGCACCGTAAATTGAAAAACGCGGTTTTCAACTTACTCACGAAATCAATCGCAAATGCGACCGATTTCGCCGGCACCTCCCTGTGCCGGGGGAACGCTGAATAATCCCGTCCTGGGATTTTCAGCACCGTAAATTGAAAAACGCGGTTTTCAATTGTTCAGCGCGTTTCCGGAGTGCCGGTCTGGCCCTCTGGCCCCGCGAGTGCCCGGTTTTTGACCTCGACTACACGGGATTCAAGGTGCTGCAACAATTTTCGATCCGGATATCCGTCCGCAAGGTAGCCAAAGGCATGCTGAAAACTTTGAATCGCTGCCCGGGTTGTCTGTCCGGCGATCCCATCGCTGTCTCCCGGAGAAAAACCCAGCACACTGAGCAGATCCTGGATTCGTTTTACCTGTGAATGCGTGACGGGTATGTCATACAGGCGCGGCACGGCAGCCAGGCGGCCGAGCCCCGCGATCCGATCCGACAAGTAGCCGACGGCGAGTGCATACACGGTGGAGTGATTCCACTGCATGATAATCTGAAAGTTGCGGTAGATCAGAAATGCCGGGCCTTCTTGGCCCGCAGGCAGGATCAGCGACGCGTTCAAGTCCGATTCCGGCAAGGGGTTTCCGCGATCCGTACGCACCTCGAGCTGGCTCCAATGGGCGAGTGGGAACTGTTTGTCCGCCCCGGACATCTCATAAGGCAGGGACTGGCCGAGCTGTACCTCGCGGCCCCAACGCTCGCCGTTCACCCAACCAAGCTGGTGCAGATAGTTGGCCGCCGAGGCCAGCGCATCCGGAAGACTTCCCCACAGATCGCGCCGCCCGTCACGGTCGTAATCCATCGCGTACTGGATAAATACCGATGGCATGAACTGGACGTGTCCCATCGCACCCGCCCAGGAACCGAGCATTTTGCTGGGATCGATCCCTTCCTGCTCGATCATGGCCAGGGCTTGCATCAATTCATCGGCAAAGCGTGGCCCGCGGCGCTTATCGCAAGCTAGAGTGGTCAAGGCGGCGATCACGGGCGTGTTGCCGTAAAAGCTGCCGAAATTGGTTTCCAGTGCCCAAAAAGCCAACAAAAACTGTGGTTTTACCGCGTAATCCGCTTCAATTCTTCGCAACAAATCCGCGTGTCGCTGCAGCATGTCGCGACCGGTTGCTACGCGGTCCGGCGTGACGCGGCGATTCAGATAGTGCCAGAAGGATTCCCGCTGTTCCGGTTGGGCGCGATCCGAGCGAATCACGCGTGGCAATGCTTGCACCGAATCCAGCGTCTTGGCCAAGGTTGCAGTCGAAATTCCATCCGCGATTGCCCGCGACTTGAGCCCGGCGACACAGGCGGAAAATTCCTGTGCCTGAACACAAGCAGCAAAAAAGGCCAATATGCAGAGAAAAAGGCTGCGCATGCA
>Ga0114931_10011327_pt1 | contig 10553 bp, 9 predicted proteins | sample 2SBtaG_FD_89579 | JGI IMG/M metagenome (GOLD analysis project Ga0114931, IMG submission 89579) | Deep subsurface microbial communities from Kolumbo volcano to uncover new lineages of life (NeLLi) - 2SBTROV14_V59a metaG | ecosystem: Environmental > Aquatic > Marine > Volcanic | place: Kolumbo...
CCTGGGCGAGACCTGGGGCAATCTGGGCGCCATCTCGTACGGCGAGGGCAACCGCGAGGAGGCGCTGTGGTACCTGTGGCGCGCGGTCAAGGTCGCGCCCCGCGACCCGCGCGTTCGCTACAACCTGGCGCTGACCCTGAGCTCGCTGGGGCACACCGACCGGGCGATGACCGAGGTCGAGGCCGGCCTCGCGCTCGACCCGAAGCACGTCGGCCTGCGCTACCTCTGCGGCGTGATCCTTCTGCGCCGCGGCGATCAGGCCGGCGCCCGCGCCGCCTTCGAGCAGGTGCTCGCGATCGATCCCGGCTACGCCGACGCCGTGCACGACCTGGCGTTGCTCGCGCGCATCGCCGACGCCGCGGCTACTTCGGGCAGCGCAGAGTGATGCTCCAGCCGTCGTAGACGAACACGTTGCGCACGGTTCCCTGCTGTCCGCAGCGGCCGGCGGCACTGTTCGCGAGCAAGCACATCGAGTGGCGCCCGGCCAGCGCGCGGAAGGCGCCGCGGCCGCCGGCGGCGACCTCGCCCAGGCGGGTGCCGTCGACGATGACCGCCAGCGGCGCCGGGCAGCCGCGGTTGTCGACGAAGAAGCTGACTTCGTCGGCCAGCGCGGGGGCGGGCGCCTGCTCGCGGTATCGCTTCCGCGCCGGTGGCATCGGGTTGATCGGCGCCGTCGATCCGGCGGTGGTGCCGCCGATGCCGACGCGGGCCAGCTCGACCATGTTGCAGCCGCGGTGGCGCAGGGCGCGGGCCAGCTGTACGTCTTGCGAGGCGCGCATCTCGCGCAGGTCGGCCAGCGCCTGGCGGTAGCGGGTGCGCGACAGGTTGACCTTGCGCCGGTAGGCGGGGGTGAGCGCGGCGCTGTCGCCGTGGTCGTCGAGCTGGCGAATCGCGCGGTAGCGGGCGACCAGCTCGGCGCCCAGCGCCTCGAATCGTTCGTGTGCCCCGGCGGCGGCGACCACGTGGGGCGCCACCTTCTCCACCGGGCAGCGGCGCGCCCGCGACAGCTCGGCCAGCGCGGCGTGGAGCTGGCGGCCGAACCTACGCCGGGCGGCGTCCATCTCGCCGTCGACGGCGAAGAAGCGGTCGACGTGGAAGCGGAAGGTGCGCACGTCGCCGAAGACCATCGACACCTGGGCGGCGCCCTCCAGGCGGAACCCGTTCTCGGAGAGGGCAGCCTTGGGCGGCGGCACGTCGATGATGCCGTCACCCGCCTGCGCCGCACCCGCGGCGCAGACGACGATTGCCGCCACAATCGCCCGCGCCAACACCTTCACCCTGCAAGTATTGTCGATGGAGGGCCGGTTGGCCACAAAGCGCACCGGTCGGGTAGAGTCGGGGCAGTGCCGCCCGTGTCGCTCGACGTTCCCCACCTGTTCTTCGGCTCGCCGCGGGCGCTGCCCGCCGCCGCGACGCTGGAGGGGCGGGTGGTCGTCCTCGACATCGCCTTTGCCGCGGCCGCCGGGGGTGGGGTGTCGTACGACGAGGTGACCCTGCCGTTCATCCGCGAGCTCGACGCCCGACTCGGGGCCTGGGTCGACCACCATGACCACGACCGCCACGCCGACTACGCCGGCGATTCGCGTTTTCGCCTGGCGACCAAGGCCGAGCACGGCGCCTGCCCGGAGATGGTCACCCCCGAGATCGTGCGCCAGACCGGGCCGATCGACAGCATCCTCACCCACGTCGACCTCGACGGCCTGTACGCGGCGGCCAAGTGGATCCTCGAGGGCCGCGAGCCGTACCCCGGCGCCGACGCCGACGCTCGCTGCATCGACACCCGCACCGGCACGCCGGGGCCGATCGCCCGGCGCATCGACCACGCGCTGCGCGCCCGCTTTCGCGACCTGGGACTCAAGCGCGCCGTGGTGCAGTGGCTGATCGGAGGCCTGGGCAAGGGCGCCCACGACGACGTCATCGCCGAGGCGGCGGCCGAGTTCGACGCCCGCGACGCGGGCACCCGCAAGCTGGCCAACCGCTTCGTCCACCGCGGCCGCATCGCCTACGTCGACGTCGCCGGCGATCGGGTGCCCTACGACAAGACCAACCTGCTCCTGGCCGGCCAGGAGCGAGCCGAGGTGGCGATGGTTCGCGACTCGGGCATGATCACCATCGCTGCGGCGTTCGACTCGGGGTGGAACTTCGTCGACCTCCTCGGTCTCGAGGGCGGTATGCCGACCCGGGTCAGCGTGCCGGAGTCGCGCGCCGACGAGGCGATCGCGGCCATCAACGCGGCGCCAACGCCTGTGCGGCGATGAGCGACATCGCCCTGATGGCGATGCAGGTGCGCCTGGCGCTTCATAACCTCGAGAGCCCGGCGGCCTTCCGCCGCCACGTCGACAGCCTGGCGGCGCGGGCCGCCGACGCCGCCGGCGACGCCGAGCACCGGCTGATGGTCTTCCCCGAGGCGATCGGCCATTTCCTGCCGCTGGCGTTCGCGCCGCCGGCAGTGCTGGAGAAGTCGACCGTCGCCGAGGCGATGACCGCGCTGGCGGTGCGCCGTCCGCTGTCGGTGTTGCGCGGGCTCCTCGACGCCGGCGCTCCAATGTCGCAAAACGCCCTGCAGAAGGGGGTGATGCACGCGCTCCTGCCCGCGTGCGACGCGCTGATGCGCGAGGTGTTCGCCGCCGTCGCGCGGCGCCACCGGGCCACGGTCGTGGCCGGCAGCCACCTGTGCGTGCACCGGCCGGGACGGGTGACCAACACCTCGTACACCTTCGATCCCAACGGGCGCCTGGTCGCGACCACCGACAAGGTCAATCTGGTGCCCGGTATGGAGGACGCGGCGCCCGGCGGGCTGGCGCTGGCGCGCGGCGACGCCGGTGGCATTCCCCTGGTCGATACTCCGGCGGGCTCGCTGGCCACGCTGATCTGTTACGACGGCTTCCGCGAACCGCACACCCGCGGCGAGCGCTGGGCAAAGGTCGGCCCACGCATCGACGCCGCCGGCGCAGACGTCATCGCCAACCCGGCGGCCAACCCGTGGGACTGGAACGGGCCGTGGTTCTTCGCCGAGCCGGGCGAGGAGATCCTGCGCTGTGACCAGTGGCGCACCGAGGGGCTCCCGGCCACGCTGGGGGAGCTTCACCACGCGCGCTACGGCATCACCGCCCACCTGTGCGGGCAGATCCTCGATCAGCGGTTCGAGGGCGTCTCCGAGGTGCTGGAGCGCCGAGACGGTGAGGTGGTGGTGCTGGCGCGGGCGAAAAGCCGCGACCAGTCCGAGATCGTGTGCGCCCGGGCAGCGGTTGACGCGGAGCGGCGCTAGTCTTATTGCACCCCAGATGAGTGACGTCGTCCAAGATCTGCTCGAGAGCTACGACACCGGCCCGGCGGTCATGCAGCACGTCAACTCGTACGAGTTGCCGTCGACCGAGGACGTGATGCGGACCCTCGAGCAGGTGCGGGCGCTGGTCTTCCCCGGCTTCGTCGGCCGGTCGCTGGCGCGGGCCACGCCGACCGAGCTCCGCGACCATGTGCGCGAGCGGGTCGACGAGCTCAAGAACGGCCTGCGCAAGCAGCTCTACCGCGGCCTGCACCACAAGAAGCAGAGCGAGCAGGGGACTCACGACCTCGACTGCCCGCACTGCGCGGCGCGGGCCGAGGAGATCACCGCCGCGTTCCTGGACAAGCTGGTGCCGTTGCGCGCGGTGCTGGCCAACGACGTGCAGGTCCACTTCGACGCCGACCCGGCCGCCTCCGGCACCGAGGAGGTGATCTTCAGCTACCCCGGCCTGTACGCGGTGTCGGTCTACCGCATCGCCAATTCGCTGCACCTCCTGGGTGCCAAGATCATCCCCCGCATCATGGCCGAGCTGGCCCACCGTGAGACCGGCATCGACATCCATCCCGGAGCGACCATCGGGCGCTCCTTCTTCATTGATCACGGCACCGGCGTGGTCATCGGCGAGACCGCCGACCTCGGCGACCGGGTGCGCATCTACCAGGGCGTCACTCTGGGCGCGATGTCGGTGCCGCGCGGCAGCGAGCGGCCGTCGCGCGGGACCAAGCGCCACCCGACCCTGGAAGACGACGTGATCATCTACTCCGGCGCGACCATCCTGGGCGGCGACACGGTCGTCGGCCGCGGCGCGGTGATCGGCGGCAACTGTTGGGTCACCTCGTCGGTCCCGGCCGGTGCCGTGGTAACCCTTGACGGCGTACGGACGCGCGGCGCGTAGTGCGACGCACCGTCATCGCGGCCGCGGCGCTGGCCGCGGCCACCGGCTGTGGCAAGAAGTCGGCGGCGCTCGCCGAGCCGCCTGACGATGCCGCCACCGCCGCCGCGGCGCCGGCCGACGCGTCCACGGCGCCGCTGGGGCTGCCGCCCGCCACCGAGCCGGCGGTGCTGCCCGGGGCGGTCACCGAGGCACCGTGGCTCGACGGCGCCGAGCGGGTGGCGGTGGTCGAGGCCGGCGGATCGCCGCTGGTATTCGTCGCCGGGCCGGGATGGATCCGCACCGCCAGCGCCCGCGGCGAGCCCAAGCAGCTGGCCAAGGCGGTCGGCTCGGCGCAGGCGATCGCGCTGGTCGATGCCGACGGTGACGCCATCCCCGACGTCGCGGTGGCGCGTGGGCGCGGCCGCCAGGCGATGAAGGCGCCGGCGTCGGTCACGGTCTACCTGCACCGATCGCTGGGCCGCGCCGAGCACATCGCGCTGCCCGCCAGCGAGCGCGCCCAGGTGATCGGCCTGGCCGCCGATCCGACCACCCCGGGGCGCCTCTATGCGGGAGCCTTCGACAGCAAGTACTACGTCACCGTCTACGCGCTAACTCGCCGGGAAGCCAACCATTGGACCGTCGAACCGGTGGTCCGGGCGCGGGTCGCCGTCGCCCTGGCGGCGGGCGACCTGGACGGCGACGGCGCCGTCGACCTGGTGCTCGCGCGCGCCTATGGCGACACCGCCGACTCCGACGGCGACGTCGTCCGCATCGAGGACGGCGAGCGCGACACGTTGCCGTCGACCCGCGGCGCGCGCTCGGTGCTGATCGCCGGCGGCGAGCGGCCGTCGGTGATCTACTCGGACGGCTGGCACAAGGAGTACGGGAAACGCGCGCGCGGGCTGATCACCCGTGCCCGGCGGCGGGCCAACCGATGGGACCACGCGGTGCTGGCCAACGTCGCCGGCCGGTGGAGCTACGACTGTCTGGCCCTGGGGGACCTGTGGGGGGACGGCAAGCAGGAGATCGTCTCCGCCGGAAACGGGCCGGCGGTCATCGTGCCGCTGGACGCGCTGGGGCCGGGGCAGGCACGGCGGCTGGGCGACCGGAACGCCTACTGGGCATACCCTGCCGATCTAGATCGTGATGGCGCTGACGAGGTCTTGCTCCTGGGACCCAAACCCGGAGAACCAGAACGTTCGCGCGGCTGGATCTGGCGCCGAATCGGCCGCTGAGCGCGCTTCCTCGGATGCCGTCTCAGGGGAACTTCGTGATAGGTTAACCAACACCCCATGAGCGAAGGACCGCAGCCTCCTACCCGCGGACGCACTGCTTCGCGTCTGCGGTTCGTCGCCCCGCCGGGCATGTCGGTCGGCGAGGGGGAGCGCGCGACCATCGGCCGCTACGAGATCATGAAGACCCTCGGCAAGGGGGCCATGGGCGTGGTCTACAAGGCGCGCGATCCGCTGCTCGACCGCATCGTCGCGGTCAAGACCATCGGCTCGCCCCGCGGGGTGGGCAAGCGGGTGCGCGCCGCCTACCTCGAGCGGTTCGAGCGCGAGGCCAAGGCCGCTGCCAAGATGCAGCACCCGGCCATCGTCACCATTTTCGACGTCGGCCTCGATGCCGGCGCGCCGTTCATGGTGCTGGAGTACCTGCCCGGCGAGACCCTGGCCGACCGGCTGGACCGGGTGCGCATGCCGCTGGGCAAGGCGATCTCGATCGGCTCTGATCTGGCCAGCGCTCTGGGGTTTGCCCACAAGCAGCGGATCGTCCACCGCGACATGAAGCCGGCCAACGTGCTGCACGCGGGCGAGGACCGGTGGAAGCTGGCCGACTTCGGCATCGCGCGCATGCCCGACTCCGACCTGACCCAGGTCGGCATCTTCATGGGCACGCCCGGCTACTCGCCGCCCGAGGCGATCCGCGAGGGTCGCTACACGCCGCAGGCGGACGTGTTCGCCTGGGGTGCGGTGCTGTACGAGCTGCTCAGCGGCTACATCCCGTACGAGGGGCCGGACACGCAGACGACCAACCGCTACGTGATGAAGGCGGCCGCGCCCGACCCGCGCAAGTACGACCCGTCGATCCCCGAGCCGCTGGCCGAGGTGATCATGCGCGCGCTGCACCCGGATCCTGCGGTGCGCTACAAGGACGGCATCGAGGCCGAGCGCGGGCTGAAAAAGGCGTGGGAGAAGAGCCTCAAGAGCGGCCTGGTCCTGCCCCAGTCGCTGGCCGGCGACGAGGTCCCGCACGAGCGGGTCGGCGCCGAGATGCACGGCACCGGCGGCGCCTCGGTTGGCGGACCGGCGGCGCAGGCGCCCGCGCCGCCAAAGGTCCCCGCGGCGGCGACCACGCAGCGCGACATGCTGGTCATCGAGTCCAAGGCCGACCGGATCTCGGACGACGATCCGACGACCATAATGATCCGCGAGCAGGACTCGGTCATGGAGCACCCGGCCGGCATCGAGACGGATCCGACGGCGCTGGCCAACAAGAAGTCGGAGCCATCGCCGGTCGACCGCGAGCCGGAGCCCAGCGTCGAGGAGCGGATGTCGACGGCGATGAAGGCGGACATCCGCCCGGGAACGAGCAAGACGTTGATCGCGCTGCTGCTGATCGCGCTGGCCGGCGGGGCCGTCGCGCTCTACATGATGCGCGGCGGCTAGTAGCTAGTACCTCGGGCCGAAAGTCCGATCCGGGTTTTGGCCCGGCCCGGCATGGGTGAGGCCGTGCCAAAACCCGCGTCGGCCATCCGTCTGCCCGCGGCACCCTACGATCGTTGCTTTTCGTACCCGAAACTCGGAACGGAGTTCCGGGTCCGAGTACTAGTGGGCGCGGAGCTGGCGGATCAGCTCGGCCTGGCCGTCGGCGTGGTAGCTGGAGCGCACCAGCGGCCCCGACTCGACGTGTGGGGTGCCGAGCGACCGCGCGTAGTCGGCCAGCTGGGCGAACTCGTCGGGCGCGACGTAGCGCGCGACCGGCAGATGCTTGGGCGACGGCTGTAGGTACTGGCCCAGCGTGACGATGTCGACGCCCAGCTGGCGGACCTCGGCCAGCACCGCGCGGACCTCGTCCGGCTCCTCGCCCAGGCCGAGCATCAGGCCGGTCTTGGTCACGGCGCCGCGCTTGCGCGCGTGCTCGAGGATGGCGTAGCTGCGCGGGTAGCTGGCCTGCACCCGGACCTGGCGCGACAGCCGTGGCACGGTCTCGAGGTTGTGGGCGAAGACGTCCGGCTCCGCGGCCAAAACGGTGTCGACGTCGTCGGTGTTGCCCTTGAAGTCGCCGGTCAGCACCTCGAGCGACATCGACGGGCAGGCTTCCTTGATCCGGCGGATGGTCTCGGCCCAGTGGGCGGCGCCGCCGTCCTCGAGATCGTCGCGGTCGACGCAGGTGATGACCGTGTGCTCCAGATCGAGCGCCGCCAGCATCTCGGCCACGCGGCGGGGCTCGTCCGGATCGGCCGGCAGCGGCCGGCCGGTGGCGACGTCGCAGAAGCGGCAGCTTCGCGTGCAGATGTCGCCCAGGATCATGATCGTGAGCGCCCGGCGGCTCCAGCACTCGCCGATGTTGGGGCAGCTGGCGCTCTCGCACACCGTGTGTAGCTTCTGCTGGTGGACCATCTGCTGGACGTCGAAGAAGGTCTTCTTCGTCGGCAGGCGGACCTTGATCCAGTCCGGGTGGCGGCGCTTGCGCGGCGGCGCTTCGCCGTCGACCACCTGCAGGCGGCGGCGCGACGGATCAGATGTGGATGGCGTGTCCAAGGGCGTCCTCGGCGGCTTCCTTCATCGCCTCGGCGAAGGTCGGGTGGGCGTGAATGGTGTGGATGAAGCTCTCGGCGTTGACCTCGGTGGTCTTGGCCAGGGTGGGCTCGGCGATGAGATCGGTCACTGCCGGGCCGATCATGTGCGCGCCCACCAGGGAGCCGTCCTTCGCGTCCCACATGAACTTGACCATACCCGGGTATTCGCCGGCGGCCATCGTCTTTCCCAGCGGGCGGAATGGGAACTTGCCGATCTCGAGCTCGATTCCCTGGGCCCGCGCCTTCTCCTCGGTCAGGCCGACCGACGCGATCTCCGGGTGGCAGTAGGTGCAGGCAGGGGTGGCGTGGTACGGCACCGGATGCGGGTTGAGGCCGGCGATCCGCTCGGCCAGGTAGACACCCTCGCTCATGGCCACGTGGGCCAGGCCGCGGCCGATGACGTCGCCGATGGCGTAGACGCCGCCGACCGCGGTGGCGAGCTGGTCGTCGACCTCGATGAAGCCGCGCCCGGTCAGGTTGACGCCGATCGTCTCCAGGCCGATCTGCTCGACGTTGGGCGCGATGCCGGTGGCCATCAGGCAGACGTCGGCGGTCAGCACCTCGGGGTCACCGCCGGCGGCCGGCTCGACCGACACCGCCACCTTGCCGCCGCCGACCTCGGCGCTGGTCACCTTGTGGCCAAGACGGAGCCCGATGCCGCGCTTCTTGAAGCCGCGCTCGAGCTCCTGCTGGATCTCGCGGTCCTCGTTGGGCACCAGGCCGGGCATGTACTCGACGATGGTCACCTCGGTGCCGAGCGAGCGGTAGAACGACGCGAACTCCACGCCGATGGCGCCGGCGCCGATCACCAGCATCGAGTTGGGGCGCTCGGCCAGGGTCATCGCCTTGCGGTATTCGATGATGTGCTCGCCGTCGAGCTCGATGCCGGGTAGCGATTTGGCCCGGGCTCCGGTGGCGATGATGATGTGCTTGGCGGTGATCGAGTGGCTGCCGCCCTCGTTCAGCGCGATGTCCACGCGGCCGGCGCCGGCCAGGGTGGCGGTGCCGTAGACCGGGATCACCTTGTGCTTGCGGAACAGGTAGCCGACGCCCTTGGTGATCTTCTCGCTGATGTCGCGCGAGCGCTTGATGATGGCGCCAAAGTCGTAGCTCACGCCCTCGACGCGGATGCCGAACTCACCGGCGCGCTGGGCCAGCTCCAGCACCTCGGCCGATCGGAGCAGCGCCTTGGTCGGGATGCAGCCCCAGTTGAGACAGATGCCGCCCAGGTTCTCGCGCTCGACGCAGACGGTGGACATGCCCAGCTGGGCCGCGCGGATCGCGGCGACGTAGCCGCCGGGACCGGCGCCGATGACCAGGACATCGCATTCGCTCGGGTGACTCATAGCGCCAGTGACTCCGGCTTCTCGACGATGTCGGCCAGCTCGATGAGGAAGCGGGCGCCCAGGGCGCCGTCGATGACGCGGTGGTCGCAGCTCAGGGTGACCGACATCCGCTTGCCCACGGACAGCTGGCCGTCGCTGACGACCGGAATCTCGCGCACGGTGCCGAGCGCCAAGATCGCCGCCTCGGGTGGGTTGATGATCGCCTCGAAGTGGCTGATGCCGAACATCCCCAGGTTGGAGACCGAGAAGGTCGAGCCCTGGATCTCGTGGACCTTGAGCTGGCGGTCGCGGGCGCGCTGGGCCAGGTTGCGGATCTCGGCGGCGATGACGCCGATGCCCTTGAGATCGGCGTCGCGGATGACCGGCGTGATCAGACCGCGGTCGGTGGCCACGGCCACGCCCAGATGGACGCGGGTGTAGTAGCGGATGGCGTCGCCCATGAAGGCGGCGTTGCACTCGGGCACCCGGCGCAGGGCCAGGGCGACGCCCTTCATGATCAGGTCGTTGACGCTGACCTTGCCGCGGTCGCCGAGGAGGTCGTTGAGTCGGGCGCGGAACGCCAGCAGCTTGCCGGCGTCGAGCTCGCGGGTCAGGTAGAAGTGCGGCACGTCGCGCTTGGCCTCGGTCATGCGCGCGGCGATGGTCTTGCGGATGTTCGACAGCGGGGTGTCGACGTACTCGTCGGACGGCGACAACACCGAGGGGACGCCGCCGCCGCCGCCGGAGCGGAACAGGGCGAGGGCGGTGGAGCCGCTGGGCGGATGGATCTCGGCGGCGTGGGCCGCGGCGGCCTCGCCGATGGTGGCGGCGGCCGGGTGGGGAGCGACGCCCTCCTGCGGCGCGGCGGGGAAGGCGACGTGCTCGGGCTGGGCGCCGCCGCTCTGGGCCGCGGCGCGCACGTCGCGCTCGACGATGCGTCCGCCGGGGCCGGAGCCCTGGATCGTGCGCAGGTCGACGCCCAGCTCGATGGCCAGGGTCTTGGCCAGGGGCGACGCCAGCAGGCGGCCGGTTGAGGCGGGGACACCCTTCGACTGCGCCCCGGCTTGGCCGGGGCTCCGCTCAGGGTGAGCGGTGGCCTCGGTCCGTGCGCCCTGAGCTTGTCGAAGGGCGGGATCCGGGGCAGCGGAGGGCGCCGACATTGCCTGCCTGGCCTCGGTCCGTTCGCCCTGAGCTTGTCGAAGGGCGGGATCCGGGGCAGCGGAGGGCGCCGACATTGCCTGCCTGGCCTCGGTCCGTGCGCCCTGA
>Ga0114931_10011328_pt1 | contig 10549 bp, 7 predicted proteins | sample 2SBtaG_FD_89579 | JGI IMG/M metagenome (GOLD analysis project Ga0114931, IMG submission 89579) | Deep subsurface microbial communities from Kolumbo volcano to uncover new lineages of life (NeLLi) - 2SBTROV14_V59a metaG | ecosystem: Environmental > Aquatic > Marine > Volcanic | place: Kolumbo...
CATCATTGCCTGGTTCGTTCAGTATCTTCCACGCGAACGCCGCTTGTCGACGCTGGTGTGGCGGGAAGTCGACCGGCAGATCGGCAATTATGTGCGCGGGAAATTCCTGGAAGTCCTGATTCTGGGCGTTGCCAGCTACATCACGTTCTCATTGATGGGTCTCAATTATGCATTGTTGCTGAGTGTGTTTATCGGGCTGTCGGTGATCATTCCCTATGTGGGTGCGACGTTGATCACCTTTCCGGTGATCATGGTGGCCTATTTCCAGTATGGATTTACCGACGATTTTTTCTGGATCATGGTGGCCTATACCATTATTCAGTCGATCGACGGTGTCGTGCTGGTACCCCTGCTGTTTTCCGGTGTGGTCAATCTGCACCCGGTGGCGATCATCGTGGCGATTTTGCTTTTTGGCGGGTTGTGGGGCTTCTGGGGCGTCTTTTTCGCGATTCCTTTGGCCACGCTGGTGCAGGCCGTTTTGACTGCCTGGCCGCGCATCGGCGATGAAGATGCCGTTGATGATGGCGCGCGGTTGTCGGCTCCGGAAATGCATGAGACCGAAAGGCTCGCAGAAAAGGAAAATCAGGCCTTGGTCCTCGATGGGTACGCTACAGACCCTGTTTCAGAATCCAGAGAAGAAGATTGAGCGCGAGGATCGCCAGGATCACCTCGACGATAGCGAGCCAAACATCTTTCTTGGTTGGTTTTTTCTTCATCACCACAATCAGGTCCGATATTCGGCATTGATTCGTACATACTCATGCGACAGGTCGCAAGTGAGTATCTTTTGCTGCGCCTGTCCCCGTCCGAGGAGCACGCGTACAGTGATATCAGCGGCCGCCATCGCCGCTTTTCCGGACGCTTCATCATAATCGGGCGCCGCCTCACCGTTGCGGACGATGCAAATATCGCCCAGCCAGATCGAGACTCCGGAAACGTCCAATCGATCGATTCCTGAGCGGCCGACCGCCGCCAGAATCCGGCCCCAGTTCGGATCGCCGGCAAAAAAGGCGGTTTTTACCAGAGGGGAATGAGCGATCGTCTTGCCGACCCGATGCGCTTCTTCTGCGTTCGCAGCACCTTCCACATGGATGCGGATCAGTTTCGTAGCCCCCTCGCCATCGCGAATGATCGCTTCTGCCAGTTCTTTGCAAACCTCGAGCAGAACGGTCCGAAATTCGGCGAAATATCGGCTCTGGCGGGTGATGAGATGGGCATTCGAGCGACCGGTCGCCATCAATACGCAGGCATCGTTGGTCGAGGTATCGCCGTCCACGGTGATGCAATTGAAGGATTCACTGACCGCTTGCTCCAGACCTGTCTGCAAGGCATCCGGCTCGACAGCGGCATCCGTCGCCACAAATGCAAGCATGGTCGCCATGTTCGGATGAATCATTCCGGCACCCTTGGCGACGCCGGTGATCGTGACCCTGTGCCCACCGAGCATCAACTCTCTGGAGGCGCCTTTCGGCCGGGTATCGGTGGTCATGATCGCCGTTGCCGCTCGCTCCCAGCCGGATTCGGATAGGGCGTTCACGGCTGTCGGCAAGGCTGCTTCGATTTTTGCGACCGGCAGCGCTTCGCCGATCACGCCGGTCGAAAAAGGAAGGATCCGTTCGCAGCCGGCGTTCACCAATTGCGCCAATGCCAGGCAGCTCTGCTCGGCATCCTGCAGCCCCTTGCCGCCGGTGCCGGCATTGGCGTTGCCCGAATTGATCAGCAGCCAGCGCGGCGACGACTGCAGGTGTTGCCGAGCAACGATCACCGGTGCCGCACAAAAGGCGTTTCGGGTAAATACCGCCGCACACACCGATTCTTCCGCCAACTCGATGACAACGACATCGTCGCGTTCGGTTTGTCGGATTCCGGCAGCGGCGGTTCCGAGTCGCGCTCCGGCAACGGAGCGCAAGGGGAACAACGAAGGATCACCAATCGCCATCGACGACTCGCTTTATGGCAGCGCCCGGATCAGGTCAGTTTCCCGTGGCACTGCTTGTATTTCTTGCCGGAGCCGCAGGGACACGGTTCGTTGCGGCCGATTTTTCGCCCGTCGCGAACGAACGGCTTCTGCTGCTCAGGAGGCGGCGCCTCTTCCTCTTCCTCCGATTCCGCCATGGCCGACGCTTCGGCGTGTTCGAAGTGCAGGGGTATTTCGCTCCGACGCTGCTCATCGATCGCCTCGATGTCTTCCTCGGCCTGGACTTTGACTCTGGAGAGGGTGGTGACCACTTCGTGCTTGATGTTCTCCAACAGTCTGGTGAACATTTCAAAAGCTTCCCGCTTGAACTCCTGTTTCGGGTCCTTGTGTGCGTAGCCCCGCAGATGAATGCCCTGCCGCAGATGGTCCATTGCTGCCAAATGCTCTTTCCAGGCATTGTCCAATACCTGCAGCATCACCGATTTTTCGAAGTGGCGCATCGTCTCCGGGCCGATCATTTTTTCTTTTTCGGCATGCTCCTTTTCCAGCTCGGCGACAATGCGTTTCCTCAGCGTCTCCTCATGCAGCGATTCGTCCTCCGCCAGCATCCGCTCGACCGGGATGCGTACACCGAAATCAGCCTCCAAGGCTTCTTCCAGGCCTTTGATATTCCACTGCTCTTCCATACTCTGCGGCGGAATATAGTCATCGATCAAGCTGTTGACCACATCTTCGCGGATGGCGGTGATCGTCTCCGAAATATCATCGGCCGCCATCAGCTCATTGCGCTGTTCGTAGATCACCTTGCGCTGGTCGTTGGCCACATTGTCGAATTCGAGCAACTGCTTGCGGATATCGAAATTGCGTCCTTCGACCTTGCGCTGTGCATTCTCGATCGCTTTCGTCACCCAGGGATGTTCGATCGCTTCACCTTCTTCCATGCCCAGCTTCTGCATCAATGCTGCGACCCGCTCCGATGCAAAGATCCGCATCAGATTGTCTTCCAGCGAAAGATAAAACCGTGACGAACCGGGATCGCCCTGGCGCCCCGAACGCCCGCGCAGCTGATTGTCGATACGCCGCGATTCATGCCGCTCCGAACCGATCACATGCAGGCCGCCGCTTTCCACCACCTGATTGTGGCGTAGCTGCCACGCCTCGCGTATCGCTTCTATCTTGGCGTCGTCATTCGTTCCCAGCGCTTCGATCTCCGCATCCAGATTGCCGCCGAGCACGATGTCGGTGCCGCGGCCGGCCATGTTGGTCGCAATCGTCACTGCTCCGGGCTGACCGGCCTGAGCGATGATGTGCGCTTCCCGCTCGTGCTGTTTGGCGTTGAGCACCTCATGTTGGATGCCCTGCTTTTTCAGAAGCGCCGACAACAGCTCGGAGTTTTCGATCGATACGGTGCCGACAAGAACCGGCTGGCCGCGTTTGACGCAGTCTTTGATGTCCTCGACGATGGCATTGAATTTTTCGCGGGCGGTCAAATAGACCAGGTCCGGCTTGTCGTCACGGACCATCGGCATGTGAGTTGGAGCGACGACCACTTCCAGCCCGTAAATCTGCTGAAACTCGAAGGCTTCGGTATCGGCGGTGCCGGTCATGCCGGCCAGCTTATCGTACAGTCGGAAATAGTTCTGAAAGGTGATCGAGGCGAGCGTCTGATTTTCATTCTGGATGCGAACGTTCTCCTTCGCTTCGATCGCCTGGTGCAGCCCTTCGGACCAGCGTCTGCCCGGCATGATGCGTCCGGTGAACTCATCGACGATGATGACTTCATTATTTTTGACGATGTAGTCGACGTCTTTCTGAAACAGCACATGGGCGCGCAGGGCGGCATTGGTAAAATGCATCAGACTGATGTTGGCCGCGGAATAAAGGCTTTCGTTCGGATCCAACAAGCCATGCTCGACCATCAACTGCTCGATCTTTTCGTGTCCCTCTTCGGTCAGATAAACTTGCCGTGCCTTTTCGTCGACGGTATAGTCGCCGGGGCCGTCTTCCCCGTCCTCGGTCTTTTCCGCGCGGGTCAGCAGTGGCACCAGCTGGTTCAGCTGCTGATACAGATCGGTATGATCGTCAGTGGGGCCGGAAATGATGAGCGGTGTACGCGCTTCATCGATGAGAATGGAATCGACCTCGTCGACGATCGCATAATGCAACTCCCGCTGCACTTTCTGCTCCAGGCTGAAGGCCATATTGTCGCGCAGATAGTCGAAACCGAATTCGTTGTTGGTACCGTAGGTGATATCGGCGGCGTAGGCCATGCGCCGTTCCTCCGGCGACAAATCGCTGATGATGACTCCGACCGTCAACCCCAGGAACCGGTAGACCTTTCCCATCCAGGCGGCGTCGCGCTGGGCCAGGTAGTCGTTCACCGTGACCACATGAACACCTTTCCCACCCACGGCGTTGAGGTAGACCGACAAAGTGGCAACCAGGGTTTTTCCTTCACCCGTTTTCATTTCGGCGATCTTGCCGTCATCCAGCACCATTCCGCCGATCAGCTGCACATCGAAATGGCGCATGTTCAAGGCGCGTCTGCCCGCCTCCCTGACGGCTGCGAACGCTCCCGGCAGAAGATCATCCAGGGTCTCGCCGTTGTCAAGGCGTTCCCGAAACTCGGCGGTTTTTGCACTCAGCGCTTCATCCGTCAGCGCTCGGAAATCCTCTTCGAGCGCATTGACCTTTTTGACGACCTTTCTTTTCTTCTTGATCAGCCGCTCGTTGCGGCTGCCGAATAGTAATTTGACCAGCTTACGTAGCATCAGTGATTTTCCAAATAATACCGCTATGCGGAGAGTACTTTGTCATCAGGTACCCTGATATGCACATTCTATAAAATGATAATTTTCTGGGGAGCCGAAGCGTATTCCAATTGCCCGGCATGATGCGGGCGGACCGAAATCGGTCCGCCCGTTTGTGGATACATCATGGGGTAGGGATGCCAGGGGCCGGCGAGGTCATGATCACGTTCGAATACTTGCCTAGCCCCAATATTCAATACAGAATCCGCACGATGTGACAGCCTCCGTAACCATTTAAACCCCAACCATCCTGAATGATGGGTTTCGCTACCGCTCTACCCATCCTACGATCAATCAATGCGTTGTAGGATGGGTAGAGGAACGAAACCCATCGAATGGGTAAAATATGCCGAGGGGGTCAAGCGGCTACCAGCCTCCTAGATGGAAGAAGCTTTGATGTACTTGTCGGGATCGACCTTTTTCCCGTTGACCAATACTTCGTAATGCAAGTGGGGCCCGGTCGACCGACCGGTGGAACCCACACGCGCAATCGGCTGGCCCCGACGCACCACCTCTCCCTTCGAAACCAAGATCCTCGAGCTGTGACCATAGCGCGTCACATAACCGTCGGCATGGGTGATCTCTACCATATTGCCGTAGCCGCCGCGCTTACCGGCCCAAGTCACCAACCCGGACGCGGCCGCAACCACTTTAGCACCCCGCCTGGCCGCCAGATCGACACCGTGATGGAATTTACGGCGCCCGGTGAAGGGGTCGGTACGCCAACCATATCTGGAGGAGAGACGACCGCTCTTGACCGGATTCCCCACCGGCAGGGCCTCTTTTTTCAGTGCGGCATTCGTCAACATCGAATCGAGCATTTTCAACTGCACACCGCGATGCGCCATATCGCGGGACAAAACAGCCATCACTCGGTTCATATTCACAGAGAGCGTTTGCGGTCCATCGTGCTCCGAAAGCGGTCCGCCGATTCCTGGGGGTTCGGAAAAATCAAACTCTGAACTATCGACATTCAGTTTTTCGACGACCCGCTGCCCGACAGCATTCAGCCTGAGCATCTGCGACTGAAGTTGCCCCAACCGCAGCATCAGAGCGCGCAAGCGACCTTCTGTTTCGCTCGAAACCACGCCGCCATCGTGGTGTGCGCCCCACCCGGTCAGAAGCGAGCGAACGGTTCCGTCCGACCCATGTGAGCGAGCGATGCCATACTCTTTGCCGGCGTAAAATGCGGCGGCCATTATCAACAAACCGGATAGAACCATCGCGATCGAGGACCTTGACCCATAAAAAGCAGCCTTGCGACAGCCGGTAAAATTCTTATGAATCACTTGCATGCTTTCACCATTCGAGTCATGTTAAAGTTATCGCGTCGCTTTTCATCGAATCCACTCAAGTGTCTTCCAAACCTGTTTCCATCACTCATATTTTGCCGTCGTCGCATCCGCTTCGTCGAACGATGGAACGGCACCGCAGGTTACTGCATGTCGTCAGACAGGCACTACCTGCGTTTCTAAGCGAGCACTGTTTCGATTGCGTGATAAAAGAAAATGAACTTCTTATCTATACGGATTCGTCCGTCTGGGCATCGCAGCTGCGCTTCTATCAAGCCACTCTGCTGGATGCCATCCGTTCTTCTTCTTATGCGATTATTATAAACCATATTCATATTCGTATATCAGTACCGGACCTTCCGAGGAGTTGTCGCCTTCGAAACCCAAGAACACCATCGAGAAAAATCATCGGGGACATCAAGTCGGCCGCGCGCACTTCGGGTGATTCCGAAGTGCGCCATTCGCTGCTGCGCCTTGCCGATGCGCTGAAACGGCGCTCTTAAATCCTCTTTTGCTGTCGAAATCCGTCTAAGAGACGGCCCACGCCGGCCTCGTATACGAAATCGGCACATCGCCCTCATCTTCAAAAGTCACCAGGTCCCAAGCGCTTTTCTCCTGCAGGAGCGTTCTCAGCAGTTGATTGTTCAACGCATGTCCGGACTTGAAACCTGAAAAAGAGCCGATCAGGCTGTGCCCTAAAAGATACAGATCCCCGATCGCATCAAGAATTTTATGCTTGACGAACTCATCGGCATAACGCAGCCCGTCATCATTGAGGATTCGATAATCATCCACGACGATCGCATTGTCCAGACTGCCGCCAAGCGCCAAATTTCGTTTTCTCAATGCTTCGATATCCCTCATGAAGCCGAATGTTCTTGCCCGGCTGACCTCCTTGACAAAGGAGGTCGAGGAAAAGTCGATGCTTGCGGTCTGTGTCTCTTTATCGAAAGCCGGATGGACGAAATCGATGGTAAACGTCACTTTAAAACCGTCGAAAGGCTCGAAACACGCCCATTTGTCCCCGTCTTCCACGAAGATTCTGCGCTTGATGCGCAGAAACCGCTTAGGCACATCCTGTTCCTCGACCCCTGCCGATTGCAGCAGAAACACAAAAGGACCGGCACTGCCGTCCATTATGGGCACTTCCGGCGCGGTGACGTCGACATAGGCATTATCGATACCCATGCCGGCGAAAGCGGAAAGCAGATGTTCGACCGTGGCGATGCTCGCTTCCCCGTGCCCCAGGGTTGTCGATAACTGTGTATTGCCGACATTCTCTGGGCTTGCTGCGATCTCGACTGGTTTTTCCAAATCGATACGACGGAACCGGATTCCCGTGTCCGGGGCCGCCGGGCGTAAGGTCAAATAGATTTTCTTCCCTGTATGCAAACCGACCCCGGTCGCCCGTATCGCGTTCTTAAGCGTTCGCTGCCTGATCATATTGCTGCCCATTCAATGTTGTATTTGCGCAAAATTTATTGGATATTACCACAACATCCCCCCCTTTTAAAAGAGCCGCACCTCAGACCGGACGGATCAGACACTTTTATGCATGCCCGACCGCCGGCTCGTTCTGTTCGATGCGATCATCTTCAAACACTATGCAGCCATCACCGATATCTGATAAAACAACCGATAGACAGCGGCAAGCCCGGTTCCAACGACAGCAAAAATCAATCTGCCTGTCGGCGCAGGAACGCTGGAATATCGAGAAGATCGAGATCCCTTTCTTCCGGTGCCGGCCGACGGCCAAAATCCAATTTCTTCGTTGGTTTTTGGCGAATCACCGTCGGCCGATCCAATTTTCCATAGTCCGGCTCTCCGTTGACATCGGTATTCACCACTTTGAGCGCCGGTTCCTCGGCCTTTGCTGCTGCTCCATCCAGACCAGTCGCTACCACGGTCACACGAAGCTCATCATGAAGCTCCGGATCGATCACCGTACCGATTACCACATTCGCATCCTCGGAAGCCAGATCCTTGATCGTATTGCCAACCTCATCGAATTCGCCGATCGCAAAATCCATTCCGCCAGTAATATTCACCAGGATGCCGCGAGCACCCTGCAAATTGATATCATCCAGCAACGGGCTGGCGATCGCTTTTTCAGCTGCCTGGCGGGCACGGTTTTCACCCATCGCCGCACCCGTTCCCATCATCGCCATGCCCATCTCGGACATGACTGTCCGGACGTCGGCAAAATCGACATTGATCAAGCCGGGCCGGGTAATCAGCTCGGCAATGCCCTGCACGGCGCCCAGCAAAACATCGTTCGCCGTCTTGAAGGCATTGACTAAACTGACGTCACGACCAAGGACCGGCAGCAGTTTTTCATTCGGAATCGTAATCAGCGAATCGACATATTGGCCCAACTCATCGATTCCCTGATCCGCGACGTCCCGTCTTTTTCTGCCTTCGAAAGCGAACGGACGCGTCACGACAGCCACTGTCAGGATGTCATGCTCCTTGGCGATTTCGGCGATCACGGGAGCCGCTCCGGTACCGGTTCCGCCGCCCATGCCGGCGGTCAGAAAAATCATATCGGCACCTTCGATCACCTCTTTGACACGATCCTTGTCGTCCTGCGCCGCCTGTTTGCCGATTGTCGGATCCGCACCGGCGCCGAGACCTTTGGTCAATTCGCTGCCCAGTTGCAGTACGGTTCGTGCCGCGACGTTTTTCAACGCTTGTGCATCGGTATTCATAACGATGAACTCGACGCCTTCGATCGCGTTCTCGACCATGTGATTCACCGCATTACCACCGCCGCCACCCAAGCCAATCACTTTAATGACAGCACTTTGACTATATGAATCCATCAACTCAAATTTCATTTTCCTACCCCCCACCTTTACCAAGTGTTATGTTGTGATCAAAATGTAATTATCCCAATAAAACCAGAGTGATCGATCAATAACCACCCTGAAACCAGCTTTTCATCTTCATCCATATTCCTTTCAGTCCCGTGCCGTTCGACGCCATTTTGTTCCCGGACGCCCAATTATCGCGGCCGATCAATAAAAGGCCGACACCCGTGGCATAGATCGGATTACGAACGACATCCGCCAGGCCGGTGACATGCTGCGGCAGACCCAGACGTACCGGCATATGAAAGATCTCCTCCGCCAGCTCGGTCAGGCCCATGATTTTCGAGCTGCCGCCACTCAAAACGATGCCGGCCGCAGTCAAATCTTCGAACCGGCTCCGGCGCAACTCCTCCTGCACCAACATCATCAATTCCTCGAAGCGCGGCTCGATAATCTCGGCCAGGTTCAACCGCGAAATCCGGCGCGGCGGCCGATCACCGATGCTGGCAACTTCGATCGCATCCTCGATTTTGGCCAGCTGAGTCAAGGCACAGCCGTGCTCGATTTTGATCGCTTCGGCGTTGAGCGTCGGCGTTCTAAGAGCAATGGCGATATCATGCGTCACCTGATCGCCGGCGATTGGAATCACCGCAGTGTGTCGGATGGCGCCGTTCGTATAGACGGCAATGTCGGTCGTCCCACCACCGATATCGACCAGACAAACGCCGAGCTCCTTTTCGTCCTCCGACAGCACCGCATGACAGGAGGCCAGCTGTTCGAGAATGATGTCATCCACCTCCAAACCGCAACGGCGTATGCATTTGACGATATTCTGCGCGGCGCTGACAGCCCCGGTGACCATATGAACACGCGCTTCCAGGCGTATCCCCGACATCCCGACCGGCTCTTTGATGCCTTCCTGATTGTCGATGATGAACTCCTGCGGCAGAATGTGGATAATCTTCTGATCCGCCGGAATCGCGACCGCCCGGGCCGAATCGATCACCCGGTCGACATCGCTTTGCGACACCTCTTTGTCTTTTATGGCGACGATGCCGTGCGAGTTCAGGCTCTTGATATGGCTGCCGGCAATGCCGACGTTCACCGAATGCACTCGGCAGCCCGCCATCAGCTCGGCTTCTTCGACGGCCCGCTCGATCGACTGTACGGTCGATTCCAAATTGACCACCACGCCTTTTTTCAGGCCGCGCGAAGGGCACGAACCGATTCCGATCACCTCGATGCCGCGTTCCTCATTGATTTCGCCAACGATGGCCGCCACTTTGGAAGTCCCGATATCGAGCCCGACCACAAGGTTGCGTTCTGTTTTTTTCCCCATTATCTGTTCAATACTCCGATCACAACCTCGCCACCCGGTGCGGCGCATAACGATCCGAACGCTGTTCGGAACGCCATTCGATTTCAGTTCCGGGCTTCCAGCGCACGGCGAACCCGTTTGGATAGCGCAGATCGACGCTCTCAATGGCTCGAATGCGCTCCTCCTGCAACAAAGGCAGTGCACGCAGAAAGCGATCAAGCGCTTTCCAGGGGCGTTGACGTCCCATTTTGATCAGCAAACCGTCGGTCAGTCGAATGGTCCATGCGCGCCGCTCGCTGACGCTCAGCGTTGCCACCGTCAAACCCCTTTCGGCAAATTCTGGCGTTACCTTCTTCAACATGCTGAACAACTCTTTTTCCTGCCCGTCCCGACCATGCAGC
>Ga0114931_10011329_pt1 | contig 10549 bp, 9 predicted proteins | sample 2SBtaG_FD_89579 | JGI IMG/M metagenome (GOLD analysis project Ga0114931, IMG submission 89579) | Deep subsurface microbial communities from Kolumbo volcano to uncover new lineages of life (NeLLi) - 2SBTROV14_V59a metaG | ecosystem: Environmental > Aquatic > Marine > Volcanic | place: Kolumbo...
ACTTCGGTAATGTTGTTGGCCCCGTCGGCAATCATATTTTGCATGATGCGTGTCCACCTCACCGGTGAAGTAAGCTGTGCCACCAGGTTGGTTTTGATGATCTCTGTATCAACAACCGACTGTCCGGTAACATTTTGATAAATAGGGCAAATCCCTTTGTTGAATTTTGTTTTGGTGATGGCATCCGCCAGTTCGATACGTGCAGGTTCCATCAAAGGCGAATGAAAAGCCCCGCCGACATTAAGGATAATCGTTCTTTTGGCACCGGCTTCATCCAGTTTCTTAACCGCTTTTTCCACACCTTTCACACTGCCTGAAATAACCAGTTGGCCGGGACTGTTGTAATTGGCCGGGACAACCACTTCCTTAATATTGGCACAAACTTTTTCAACGTCTTCATCATCCAGCCCGATGATGGCTGCCATGGTAGAAGGTTCCAGTTCGCATGCTTTCTGCATGGCATCGGCCCGTTTGGCAACCAGCTTTAAACCATCTTCAAAAAGCATTGTTTTATTGGCCACAAGGGCTGAGAATTCCCCGAGGGAGTGTCCTGCAACCATATCAGGTTTAAAGGAATTGCCCATTACACGGGCGAGGATTACAGAATGTAAAAAGATGGCCGGCTGGGTAACTTTAGTCTGCCTGAAGTATTCTTCAGTCCCTTCAAACATCACATCCGTAATCTTAAACTTCAGGATACTGTTTGCCTTGTGGAACATATCCCTTGCTTTTTGGGAAGAATCATATATATTTTTTCCCATTCCGATAAACTGGGCTCCCTGTCCGGGAAAAACGTATGCATTCATAAATTAGGCTTTTTGGCTTAAATTCCGGTTATTTACGGTTTCCGAAAAAACGCAACAAAAATAAAAATAAATTGATAAAGTCGAGGTATAAAGTTAATGCCCCGAGGATGGTTAACTTTCTGGTTTCTTCGGTCCCGGTGGTCAGGCCTGCTCCGATTCGTTTTAGTTTTTGAACATCATAGGCTGTAAGGCCCGTAAACACAAGCACTCCAATAAAGCTGATGATGTAATCCATTGTGCTGCTTTTCATAAACATGTTTACGACCATGGCAATAATGAGGCCGAACAAACCCATCATCATAATATTTCCAAACCGTGACAAGTCTGTTTTGGTGGTGTATCCCAAAACACCCATAAAGCCAAACATGGCCGAAGTAATGACAAATGTTTTGGCTATGGAAGCCCCGGTATAAGCCAGGAAAATAAAACTAAGGCTGGCCCCCAGCAGTATTGAAAAAAGCACAAAGATTAACAACATGGATGAGGCAGAAAGTTTGCTGGCACCTGCCGACATCCAGATGACAAGACCTAAGGGTGCCAGCATGACAATCCATCCTGTGATTGACATACCCCCTGTTTCGGGATTGATGAGCAGGGTCATCAGGCTTGGGGTGACCGAAAACAAATAAGCTGTGGCTGCTGTAATGCCCAGGGCCAGAAACATCCACATAAAGACCCCTGAAAGGTAAGTCCTGGCAACAGAAACTGTTTGTTGCTGCTCTTGTATAAAATTAAACGGTTTGTTGGTACTTTCCATTTTTATATATTTTAAGGTTTCTATTCCATGTTAAATTAAAACAACTAAGACAGTTTTGAAGAGATCAGGCTGATAAATTCTGCCCTCGTTTCCGACCGTTCAAATGCCCCCGTAAAGTCCGACGTTGTGGTTACCGAATTTTGTTTCTGAATGCCCCGCATAGCCATGCACAGGTGACGGGCTTCAATAACAACGGCAACACCCAATGGATTTAATGTTTTTTGAATGGCTTCCTTGATTTGTGTGGTTAGTCTCTCCTGAACCTGAAGGCGGCGCGAATAGGCTTCAACCACCCTTGCAATCTTGCTCAACCCGGTAATATAGCCATTGGGAATGTAGGCTACATGGGCTTTCCCGATGAAAGGGATCATGTGGTGTTCGCACATGGAAAAAATTTCTATGTCTTTTACAATGACCATTTCACGGTAGTCTTCTTTAAATTTTGCCGATAGCAGAATTTGCTCCGGTTCGTGATCGTAACCCTGGGTCAGGAATTGAATGGACTTGGCCACACGAAAAGGTGTTTTTTGCAATCCTTCCCTTTGCGGATCTTCGCCGATCAATTTCAGGATTTCCCCATAGTGGTATTCCAGTTTCTCCAGACTCCCGGGAGCATACTTTTCGATTTTTTCATAACCCAGCAACTCTTTTGGTTTATCCATCTTATTTTAATTGTAATATTGTCTTTGTCAAATAAAGTGCCAAAAGTAATCAGACACAAAATTGTCAGTTAATTTCCATAATATTCCACAAAATTATTTTCTGATTCTGTGACTTTCACGCAATACAGTTTTGCCCCAAGCTCATTTACCCTATTTTCGAGTTCCCGCCAGATACCCACTGCCAGGTTTTCGGTGGAAGCCAGTTTGCCCTGCATAAAATCAACCTCAAGGTTGATGTTCTTGTGATCGAGTTTTTCAATGACCTGTTCCCGGATTATCCGGCTCAGCTTTTTCAGGTTGACCAGAAAGCCGGTTTTTTCATCTATATCACCCTTAACGGTAACAAACAGCTCATAATTGTGTCCGTGCCATTTAGGATTTGAACATTTCCCGAAAACTTCCAGGTTTTGTTCATCGGTAAAATCTTCCCTGAAAAGCCTGTGGGCCGCATTGAACCGTTCCCTGCGCGTGATATAGACCATTGATTTAAAATTGGGGTGCAAAAATAAGTATTAAATTCAAGATGAAAAATATAAATAGTGTTAATAGCTCTTGATGTTTTGGCTGATGGGCTAATTCTTATTTTGATGCGCCGGTTTCCTGAAAACATTGATTCAGGTGTATTCGGGTAAGATGATAATCTATCAATCTTTGTAAGAAATATTATGCATTAGCAATCCTGATAAGGATTGAATGTGAATAGTAAATATGCAATATTAAGATCAACCCTGGAAGGGTTGAATAATAGTTAAGTAATTTGATTTCTGATTTTCAATACATTATTTAAATAACCAACGAGTTAACTTTAAACAACTTCAATATTAAAAAGAGCACAGTGTTGAATTTGAAGAGAACTATTTGTTATGAAATGTTGAACCCCCGGGGTTCAGTAAAGTTTGATTTCAAGTACCACCGGTTTTACCGGTGGTTATTTAAATTAAACCACTTCGTGGTTTTTTTACATTCAATTGATGAGTCCGGTCTAAAAAGGTCTTTAATAGTTTTCAGCCACCTGACCCCTTAATCCCCTAAAGGGGATGTGGCTGATTTTCAGCGCTCCCTTTAGGGGCCAGGGGTAAACGCTGATTATCATTTTTTTATTATTACCATTTTTAGACCGAACTCATTGATAATTTTGAATACGTCTCTTCCAACAAAGTTATTTTGCTTAGCGCATCAAAGTAGGAATTAGCCGGCTGATGTTTCGAAGGTTTGTGCATTTATTCATCCGAAAATTCGCTGAGTAATTTCCGGTAGGTTGAAAACACCTGCGCCCTGGATACAAAGCCAAGGTATTTCCCATCTTTGATAACGGGAAGGTTGTAATTGTTTGTTTCCTGAAACTTACGGGCAACCGATTCCATTGATTCATCAGGGCCGACAATGGTATCAGGCATAAACATGAGGTCTTTCACCAGGGTTTTGTCCCAAAGCTCCGTATTGAAGATGATGTTTCGGATATCATTAATAAAAATCACACCGTAAAAATGATTATCGCTGTCCACAACAGGAAAAACATTCCGTTGGGATTTGGCCACTGCTTTGGTGAAGTCACGCATGGTGGCATTGATATCAATTTTTCTGAAATTTTTCTCAATCAGCCCGGTAACTTTCATCATTTGAAGCACATTCCTGTCTTTGTCGTGGGTCATCAGTTCACCACGTTCGGCCAGCCTTTTGGTATAAATGCCATGTGGTTCAAAAAGCATAACCGTAAGATACGAGATAACCGCAGTAAAGATCAACGGTGTAAACAGTTCATAACCACCGGTGCTTTCGGCGATCAGAAAAACACCGGTTAACGGGGCCTGCATCACCCCGGCCATCACCCCGGCCATCCCCACCAAAGCCATGTTTTTTTCCGGTACAAGATTGGGGTGCCCCACTATGTTGATGATCTTCCGAAAAAGACACCACTAATACTACCTACGAACAAAGACGGGGCAAAAATTCCACCAACGCCACCGCTTCCACCAGTTAAGGCCATAGCGACCACTTTGAAAAGCATGATCAAACCCAGTAAAATGACAACAGACCAGACACCTGTATATGCGCCAAACAGGTTTTCATTTATAAGCCCGGTCATCCCGTGGTTGATCATATCATACATAAATTGATACCCTTCACCGTAAAGCGCAGGAAATGCAAAAATTATAATGCCAAGTGGGATTCCTCCGATAAGCCATTTTTGCCAATTGTGTTTTATCCGGCTCATCTTCGATTCAACAGAGAGGGTCATCCTGGTAAAGTACAGGGATATCAACCCGGTAAAAACACCAAGAAGCATATAATAGGGCAGATGTTTTATATAAAACGGATCAATCAGTTCAAAAGAAAACATCACCCTGGAGCCCATAAAAAAATAAGCTATGGTGGCTGCTGTTGCCGAAGAAATCAGAAGAGGGATCAAAGTGACCATCGTCAGGTCGAGCATTAGCACTTCAAGCGAAAAAACCACTGCTGCAATGGGTGCTTTGAAAATGCCTGCCAACGCTCCGGTAGCCCCGGCACCAATCAAAATATTTACGGTTTTACGGTTCAGATGAAACTTCCTTCCAAGGAACGATCCTAATGAGCTGCCCGTTAATACAATAGGGGCCTCAAGTCCCATAGAACCGCCAAATCCAATGGTAAGTGTACTGGCGATCATGGATGAATACATATTATGGGCGTCTATCTTTCCGTTCTTTTTTGAAATGGCGTAAAGGATACGTGCCACACCATGACTGATATTGTCTTTAACGATATAAAGGCTAAACAAAAGCGTCAGCCCGATGCCGGCCAGGGGGAGTATAAGGTAGAGATAATTGCCTTCGGCAAAATCGAAACCGTGCATAATGAACTCGGTAGCATAATGAACCGTGTTTTTTAACAATACGGCAGCCAGGCCACTGAGGATTCCAATAATCAGACTTAATAAAAGAACAAGCCTCCTTTGTTTGGAGTAATTAAGCATTACTTTTCGATGGAGAAAATCACGGATTCCGGGCATTTTAATTCATTATTTTCCTATTCTTCAGATTGATACCACACTGAATGGCATTACATTAAATCATAGAATAGTATTTTTGTTTAGTGCTATAAGAAATTAAAAAAATATTCGGCAAAATTAGAATAAAACAGATTGACGGGGGTGTGAATTGTAAAGCGGATTGAAATTAAATGAAGAAGATTAATTTGATATTGGAAATTTAGATTTTATTCTTCAGAAAAATCTTTCAACAGCTCCCTGTATCTCGAGAATACATTGGCACGTGAAACAAATCCCACATATTTGTCGCCATCCACAACTACAAGATTGTATTTTCCTGAATGTTGAAATTTTTGAGCCACGGTTTCCATGTCGTCGTCAATGTTTACTACATTCGAAGGTTTGATCATCAGGCTTTTGACCATGGTGGTATTGTATAGTTCGGGCTGAAACATGGTGTGCCGTATCTGATCAAGAATAACAAAACCATAAAAATTATTATCATCGTCAATTACCGGAAAAATGTTCCGGTGCGAATCGGCGATAATTTTAACGAGGTCGCCAAGTGAAGCCTCAATATTTACTGTTGAAAAGTCAGTTTCAATATGTTCCTTGATATTCATCAGGGAAAGCAATGATTTGTCTTTGTGATGCGTAAGCATATCGCCCCGTTTGTTTAACTGAATGGTATAAATTGACTTGGGGGATAATAAACGCGTCAATGAATAAGAGGTAGTAGCTACAAGCATGATGGGAAGCAGCAGTTCATAGCCCCCTGTAACTTCGGCAATGAGAAAAATAGCAGTGAGGGGAGCATGGATCACTCCTGCCAGCAGGCCTGCCATACCAACCAATGCAAAATTGCTGACCGGAAGATCGGATATTCCATAATAATTGATAACAGTCACAAAAAACAAACCGGCCATGGTACCGGTAAACAGGGTGGGAGCAAATACTCCACCAATACCACCAGCCCGGAAAGTTAATGATGTAGCAATAATTTTAAACATAATAATGGCAAGTAACAGCAACAGGGCAATGGTCATATTGTTATGGAAACCATAAAAAAGGCTGTTGTCGAAAATAAAACTCAAATCCCCCTTTAAGGCTTTGTTTACCGAAGTATAACCTTCACCATACAATGATGGCAATAAAAATATGATAAGACCCAGTGCTGATGCGCCAATGCTAAAATGCCAGAACCAGCCTTTCATGCGATTGAATATTTTGCCTGTCCATACATAAAATTTAATGAAATAAACGGAGATTAGCGATGTAAAAACTCCGAGACCAAGGTAATACGGTGTTTCAAAAAGTTGAAGACGGGTTATTCCGGTAAATGGGTACAAGACATCCGTGCCACGAAAAAAATAAGTTGTCAGGACGGCCAGGATGGAAGCAATCAACAAAGGGACCAGTGCTGTCATGGTCATGTCAAATAAGATGACCTCAAGGGCAAAAACAATAGCGGCAATAGGGGCTTTAAAAATAGCCGACATAGCTGCTGCACTGGCTATCCCAAGCAAAGCTACCGTTTGTTTGTAATTTAAACCCAACAACCTGGCGAAATTCGATCCTATGGCCGCACCCGTTATTACTGTAGGCCCTTCAAGCCCCACAGATCCACCAAAACTTACGGTCAGTGCACTCGTTATTATGGACGAAAACGTGTTGTGGAATTTAATAATACCATGTTGCCGGGATATGGCATACAAAACACTTGGCACCCCATCCCGGACTGGTTGTTTTAATAAATATTTAATGAAAATAACAGTTAAAATTATCCCTATAGCTGGATAAACAACATAAAGATAGTTGGAGTAGTTGATAGAAAAGCCTGATGTTAACAGATGTTCAATAGTTTTAACCAATCCTCGGATGATCACCGCAACCAGTCCGGCTACAAATCCGATAACCACACTTAAAACTATCATCATTTGCTTTGATGGAAGCCTGTGCGTCAGACGAATTAGTTTATAGATTAATTTTCTGCGTCGTGTCACCAGGGCGCAAATTTAGTAATTAATGTATGTGTTTAAAGTATTGTTTTAAAAATCTGCAATACCTCAAAAAAAGATTTGCCCGGATTACCTTCTCCAGGTATTTTTATTGTTGAAAGTAACTTCATCCATCACTGACTGAACCGTATATTCCATCCCGGTAAGTTCGAGGGCTACCAGGTTGCCGTAGCCGGGCATCCGGCTGAAATAAATACCGTTGTCAAGATCAATCACGCGGGAGTCTTTGGCTTTCACAGCCATATCAATGTATTCAAGGTTTACAGGAACGTGGCCATGGATGATGGTCTTGTTGTGGATTTTTTTCGGATCTACTGTAAATTCCCTTATCCATATCATCGAAAAGCGGTCTTCGAACGGATCGTCAAGGGCAAAATTAAAACCGGCATGGACTACGATAAAATCGCCAATTTCAACGTAGTAATCCAGCTTTTTCATCCAGTCAATATAGCGTTGGGGGATATCTCTGGCGTGTTCAGCTTCAAAACTTTCAAGGGCTTGTGTCCCGCCATAAATTTCCCATTCTTTCTGGGTTTTGGTTTTTGGACGGATCCCCAGGAAACTTTTTGAATCCTGATCATCTTCCCAGGCCGTAATGCAATAATCTTCATGGTTGCCCATCAGGGTGGTTATATCATATCCCTGCTCTTCCATGCCCATGATGTAATCAATAACCCCTTTGCTGTCAGGGCCACGGTCAATGTAATCGCCAAGAAAGACCAGTTTGTCCTTTTTGCCGGGTTCAATCTGATTTTCGATTAGTGTTTTCAGCGTTAAAACACAACCGTGTATGTCGGGGATAACCCAAATTTTGTTCATTATTTTTGTTTAGCCTGGTTAGCCACTTTTTCCATGAGTTTTTTAATCTCCTTCGGATCGCCGATAAAATAGTCTTTCAATAGTTTGATGTCATCGTCAAACTCAAAAATATAAGGAATACCGGTGGGGATATTAAATTTCAGTATCTCTTCCCTGCTCATGTTTTTCAGATGCATTACCAGCGCACGCAAACTGTTGCCATGAGCGGAGATCAGGACTTCGTTTTTTTCTTTTAATGTGGGTTTGATTTCTATTTCCCAATAAGGGACAAAACGTTCAATTACTTCTTTGAGCGATTCCGTTAAAGGAATTTCATCCGGTGTTAGTTCGGCATACCGCGGATCAAATTTGGGATTTCTTTCATCATCGTCAGCCAAAGGGTCGGGTGGTGTATCAAAGCTTCTGCGCCAGAGCTGTACCTTATCGGCACCATATTTTTCAGCAGTTTCGGCTTTGTTGAGTCCCTGCAGCATGCCATAATGTTTTTCGTTGAGGCGCCAGCTTTTTTTCACCGGAAGCCATACCATGTCCATTTCTTCAAGGGCAAGCCATAAGGTTTTGATGGCCCTTTGCAGATAGGAAGTATAGACGATCTTAGGCCGGAAGCCTTTTTCTTTCATGGTCTTACCAGCCCGGATGGCTTCTTCAACGCCCTGTTTAGAAAGGGGGACATCGGTCCAGCCGGTAAAGCGGTTTTCCTTGTTCCACTGGCTTTCGCCGTGCCGGAGAAGTATCAGTCGTTTCATGTTTTATCATTGATTTAAAGCAAAAGTAAAAAAAGTAGCTTTGAAAACAGGGACAATTGTATTTTTGTTCTCATGAAATTTGTTACACCAGGCATTGCCAAATGGTTCTTTCCCCATCTGATCTGGGAAATGAAGACATCGGAAAAAGTGATTTTCCTGACTTTTGACGATGGCCCACATCCCTCCATTACTCCCCAGGTACTGGATATCCTGGATAATTATCAGGCAAAAGCTACTTTTTTCTGTGTGGGTGAAAATGTAAAAAAATATCCTGATGTCTATCAACTGATCTTAAAAAAAGGACACAAAACCGGCAACCATGGTTTTTACCATTTGAACGGATGGAAAACACCAAGACAACAATACCTGGATGATGTTGAGAAATGTTCAGAATTTGTGGACTCACATTTGTTCAGGCCGCCTTACGGCAGGATTACTTTTTTGCAAACGGGCTATCTGAAAATTAATTACCGCATTATCATGTGGTCGGTACTGACCTATGATTTTGACCGGAACACTTCCGCTGAGCAATGTTATGGATATGGCATCAGATACGGCAAACCCGGGTCTGTTGTCGTGTTCCACGACAGTGAAAAGGCAGCTAAAAACATGTTGAATGCCCTGCCCGGATTTTTAAAGTATTTTACAGATAAGGGATACAGTTTCAAAATACTTCAGCTATGATGCACCATTATTTTGCATCTTTGTACAACAAACAATCCGGAGGTCATGCGCCAGATTTTTAAAATTTTTCTTTTTTCTTTTTTGCTGTTTGCAATATACCAATGTGCGCATCCGGTAATGCCCAGTGGCGGGCCAAAAGATACAAAGCCTCCGGGGGTGGTTAAAAGTGACCCCCCCAACGGAAGTGCACACTTTTCGGTAAAAAAATTTACCGTTACTTTCGATGAGTTCATCCAGCTTGACAACATAATGCAAAAGGTTTTGATTTCCCCACCCATGAAAAAGCTGCCTGAATTCAGGTTGAAGGGCAAATCGTTGCGGGTGAAGTTTATGGAAGATTTAAAACCCAACACCACTTACTCGGTTTATTTTGCCGATGCCATCGTTGACCTGACGGAACGGAACCCATTGCTCAACTATACTTATATTTTTTCAACGGGAGACGAAGTGGACTCCATGAGTATAGGTGGCATTGTGATCAACGCCTTTGACCTTAAACCCGCTGAGGATGTGTATGTGATGTTATATAAAGATGAAAATGACACCATCCCCCTTGATTCGCTGCCTTTTTATGTGCAACCCTATTATCTGAGCAAAACGGACAAAAACGGCCATTTCTTATTAAACGGTCTGGCCGATGTCCCGTACATGATGTTTGCCCTGAAAGACTTAAACGCTAATTATATTTATGACCAGCCCGATGAAGAAATCGCCTTTCTTGATTCGCTGGTCTGGCCGGTTTATGAAGAACCCATGAAATCAGATACGTCAATTTCTGATAGTACTGTTTTTGTGCCCGATTCCCTTTTGCCTGAGAATCCTGAAATGCTGGCCGATACACTTCACCAGGATTCTTTAAAGCAATATGAATCCCAATATCCGGTTTATACTTTATTTTTATTCGACGAAAGGGACAGTACCCAAAAGTTGCTCATTGCCAAACTGTTGAGGAAAAACACCATTCAATTTTCTTTTACCTGGCCTGCCGGGGATGTTGATATTAAAGCGTTGAATTTTGCGGCAGACACTACCTGGTATGTTGTGGAAACATCCGGGGAAGAAGACACCATTACATGGTTTGTGAAA
>Ga0114931_10011330_pt1 | contig 10547 bp, 7 predicted proteins | sample 2SBtaG_FD_89579 | JGI IMG/M metagenome (GOLD analysis project Ga0114931, IMG submission 89579) | Deep subsurface microbial communities from Kolumbo volcano to uncover new lineages of life (NeLLi) - 2SBTROV14_V59a metaG | ecosystem: Environmental > Aquatic > Marine > Volcanic | place: Kolumbo...
ATCAAGTAGACTCATAGTGAGGCTCAGGAGTTCAGGTTCTAAGTTCTAGTTTGGTAACCACTTAGAAGCTGTACGAATGAGCCTCACCATCTGTTGGATCTGCGTGGAACAAAATTTACACCCGAGAAGATGAAGTCGAGTATGCTCAACTGCCGCGTCAGAGATGCGAGGCGGAGGAGGCGTCATGTGAGTAAGCGGATAGGTAGAGAGAGACTTCTAGTCATCTTGCTTGCAGTGCTGGTGATTGGTGTCGGATTCTTCTTCATCCGAGGGAGCGGAAAGGCTGATCCCTCGCCATTGCCAGAGATCGGGAGTCCTGCTCCGAAGGAGCAAGATGTGGTTGAGGGCAGAGGATCTTTGCCCGTGCCTGGCGAATTCGACGGTAGCCGGCAGCCTGTCAAGAGCGTGGTGACATCACCCGATGGAAAGGGAGATGTCCGCACGCAAGGATGGTGGGCTCATGGCTCGATCATGGATCGAGGAACTGGCGATCCGCTCTCCGATTGCAGATTCCACATTCGGCTGCCCAAGAATCGAGTCGATTCCGCCGACAAAAAGCTGATTGGAAAGACTACATCCAATGGGCAGTGGGTGGTCGAAGGCTCTCCCATCATCGACGCTACTGATGTACTGGAGATTGTATTTGAGCCGTATTCGAATGTGGCACTACGTTTTGACCTGCGAAAGTCTGACAGCCCAGTAGCGCTGACCGCGCCGGCATTGGGCGCAATTTCCGTGACCTGCACGGGCGGTCCACCGGACGTCGAGTGGTGCTGCACTGTGCAGCCTCTCGTGCTCGTAGAAACTCCGCGAGTAGCCTGGGAGCCTTTAGCGACCTGGAGCAAGCGGTTTGAACAGATGGGGTGTACGGCATCAGTGGCTACCAAGAACTCCTTGCATACAGGTAATGGTGTGGTTCGGATCTATGGTCTGAAGGGACAGCGCTACTCGGTTGATGTGATCAAGCCAGGTTTCAAGACTGCGCCTGGCCCCACTGAGGTTGATGTGCCAGCTAGAATGGACTTCAGGGTCGTCGGAGCCCGTCAGGACGTAATTACAATCAAGCTCATTTCTGAAACAGGTCGACGGACAGTTTTAGATCGTAGTGGTTTCGGCTGGCTAAACTACGGACATTACAAGATGGGCATCATTAGCATGAGAAAGGGCTGTGCCGTCGTGCAACGTCCGAAGGCAGATAGGGCAACAATCTTCCTGAGACTCGAGACTGGTGAACTTTTTGAACGAGTCATCAACCCCATAGTCGATACTGACGTGACGTTCACGATAGGTGAGACGATTCCAGCGTTGCGGGTGGATTCAGATAGGCCAATCGCCTGTGGAGTCGTTGAGAATAGCGATGGAGCGCAGATTGCGTTGTCAATGAATCGGTACGCCTCTCGAAAGGGGGAGGGCTTGCTGATGCTAGGCGAGAAGGATTACAGGGTTCAGCCTGGTTCGAAGTCATGGCGTCGCATTTGGCTGATTGCGAAGGACGGTTGCGTGGCCACACTGGACCCTGGTGATATGGTTCGGCATATCGTGTTTCCGAACTGCCTGAAGCGAGAGATTGACATCACCGGACTCTGGCCATTTCCATCCTTTAAATTCACGGCGACTCTAGGCCTGGAGATCTGCATTCATCCGGAAAAGAGTAACTCTCGCTGGGTGAACTTCCGTACAATTGTTCTACATAAACCCAGGAGCCTCTTTTTGAGCATGGCGCCACCCGCGGTGGGAGCGTCGTACAGGATCCGAGGTGCGTTGAAGCACAGCGCGGGCGTATCGGTACTTGCGACGAAGATGATTCGTTAGCGAGTAGTGGGGTAGACCAGGATTATCTTGTGCGCAAGATCGGCCAGGCGCTCTTCTGCAAGGTCGTCGACGACAACACGGAGCGATCAGCGCCAAAGGAGGGAAAGCGATGACAGTATCCCCGAGGAGTACTACGGTTGGTGGCGCATCCCTTCTGTGCCAACATCATTGAGACGGGCACATGGGTGAACGACCACCTCGATGTTCTCGGGCCGGCGCTCCTTTCCCTCACCGGCGACGATGATCGGCTTCGAATGCACTGTCTCCTCGCGAATGTGAACGCGCAGGCTACCGAGACGGGCGTGTCGTTTATGTGGATGGGTGCATGGAGTATGACGAGATGTCGGGGACGGGCAGCGTCAAGGTCGCCAAGGATGGCCGGCTGAAGGGTAGGATCAGGGTCCTGAACGGGGACGACAGCAGCTTCATCGCGGAGCGGATGGATCCACCGGATGAGCCGATTCCAGACCCGCCGTCGTTCCGGGACAAGTGGCGTTGAGGGAGGTCGTAATGAGCTTTCACTCCGGGCTTGACGGGCAGACACGAGGTGGTGCGCTACCTACGCACAGGGGAACACGACCGCAACTTCACCGGTGGGCCGGGGAACGACTACCTGTCTTGTGTCACAGTCGGCAAACAAGGGATGGAGGACGCGCTCGTGGCCGAAGTCCGACGGATGGAGTCTGGATACGCTATCCCGAAGCTGCCTGCCGGTGCCTACCCTACTCGCACCCTCGCTGCCTTCCAGCCACCCGAAATGGATGATGAGTGATGTCATTCTCGTGATACGCCAATTCCCTCGGGAAGCGTTACCGGGAGTGCGCGATGAGCCTCGATGAACAGACGCGGAAACAGGGGGTACAGGGGGCCTGGGTTGCGAAGTCTCAACTGGATGGGATCTCCGCCTCTTCGCTTGCACCCTGGTGGGATTTGTGGGCCAGACTTGGGGGGCAATCGCAGCGAGGATCCATACGGGTAGAATTTATAGAAGTTAGGGGCTTGTAAGGTAGAATATGCGCGCTAGGGTATGGGTCTGATCTGAGATCCCTGTCCTGGAGGAAGCATGCCTGATGCGAGCGACGTTGCGAAAGCTATTGCTACTGTGGAGTTACGGTCGGGGTTGGGGCTTCGACAGGGAGAGGTGCAGCTGGGGCATGGAGTGGACCTGGGCGATGCGGGGCATCGGATCATGGCCTTCTATCTGCACGACTTCGAGGTGACGCGGGCCTACCAGAGCGGGGGCTATGCGTCGATCGTGCAGTATGCGCAGCTGCGCTGGGACCTGGATCGGCGGCGGACGCAGGAGCTGGTGCGGATCGGGGGGAGACTGCGAGAGCTGCCTCGGATCGATGAGGCGCTCTGTGCGCGCGAAATCAGCTGGAGCAAGGTGGTCGAGCTGTGCAAGGTGGCGGTGCCGGAGTACGAGGAGGAGTGGCTCGGGTTGGCCAAGGGCATGGGCTGCGTGGCGCTCAAGACCGAGGTCAAGCTGGCGAGCGCGAGCGGCAAGCCGCGGGAGCCCGGGGATCGCAAGGGACTGCCGGAGGTGCGGTTCGATGTGTCCTGCCGGGTATCGGCGATGGTGCGCGAGAAGATGGACCTGGCCCGGGACAAACTCTGCGCAGAGCGAGGAATGTTGTTCAGTGATGCCGAACTCCTGGAGGCCATGGCAGACTTGTTGCTGGAGAGCGAGGAGGATGGGAGGGTGGAGGGACGCACGCGAGTGCCGGCCTCGCAGTTCGTGATCGTGCTGCGACCGGATACAGCGGGCTGTGGACTGGTGTTGGATGGGGAGCAGGGAAAGGTGCCGCTGGGGGAGGTCGAGAGCGCCAGTGCGATCTGCGATGGGCAGGTGCTGGCCATGCGGGACGATGAGGGCGCTCGGGGTGAGGATCTTGCGCGAGACGGTGAGGGCGTGAGGGAGGGGATGGGTCTCGCTGCCAGTGGTGCGGAGGGGTCTGTCGGGTTGAGTGCAGAAGAGGAGGCGATCCTGGATCGGGCCACGCCGACCTGGTTACGAGAGCGGGTGCTGTTGAGGGATGGTGAGCGCTGTCGTTGCTGTGGACAGAGGCGGCAGATACAGGCGCATCACATCCGCTGGCGTGCGCGGAGAGGAAGGACGCGGGCGGATAACCTTCTGGCAATTTGCAAGGGCTGTCACGCGCTCGTGCATGCCGGGCTCCTGGTGCTGCGGGGGGAGCACGAGAAGGAGATCGTTTTCGTGGATCGAGCGGGAGGCGTGCTCCGAGACGGAGGCGGGAGCGTGGATCGATTGAAGCTCGTGGAGCTCAAGCGTGAGTTTGGCCGGTGCTATGGCGCGGAGATTGGCTATGGGGAGGAGGTCGGTTGCGGGGCAGAGGCGCAGCGGATGACTGAGCGGAAAGATGGTGAGGGTGAAGATGGAGGCCCAGATCGGAAGATTGCAGGTGGTGCTGATGGATGTTTCGTGCGTCTAGACGATGTGCCGCGGGAGATCGACGCGCAGTGGTGGGCTGCGCATGAGGCGTTGATGCGCCTGCGCAAGGGTGGTGGGCTGGAGTTCCGAGAGGGCTTTGTTGCTCTACCGCAGAGGGCCCGAGAGGCGCGCAGGGGCAAGTCCGTGGGAGCAGAGAGTCCACCGAAAGCTGCAGGCGGCCCGACCAGCGCGTTGGGTGTCGAGGGCAGTGTTGATGAGAGGCCCGACCAGGAAGCGAGGAGTGCCTGGGATGATGCCCAGAGTCGATGGATCGGGCGGGAGGATGTTGTCGCGCGTTTGCGGGGAGAGGCTCTGGGTAGCCATCGAAGGGGGAAGGCCTTCCCGCATACCTTGTTTGCGGGGCCTGCGGGCACGGGCAAGAGCAGCTTGGCGGTGATGGTGGCGCAGAGTTGTGGAGGGGGACAGAGTTCCGGCGGGGGACAGAGTTCCGGGGAGAGACAGAGCAGTGCGGGGCGTATGCATCGGGCGCAGGGGCCGTTGGTCCAGGATGTTCCGGCCCTGTTGAGACTGGTGACGGGGATGGGAGAAGGGGATTTTCTCTTTCTGGACGAGATCCACGCGATCCCCGGTACTGTGCTGGAAACCCTGTACGAGGTGATGGAGGGCGGGGTCCTGAGTCTGAATCTCTACTCTGGCAATCGGAGTCGTTGTGTGTCGCTTCGCTTGCCCAAAGTGACGGTGCTGGGGGCGACGACGGAGCCTGCGAGCTTGCCAAAGCCCTTGCAGAGCCGTTTTGGAGTCGTGGAATACCTGCCGTACTACGCGAGCGAAGAGTTGGCCAAGATCCTGCTCGCACGGGCGGAGACCGAGGGCGTGAAGCTGGCGAAGAAGGCGGCGCAACGCATGGCGCTCTGTGCACGTGGGACACCGCGGGAGGCCTTGAGGATACTGGACTCGGTCTTCAATCAGCTGGCGGCCCGACAGGGAGAGTTGGCCCGGCAGTGGGATCAGGCCCGGCAGTGGGATCAGGCCCGGCAGGGAGATCAGGGCTGGCAGGGGGATCCGGGCTGGCGTGGGCAGCAGGCTCGGCCAGCGGAGCTTATGCACGCGACTCTGCGCAAGGTGACCTCGGTGCTGGAGCGCTTGGGCTATAGCAAGGAGGGCTACTCCTCCTTGGAGCAGAGATACCTGACCTGCTTGCGGGCACAGAAGCGGCCGGTGTCCTTGCGGCGGTTGGCTTTGGCGCTGGGTTGTCCGACGGCGACGCTCGTGGAGCGGGTGGAACCCTGGCTGTCGCAGCAGGGACTGGTGGAGTTTACGCCGAGTGGGCGTGTGGCTGGCCGGCCTGCGGAGGCAGTGAGGCCAAACCGTCAGGTGCCGAGGCTCTTGAAGTCCAAGGCATCGATGGCCGGTGCTGACTCGATGGGCTGGAGTGGACGGGACTGTGTGTCGGAAGAGGATTCTGACGGTGCGGCGGATTGGGTTTCGGAGCGGGGCAGGTGCTGGGATGGGGTGCCAGATTCCGGCAGGACTGGTCTCACCGGAGAAGGGGGTCTACCGGGGCTGGCCTTGCCGGGATTGGGCGAATCTGCTTCCGGGTAGCGGGCTCGAGCGGCTGCGCCCAGCGAACAAGGAGAAATAGAGGGCGCCATGAGGGTTGCTTGCGGGGGAGGTGTGCGCGAATCTTGAGGGGGGGGGGACGGGCCATGGGTGTAGAAACACCGAGGCACGTGCCGAAAGGAGTGCCTATACCTGGATGGCCGAGAGACTGGAGGTAGCGATGCGAAAACGATGGATGAGACCCTGGGCCTGCGCCCTGCTTCTTCTACTGCTTCCTTCCTGTCCCAACAATTCGGGGACGAACTCCATCTCGGTCTACGTGGTGACCTACACACTGGCGACCCAGGGGACCGTGAATCTCACGAACGCCGAGTACCTGGCCCCCGACGGCAACTGGACTGCCGTGCCGGCTAATCAGACGCAGTGGGCCGACTTCTTCACCTTTTCGGGTGGCAACAAGGTCGGCTTCCGGGCGACGGGGACCATCACCGGCGCCGGTTTCATCGCGATGACGGCCAAGGGAAGCAGCACCAACAACATGAGCGTGGATCTGGTCGAGACCTGTACGGGCACGACAGGGACGACGCAGTGCAACCTGTTCAAGGAGCAGGTGCTCGCCAAGTAGCGGCGCAAGCGTCGGGATCCGGTGTTGCGAAATTCGACAGCGGTTTGGCCGAAGGCGCCGTGACCCCGAGGCATTACGGCAAGCCGTCTCAAGATGGCGGCAGCAAGAGGCGAAGAATCAGGAGGCCAGTTTCAACCCCTCTGAAGTATCGCCGTGAAAGTCCGTACCAAATCCGCCCTCTTCACAGGTTTTCTCCTGCTGTTCTTCCTTCTCTTGGGAGACCTGGGCAGGCGGAGCTACAAGACGGGTCTTGCGCGACTGGAGACCTATCAGGAGGAGCTGAGACAGGACCCCCTGCTGATCCCCAGGATCCAGAAGCAGTTCGTCCTGCAGCTCCTGGCCTGGAAGGATCTCCTCCTTCGGGGGCGCAACACTGCGGATCGGGAAGCCGCATGGGAACGCTTCGGGGAGGTGGAGGCGCGCGTCCTTGCCCTCACGGACACGCTGGCCAAGAGTACGCACCTGAATCCAGCCACGAAGGAGGCCATTTCCTCCTTTGCAAGGGCGCACGAGCAGATGGGGCAGGCCTGCAAGACGGCCTTCGAGAGCAAGGCCATCCGTTTGTCGCGCACGCGGAAGCAGGCGGACCAGGAGGTCCTCGCGGCGAGCAAGAGCGCTCAGGGTCTCCTCGACCAGGTCGAGACCGGACTCACCGAAGCCGATCGCCGCAGCCTGGAGGAGTTCCGGGCTGGACTGGAAGCCGAAGAGTTGTGGATCCTCGGAGCCATGATCCTCGCAGCTCTCCTGCTCGGCGGCCTGGGGATCTATCTCCATGATCGCTGGATCACGCGTCCTGTCCTGGAGGCACAGGAGATGGCGCGCAAGATCGCCACCGGTCGGTGGACGCGGGGCAACATCGAGATCCCCGGCAATGACAACCTCTCCCAGCTCCTGCGCGAACTGAACGAGCTGCATCTCGCCCTCGAGAAGCGGACAGAAGAACTGACCGAGTCCCGCGATGGGGCACGGGCCTTGAGCCAGGCCAAGTCGGACTTCCTCTCGCGGATCAGCCAGGAGATGCGCACGCCTCTCGTTGGCATCCTGGGGACGACCGAGCTCCTCCTGAGCACCGACCTGGAGCCCGATCAGAAGGACTTCGTGCAGACGCTGACTCTGTCCAGTCGGCATCTCGTGACCATGATCGAGGACATCCTGGACTTTGCACAGGTGGACTCCGGCGCCTTCGAGATCGCCGAGGACGAGTTCGACGTACGCGCCCTCTTCGAAGATGCCGTCGAGCCTATGCTGGAGCAGGCACAGGGCAAGGACCTCCAAGTCGGCTGCATGATCGAGAAGAAGGTGCCAGGCCGACTCATCGGTGATCCCAGGCGCATCCGCCACGTGGCCACCAAGCTGATCGCCAACGCCATAAAGTTCACGCAGCGAGGCGGAGTCACGATCGCCATCTCGATGCTAGAGGATCTCGGCAAGAGCTGCCAGCTGCGGATCGACGTGAGGGACACCGGCGAGGGAATGGACGAGGTGACCAGCAAGAAGATCTTCGATGCGATCGCCGACAAGGACGTTTCCCTGATGCGCAAGGACGGTGGTCTGGGCATCGGTCTCTCCCTGGCCAAGAAGATCGTGGATCGCATGGGGGGCAACCTCGGTTTCGACACTGTCCAGGGTCAGGGAAGCCACTTCTGGTTCCGTCTGCGTCTGGGCAAGGTCGAGCCGAAGACAGTGGAGCTCTCCGAGATGTCCACGGACCCGATCGAAGGACGACGTGTGCTCTGCATGGTGGACAACGAGGTCGGCAAGACGATCTTTGGTCGCCTCTTGGAGAGCCTCAAACTGGAGGTGGACTGGGCGGAGAACGCCATCCAGGCACGCTTCCACCTCGTCACCGCCGTCCAGGAGAAGCGAGCCTACGCACTCATCCTCCTGGACTCTCAGCTGCCGAGTCAGGATCTCGAGTTCGTGGCAGAGCTACGCCACGACAAGGCGCTCGGACAACAGCGCATCCTCTTGCTGACCAAGCCCTTGGTCACGGAGGACCGGCAGAGAGCCAAGGAGATCGGCATCGACCGCATTCTCATCAAACCCAGTCGTGAGTCGACGCTTAGGGACACGATCCAGGAGGAGATCCTGAGCTCCAAGCTCGGTTGCGGAGGCAAGATGAAGGAGGAGATCCAACCCTTCGACGCCGAGATCCTCCTCGTGGACGACAACACCGTCAATCAGCGCGTCGGCAAGCGGCTGCTCGAGAAGCTGGGCTGCAAGGTGGATCTCGCCGAGAATGGCCGCCTGGGATTCGAGATGTCCGGGGCCAAGAACTACGACATCATCTTCATGGATTGCCACATGCCGGAGATGGATGGCTTCCAGGCCACGGGTGCCATCCGCAATCGCGAGGGATCTGCTGGTGATCATCAGTGCATCATCGCCATGACCGCCGATGGCATCCAAGGTGTTCGGGAGAGCTGTCTTGCCACGGGCATGGACGACTACGTCGTCAAGCCGATCGGAAAAGACCAGCTACACGCGCTCCTCCAGAAATGGCTCGTGGACGAAGCTCCGGTCCTCAGCGTGCACCCTGCCTGAAGAGGATGACGCGCACCGTCCGGAGCAGGATGCTCAGGTCGAAGAGCAGGCTGATGTTCTTGATGTAGTAGAGATCGTAGGCCAGCTTTTCCTTGGAGTCCTCGATCGAAGCGCCATAGGGATACTTGATCTGTGCCCAGCCCGTGAGTCCGGGACGAACCGACAGTCGCTCGGCGTAGAAGGGGATCTCCTTGCGGAGCTGCTCGACGAAGAACGGGCGCTCGGGTCGAGGCCCCACGAAGGACATCTCTCCGCGAAGGATGTTCCACATCTGGGGAATCTCGTCGATCCTGGTGGTTCGGATGAATCGTCCCACCCTGGTGATCCGATCATCGGCCTTGTTGGCCCAGACCGGGCCGGTCTGCGATTCGGCGTCGGATCGCATCGAGCGAAACTTGTAGAGCGTGAACGGGATGCCATCGAGGCCCACGCGCTTCTGATGCAAGAAGATTGGCCCCTTGCTGTCCAGCTTGATGGCGATCGCGGTGAGAACCATCACAGGAGAGGTCACGGCGAGCCCGACCACACCCCCGAGGACATCGGCGGTCCGCTTGATGGCGAGCGTCAGTCGGGACTTGGCGAATCCATCCGTGAAGATGAGGTAGCTGGGCCGGATGCTTGCCAGGTCCATCTTGGCGTGGAGCCGCTCCAGGACAGAGGTGTGTTCTTCGACCTTGATACCCGCCAGCCGACAGGCCAGCAGGTCATCCACGGGGATCTTGCCCCGTCGATCCTCCAGGGCCACGATGACGCGGGCCACCGTGTGTTCGTGGGAGCGGCCGCGGAGATCCCCGGACTCACCCAGCCAGGGCGCCGCGAAGTCCTCCGAGCGGGGGCCCATGTAGCCGACCACCTCGAAGCCGACCTCCGGATGTCGTTGGAGCTCGGAGTAGAGGTGTTGCGCGTGGGGGCCGGAACCCAGGATGACGATCTTCTCCCCGAAGCCCCATTTGTAGAAGAACCAGTGAAAGCCCATCCGCCAGTAGTAGATGGCGGCAAAGGCCAGGACCAGGATCAGAACGAGCTTCCAGGTCTGTCCGGACAGGTCGGGCATGCCCGGAAACTGGAAGAGCTGGGGGAAGAGGAAGACGATGACGGCCAGGGCGATGAACGCGAAGCCCGAGGCATGCAGGAGTCGGTTGGGGAGGTCCAGCCGGTTCTGGGAGACGCGCCAGTCGTAGAGATCGTTGTAGGAGAGGCTGACCTGACAGAGGACGGCCACGGTGAAGGCTGAGAGGAGTCCCTTGAGGATCTGCGGCCAGCTGGCATCGGAGAGGTGATGCGTCGCCAGGAAGGGCAAGCTCGTGCCCAGGAAGACCACCAACATCAGGAGGATCCCCTCGGATGCGATCAGGAGGAGCTTTCTGCGTGGAATGAACTGTTGGAACAGTCGGATCATTCGTCGAGGGCGAAGCCTTTCGTGGAAGACCGGGGAGTAGAAATCCTCATGACTGCGAACACATCTCCCATGGTATCGGGCCCAGGATCTCAGGGCCTGCGTGGCTCCAAGGGAATCCTGAAGAAGCATATCTCAGGTTCATGGCCGGAGCGGAGCCGGACGGCGGCCAGGACCAGGTCCATACGGTCGAGAGG
>Ga0114931_10011331_pt1 | contig 10547 bp, 10 predicted proteins | sample 2SBtaG_FD_89579 | JGI IMG/M metagenome (GOLD analysis project Ga0114931, IMG submission 89579) | Deep subsurface microbial communities from Kolumbo volcano to uncover new lineages of life (NeLLi) - 2SBTROV14_V59a metaG | ecosystem: Environmental > Aquatic > Marine > Volcanic | place: Kolumbo...
GCCATGGCACAATCCCGAATTCACGATTGCCGAATGGTACCGCCGCGACGACGACATGGCCGCCGGAATGCAGCGACTCGCGGACCTCTGTCATAATGTGTTGCAGCGGGGACCGGCCCAAAGGCTGACCTATCGTGAGGCGTTTGAGCAACACGTCGGCATCAATCCGCATACGGCGACCCTCCCAGAACTTGAAACCACCGCCAAACGGCACGGGGTGTCGATCCCAGAAGGCTTCGCCGAGACGACCGAAGCGACTCCAGACACCACCGCCTATCGCGATGCGTGGCTTGATCTGCTGCTAAGCGAATGCGTGGCACCGCGATTGGGACAAGCCGCGCCTACGCTTCTGCACGATTATCCAGAGAGCCAGGCGATGTTGGCCCGTGTTCGAGACGACGTTCCGCCGGTCGCTGAACGATTCGAATTGTTTGTCGACGGGATCGAACTGGCCAACGGCTATCACGAATTGCTGGACGCCGAAGAGCTAGCGCGACGCAACCGTCACGCCTGTCAACTTCGCGCCGTCGACGGAAAGCCGCCGCTGGTCGAAGAATCGCGCCTGCTACAAGCCATGCGCGAGGGCCTACCCCCTTGCACCGGCTGTGCGCTGGGTGTCGATCGACTGGTCATGATTGCCGTCGGCGCGTCTTCGATCGACGAAGTGTTACCTTTCCCTATTGAAAGGGCCTAGCCCTTCACCACGGTCGCCCGGCAAGAGAACACTTCTTGTGCCGGGCACTATTCGGTGAGCGTCGAAGGCTGCGTGGCGGCGGTGTGGGCAGCGCGAAGCTTCTGTAGGGAGTCCCACGCCGGTTGGAAGTCGCCGTAGCTGGCTAGCGTGCCGGTGGGCTTGGCGATGAGGGTCCATTCCGCGGCTGAAACGACGTCACGAATCAAGCTCGCCGTCGCGCGGTCGAATTCTTTGGCTTGTTGTTCAAATTCCAACATCCCCTGGCCCGTCTCGGTGTCGCTCATGTGTTGTTCGCAGACAGCGATTCGCCGCCAGAGTTCGACGACCTCTTCGACTTTCGGCCCCTCCACACCGGCCGCCACCATGCGTCGCGACATTTCCGTGGGAATGGCCGCGCGGGCCACATCTTGGCGTTCGGCGGGTAATTCATTCGCGTCGCGACGGAGTTGTTCCCAGTCGTCTTTCGAGAGAACCAAGAGCGAATCGTTTTGGAGCGACTGACGAATCCGACGCAAGAAGACGAACTTGCGAATCCGCCAGGAGAGATAGTCGATTAAATCCATCGCCGTCGCTTCGTCCTTCTCGAACAACTGATCGTGCAAGAAGGAGTGGGCTTGCTTCAAGAACGCCGCCGTGGCTTCACGTGAAGCTGGCGTGGCGACTTGGAATTTCTCGCCTTTTACATACGCACGAACCGGCGGCCAGAAATCCGTGGTCTCCTGAATCGCGTCGAAGATATGGTCTGGAGTGACTGTCACGCCCAATTCGGTTGTCGGCTGCAAATCGTCCTGTGCAGGGGCCCAATGGGTAACCGACCCCAAGAGAGCCATTGCGACGGCCGGAACAACAATTCGAGTGGCGATCATGGCGGTACCTGAATTCCCTCTAGGAAACAATCGTGGCCGTTCAAAGATAATCGCTGGCAACGGCACTCAACTCGCTCTTCTCTCCATTCGGAAGAAAAGCCCCGGCAACCTGAGGGTAAGCGGGAATTCGCTTCCCGTCCCCTCAATCAAGGGACTCCGATGGTATCCTTCAAGGTTCCCTCGACAGGGTATCGACCTCCCATCTTCAACAACGCTAGCCCCGACAGCAGGCACGCAGCGGTTCGCCATGTGGCGGTTACCGCTTGAGATACCCGAACCAGCACGTCACACTGCTGGCTCCGAATCCCTGGAACACCAGAAGAAAATACAAACGAAGCCACCATTGCATGTCACGCTTGAGTCTTCGACACGTCTCTTTTTCATGGGGCGAACCGCGGTTGTTGGATGAAGTCGATCTCGAAATCGGCCCCGGCGAACGCATCGGTCTGTTGGGCCGCAACGGAGCCGGAAAATCGACGCTGATGAAGCTCCTTCTCGGTGAAATCGACCCAGACGATGGCGAGATCTTCCGAACGCCCGGGTTGCGCGTCGCGGGGCTTACCCAGGAAGTTCCACAAGATTTCACGGGGAGCGTTGCCGAAATTGTCGCCGAAGGCCTGTCCACGCCCCCCGGCGACGGCACCAAACACACGCATGTGGTCCACCCGCACGGCGACGACTGGAAAGTCGATCAAGCGGTTCAACGCATTTTATCGCGGATGAAGTTGAACGGGAACGACGTGTTCGAGACCTATTCCTCCGGCATGAAACGCCGGGCATTGCTGGCCAAAGCGTTGGTCGCCGAACCCGACGTTCTGTTGCTTGATGAGCCGACCAATCACCTCGATATCGAATCCATCACATGGCTGGAGCGATTTCTCAAGGGCTACCGCGGCACGCTGCTGTTTGTCACGCATGACCGTGTGTTCCTGCAATCCCTGGCGACGCGGATCATCGAAATGGATCGCGGGCGTCTGTTCGACTGGACCTGCGATTACGCGACCTTCCTCAAACGCAAGCAGGCGGCACTCGACGCCGAAGAATTACAGAACCGGGCCTTCGATCGAAAACTGGCGCAAGAAGAAGTGTGGATCCGGCAGGGAATCAAGGCCCGGCGAACCCGCAACGAAGGGCGCGTGCGGGCCTTGAAAAAGATGCGCGAAGAACGTCGGCAGCGACAAGAGCAACTCGGCAATGTGCGCATGCGGGCGGTCGAAGCGGAACGCTCGGGTCGGCTGGTCATTGAGGCCAAAGGGATTTCGTTCGCTTACGACAACCAAGGGGTCGTCGATGATTTTTCAACACTCATCACTCGCGGAGATCGAATCGGCATCATCGGCCCCAACGGATCGGGCAAGACCACGCTGTTGAAGCTGTTGCTGGGCAAATTGGAACCTAGCGCCGGCACCATTCGGCACGGTACACGGTTGCAGGTAGTTTACTTCGATCAACTTCGGGAGCAGATCGACGAAGACAAGACAGTCGTTGAAAATGTGGGCGGCGGCCGTGAGTTGCTCACGATTGGAGGGAAGCAGAAGCACATTTACGGATACTTGCAAGACTTCCTTTTCACCCCGGAACGGGCCCGGCGACCAGCCCGCTTTCTCTCCGGCGGCGAACGAAACCGGCTGCTGTTGGCTAAACTGTTTACCCAAGGGTCGAACGTGATCGTGCTGGACGAACCGACGAACGATCTGGACACCGAAACCCTGGAACTGCTCGAAGAACTGGTGACCAATTACGCTGGCACGCTGTTGTTGGTGAGCCATGACCGGGCGTTTCTGAATCGAGTCGTGACCAGCACGTTTGTTTTTGAAGGCCACGGAAAGGTCAAAGAGTATGCCGGCGGTTACGACGACTACCTGCGAAGCCGAGACGCAGTCGTGGCGGCAACCGCGGAAACACGGAAACCGGCAAAGAAACCGACCCCCGACAAGATCGTTGTCAGCAAACCGGCCAAACTGAGCTACCAAGAACGCCAGGCACTCGAATCGCTCCCGAAGAGAATTGACGAATTGGAACAGCGGCAAGCCGAACTCCACGCAGCCATGGCCGACCCAGCATTCTTCAAACAACCGGGATCCGAGATCGCAACAGCGAATTCTCGTCTCAAGGCAATCGAAGAAGAACTGGCCAATCTCTACGCGCAATGGGAATCGCTTGAAGGGCGTATCTAGACCTCGCTCTAGAAAGCACACTCACCCAATTACCGAACGATGAAAATGAACGTGCTTCCAGGTACCATCTTGTTTTTCCCAGACTCGCGTTTCTTCGGTTGCGTTGGTCGCGTGGGCATCGTTTTCGTCTAGGGTTTGTGTAAGGCGAACGTAGGTCACGATGGCCACGTCGCCTAAGAGGCGCACGTGGGGCGAGGCGATCGTGGTGTTGCAAGATTTTCTCTTCGAGTGACTGTCGAAGTAGTGATGATGGAAGGACATCCCCTGGACCAAGTGACCGGCGGCTTCGGGTTCGCGTGCCGTAAGCCCCGGGTCGCATAGCCTGACGTACGTTTCCCAATCGGCTGTCTCGATGCTTTGGAGCAACAGTCGATTGAGTTCGAGCAGTTCTTCGACCGTGCGTTCGTCGTTGCTCATGGGTTCATTACCCCTCGGCGGCGATTATGTCTTGGCAGAAGACGCCCGCGGATGGTCCGTTGCTTGATCGTTCGAATCGCGCCCGAAGATGCCTAGCTCCCGGAGCTTTTCGCGGCACTCGTCTCGCTCGCGACAACGCGGGAGTTTGGCCCACGCGGGCTCTTGGACCGCGAGAAAATCTTCCTCGGTCGCCTGCCCACGGCCGGCGTCTTGAATGAGGGCCATCAGCCGAACGAGAACCTCACGATCGAGCCGCGTGAGAAACATCCCTCCCACGCGAAAATCGACGAACGCCTCCCACACCAGCGGAAACAACGGGCGCACGATCTCTTCGCCGATCGTCTTGGCATACTGCCGGATCTCCCATTGGGCGTGGCTGTCCATTCGCAGGGCGAGAAAGTGGAGCAGGTTGTGCAGATCGACTTTCCAATACGCTTCGGTGTATGTCGAAAGCGGCAAGTCTTTGCGAGCTTGCTCTCGGGCAACGCCGGTTTCGATACGATGTTCGTAGACGCGACGCGCGTGCTCTTGCAATGCAGCCTCGGCAGCGGAAAGCTCGCGTCCCTGTTCTTCGTCCAACATTCCTTCGCTGCCCTGTCGATTCGACGCGGCTTGTGTTCGCCACGCGTCCGTGGGTGTTGTTTGCGTGGCGTCGATGGCAAGTGAATAGCGCGTGGAATATTCGTTCACATTGGCCGTGCGATGGCGAATCCATTGTCGCCACGTGTCCATGGGCACCCGAACCAACAGCTTCACTTCGGCCATTTCAAACGGCGTCGTGTGGCGATGCCGCAGCAGATAGCGAATCAGGCTCCGGTCGTCGGATACCTTCTTCGTACCTTCGCCATAGCTCACCCGGGCTGCCTGCACGGCGGACTGATCGTCGCCCATCACATCAACCAAGCACACAAAGCCTTGATCGAGCAAGGGGAACTTCTTCCATCGCAACGCGTTGACTTGTGCCTCGTTCGTCGACATCTGCTTACAAATCCATTTGGGGAAGGTTGGGCCAAGCGTCGGCGTGCATGTGCAAATTCGACGTCAGCCCGCATTTTAGCGTCCGCGTGTGCCCAGTGGCAGGGGCGAGGCGATTACGTCAGGTCGCGATATTCGCGCCGCGAAAAGATCCACAGCGTAAGTAACACACCGGCGATGCTGATCGCCACCAGCGCCATGCCCGCTCCCCGGGTCGTCATCGGCACGAACCACTGCGGATTCGGGGGTTGGAGCCCGTGGTCGGCCCCCATTTCGAAGATCATCGACTTGCCGAAGAAGCTGACCGTGACGCGTTTTACGATCCCCGGCATGCTGCCGATCAAAATCTCCATGAACAACGAGTAGACCAAGGCGATGATCGTCGAGTGTCGGAACGAAACAGCGAACAGGTGGAACAGGCTGACATAGGCGACCGTCATATAGAACACCGCGGGCAAGTAGAGATCGAAGGCCATGCGGCCCACGGGACCAGCCAGTCGGCAGTAGATCCAAAAGCTGCCAACGACCAAACCGACCACCAGCGGCAGCGTGGCGATCAGCTTAGCCAACACGACCAACCAGCGCGGGATCGGTCGCACAAGCAAGAACAACAGCGTGCGGTCTTCACGATCACCGCCGATACTGGTCGTGGCATAGGCCAACGCGCAGATCGGCATGATGAACGAGACGAACAACAGCAGCACCAACTCTTCGCTGAAATGGCCAAACGCAATCTGCTCGTCTCCGAACGCGGCGCCTTCGTAACCAAACGTATAGCGCCGCCGCAACAAGAACAGCGCGCAGCCCAGCAGCGGGAACGCCACCATCAGCGTACTGGCCGACCACAGGAGTCGTCGAAACGACAACATGACCAACGTCACGAACGCCCGCCACAGATTCATGGTGCCCCCTGTTCTAGATATCCGAACACAGCATCGGCACCCGTGTCGAGTGAGACCATCTTATGCACGACGATGGCATCACGCATGACGAGTTCACCGACGCGGGCGAAGAATTGTGCCGGTTTCCGTGTGCGAACGGTTAGGGTGTCGCCGCGCACTTCGACTGAATTTACTTCGTCGAACGCCAACAACAAGGACGCCATTCGCCGCGAAGGTTCGACGACGAGTTGTACCGTGAACGGTTGATCGTCGATCAGGTTTCGCACGTCGGACAGTGTCCCAGAGGCCACGATCCGCCCACGTGCAATCATCAGAATCGAGTCGGCCAAATGTTCGACTTCGACAAGAATATGGCTGGAAACCAAGATCGTCTTGCCTTTCGAGGCTTGGGCAATCAGTAATTCGCCGATGTCGCGACGACCGCCAGGATCGATGCCGTTCATCGGTTCGTCAAGCAACAGAATCGGCGGGTCGTTGACCAGTGCCTGCGCGAGTTTGATTCGCTGACGCATGCCGTGGCTGCATCCGGCGATGTGCCGATCGGCACGATCAATCATGCCCACGTCCACGAGAGCCTGTTCGCTCCGCTCTCGGGCTTCCCGTGCGGTATAACCGTACAATCGCGTCATCGCGTAGACGAACTCGCGGCCGGTCATCTCTTCGTAAAAGCTGTTGATGTCGGGGCTGAAGCCGAAGCATCGTTTCGCGGCGCTCGACCACGCATCGTGTTCGCCCAGCGTAACGCTTCCCGAAGTCACTCGTAGTTGCCCGCTGGCCAGCTTCATCATCGTCGATTTTCCGGCACCGTTGGCCCCTAGCAATCCGGTGATTCCTGGTCCAATACGACAGCTCATGTCGTTTACGCCGACGACGGGCCCGTAGAGCTTGGTAACATGGTCGAAGGACAACAACATGAAGTGGTGTTTCCCTTGGTTGGGGTTTCTTATTCCACGATGTCGACAGCTCTCACACGTCGCACCAGCGCCACCAGCGCAAGACTGCACACGGCTATTAGCACGAGAAGTGCCCAGCAGGCGAAGTCGTACTGCTCCTGGGTCTCGAGGTCCCCGAAGCAGAGTCGCCCGACATACCGCATATCCCGCCAGGGATCGATTAATCCCCAGTAGTTGCTACCATCGCCCGACCGGAGAAACCGGGCCATACTTCCCAACAGCACGAACACGCTGGACCAGGTGATGGCGATGGGTGCCACGCGTTGTAGATAGGCGCTCAGGGTCACGATCAGCGTGCTCAGCACGGCACAGATAATCGCTCCATACACGATCACGGACACGGGAATTCTCCAATTGTCGATCCAGTAATCGAACGATGCCGTGAGGAAGCCGTACTCGAAGAACAGCAGCAGTGCCGGTAGGACGGTCATCAGCGAGACGATCGCGCTGATCGCCATCAGCTTGCCGACGATATAGTGCATGCGGTTGATACGACGCGACAAATAGAACGGCAGCGAATTCATGCGGAAGTCGGCCCCCACCAGCAAGCTACCGGCAAAGGCCAACAAGATCATCACGATCACGCTTTGCTGCCGCATGAAGCGAATGTATCCGTTGCCGTCGCCGCTGGTCGTGGAGCCAAAGCCCATGAACTTCAAGATGTCTGTTTGCACGCGATGCGGAAAATTGACCTGATTGACTGCGTAGATGAGTGCCCAATAAATGAGAAATTGAAGCAACCCCAGCGCGATCACGATCCAATACGACTTGCGACGAAACACCTGTAGCAACGCAACGCGAATGATCGCCAGAGACGATATCCAAGGCGATTGCAACTCGCCGGTCCAACCGTGATACCGCGTGTTGTCAAACCCCATGCGACGGTTCCTCCGGGGCTTCTTCCCGCGACGCGGGTCGAGAAGTGGACGCCTCGTCGGTTACGCGGAAGAACAGCTTTTCGAGGTTTTCTTCCTCGGGGGTAAGCTGCGTGAGCACGACGTCGTGCTTCGCGGCAAGTTCAAAAAACATGGTCGTGGACCACTGCCTGGGCACATCGACTCGAGCATGGTGCGGTGTGTTGGTGAGGCGCGGTTCCGCGCCACGATCGCCCAGGGCCGACAAGAACCCGTCGTCGGAGCCCTGCCAGGCGATCTCGAAGCGGTTACCGGTCTGCTGTTTCAATTCGTCCATGGAACCGCTGCTAATGACGGTTCCCTGATGCAGCACCACGACCTGTTCGCACAATTGTTCCACGTCGCCCAACAGATGCGTACAGAGAATCACGCTCTTTTCAGTTTCAGCTATCAGATCGTCGATCAAGCGCAGCATCGCGACGCGTCCCGAGGGATCGAGCCCATTGGTCGGTTCGTCGAGTAGTAGCAACCGCGGATCGTGTACCAGGGCTGCCGCTAGCTTGAGTCGCTGGATGTTTCCCGAGGAGTATTCTTCGAGTCGCCGATATCGTAGTTCGCGCAACCCAACGTAGTCGAGCACTTCGTGGGCTCGCCGTCGGGCATCGCGATGCGGCATGCCATACAAGTCGCCAGAGAGCGTGACGAACTCGACGCCCTTGAGCACGGGCACCGTTGCCGCGGTTTCGGGCATATAGCCAACACAACCGCGCAATGCGCTGCTTGCCGAGCGGACGTCGTAGCCAAGAATGGTCCCTTGACCCGTGTCGGGGCAAGCAAGCCCAAGAGAATCTTCAGCAGCGTCGACTTCCCCGCGCCGTTATTTCCAACCAGACCAATGGTGCCGGGCGCCAGCGACAGCGAGACGTCTTTCAGCGCCTGAACGTGGCCGTAGCTACGGCTGACATGTTGAATTTCAACCAGCCGCATGAGAGGGCAGCCGCGGAGTTCCGGAGAGGGATAGTTTCAAACGTCTTACAACGATCGCCATCGCAAGCAAGGTAGTTCGGCGATTACCGCGAGAGCATTCTAGCACATGGCGATGGAGACGGCGCGACAAGGCGAACTTTGACGGCAGTTTACCGCGTAACGGAGTTTCAGTAGCCGTGGGTGCGTAATTGCTCATCTATCACCACTTGCGAGCAGTTCTTCAATCAGCTTGGCAAGCAGCGCCGGATCGTCTTTCGCGATCAGGTGTTCGATGCGCGAGGCTGGAATTTTGAGTTTTTCCATGGCCGCCGTCGCACGCTGCCAGATTCTTGCTCGTGCTTTTCCCTCCGAAAGGTACAGGTCGCTCACCAAGTCGCTCAGCCGCTGTAGCAGGATGCTATCTTGGTTGTTGTAATAATTCTTGATAATCCGTTCTTGGTGCTTGCTACGTTGGGGCATCGCGCGATTCCTTGTTCACGTGGCACATTTTCAATGTACGTGTCGGCGCGGCTCTCGGTTCGATGTGCCGCGGTTTCGATACGCATTTTTATGGCCCCACCTCGCCATCGTCTAGCCCGGGGGCCAGAAACCCTTCGTGGGTTGCAGGCTTTCGGCATTTCTGAACCGTGGCCCCTTGGCTACGATTCGGCCCATGAGCGACACGCAACGCCGTCAATTGCTAGCGGGCGCCCGCATCACTAGTCTGGGGACACTCGCCAGCCGGGTGCTTGGGATGTTGCGCGACATGGCAACCGCGTCGCTGTTTGGGACCGGCACCGTGATGGACGCTTTCGTGATCGCGTTCCGTCTTCCGAACATGTTTCGGCGACTCTTTGGCGAGGGTGCCTTTGCCGCCGGCTATTTACCGGTCATCACTGCCCGACTCATCAATAATCGTCGTGAGGCTTGGCAGCTCTTTAGCGTGACGCTGTTCAGTCTGGCGGCGGTCTTGGCGATTATCGTGGTGTTCTGCGAAATCGTATGCGGCGTGTTGTACTGGCTGTATGGCGACGAGGAGTCTGTTTCGCTGCTGATCGGCTTGTCGAGCGTGCTGCTCCCCTACTTGTTCTTCATCTGCATCGCGGCCCAGTTATCGGCCACATTGCATGCGATTGGCCATTTCGCGTGGCCGGCGTTCGTGCCCGTCTTGCTGAATCTCGTGTGGTTGCTTGGTGTTTCGATCGCCGCCACTTGGCTGCCAGGGGACAAACACGCGCAGGCCTATGTGTTGGCCGTGTGCGTGTTGCTGGCAGGTCCGCTACAACTTGTGCCGCTGCTGAGAGAGGTACGCGAATTTGGTGGACGAATCGACTATCACTGGGCGAACAGTCGGCCCTATCTCGAACGCATTGTGCGGACGACCGGTCCAATGATGCTGGGGCTCGCCATCATGCAAATCAACACGCTGCTCGACAGCCTGATTGCTTGGTCGTTGGCTTTCATCCCAACGTTTCGCCGCGGCGCGGCGTGGCGTGGTTGGGCGATCTGGTCGACTACCCCTTGGAAGTCGGCGCGGCGTCGGCCATTTACTTTGGCGAGCGATTGTACCAGTTTCCGCTTGGCATCTTGGGAATGGCGATTGCCACGGCCATCTTTCCGCTGTTGAGCCGCCACGCCGCCGACGGCAAACTGGATCGGGTGGGTATCGACTTGAGCTACGGTTTACGCTTGGCTTTGTTTCTCGGTTTGCCCGCTTCGATGGGTTTGATGTTAATGGCCGAA
>Ga0114931_10011332_pt1 | contig 10547 bp, 5 predicted proteins | sample 2SBtaG_FD_89579 | JGI IMG/M metagenome (GOLD analysis project Ga0114931, IMG submission 89579) | Deep subsurface microbial communities from Kolumbo volcano to uncover new lineages of life (NeLLi) - 2SBTROV14_V59a metaG | ecosystem: Environmental > Aquatic > Marine > Volcanic | place: Kolumbo...
CCCCTCACTTTCAAACGAGTGGAGCGGTTTTTGTCTAATTTGGGGAGTTTGATGATAAGGAGACCGTGTTTTTCTACCGCTTCTGCGGCATCTACATCTATCTCTTGAGGTAAAACGATACTGCGGGAGAAGGATCCCCAATAAAGTTCTCGGTGGAAGTAGTCGTCATCAGCAATGGTTTTTTCATTTTCTCTTTTGCCTTTTAGAGTGACCATGTCGCGAGAGATAGAGACATCCAAGTCTTCTGGTTTGACACCAGCCACCATGGTTTTGATGATGATTTCATTTTGATTTTGATAGACGTCAATATTGAGCTCACCTTCCTCGGGTGCTTCGTTTATCCAGTTTTCTTCTTCGGTTTCTGGTAATTCATTATCTATCTCATCTGATATAGAGACTGAGCCGGTTATTCTATCGAAAAATGATCTTTTGTCTTTTGCCATGTTTTTATATAAATTATTGAGGTTGGACTTTTTTAATTTTTTCTATTAATACTATTAAAAATATAATCAAAACCCAGACTCCAGCGAAAATAAAGAATAAATTGTTCTCGAGTCTTATTATAAGTAAATTAAAGACGGTATGCAACAGGATCGATATCCCTATACCAGTTATCAAAAATAGCTTCTTAACCCATGGTTTTCTGTAAAAAGATAGGCCAATCATTACTCCAATGGAAGCTGAGGAGGCCACATGAAGCAAAGTGGCCCCCAAAAATCTAGAATTGCCGGTGATGATACTTTGAGAAAACATCCCGCTATCTACAAGATTAAAAATAAACAAAGCATTCTCGATAGCTGAAAAACCCAAAGCCGCGGTAATCATGTAGATGACAGCGTCAATCGGTTCATCGAATACTTTGTTTTTTAAAGCTGTTAGGTAAGCTCCTATATATTTTATTATTTCTTCGGTACTGGCCCACAGGATGATGGTGATAATTGAAATACTAGAAAGAGTCGCTCCGTATATGAACTTTTCTATTGGCAGGGCTATGAAGACCATCACCATTCCTACCAGAAAAACAGCGATAACTCTTAGTTTTGGTTCAGGATGAAGTCTATCTTCTTTGAGCCAAAACCATAGCCATAGCAAAGCCGGCAAGACACCACCTAGTAATGAAAAAAGTATAGTATTGAATGAAGACATAAATAATAATTTCTAATTGACCTAATTATTCTGATTGACTTAAAAGGGGCCATTTCTCTATCATCAGTAAGTTTTTGGAATTGGGGAGTAGGGACCAAATTTTTTCGGTAATAAATGGCATAAATGGGTGGAGCAGTTTTAGTTGCTCTTTTAATAAGAAGCCCAGCATCTTTTTGGTGCTTTCAGCTTCCTCTCCTCCTTCTTTAATCTTTGGTTTACTTTCTTCTATTATTATATCGGCAAAAGTGTGCCAAGTGTAGTGATAAAGTTTTTCTGCTGCTAAATAAAATCTATAATTTTCCATGTCATCTGTTATATCTTTTGTTAAAGCCTCAAATTCTTCTAGATATTTTTTATCTGCACTCACCAAACTGTCGCTGTCAAAGGGCATCCTTTGGGACCGAGGTAGTTCAAGGGTGCCCTTTGACAGCTCAAAGGACTGTCCTTGGCAATTTTCTAAAACGAAACGAGAAATGTTCCAAATTTTGTTAGCGAAGTGTTTGTAAGCCTTAAGTTTGTCTTCTGATATCTTGCTGTCATTTCCTGGGCCGGTACCAACCATAAGAGCCATCCTGACAGCATCTGAACTGTATTTCTCTATTACTTCTACTGGATCTAAGTTGTTTCCAAGAGACTTGCTGATTTTGTTGCCTTTATTGTCTCTGACGAGTCCGTGGAGGTAGACATTTTCAAATGGTATCTGACCAACCGCATAGGTAGACATGAGGATCATCCTAGCTACCCAGAAAAATAGGATGTCGTAACCAGTTTCTAGTATGGTGGTCGGATGGTATGTTTTGAAATCTAGAGTTTCTTCTGGCCAACCTAAAGTAGAGAAGGTCCACAGTCCAGAAGAAAACCAAGTGTCCAAAGTGTCTTCGTCTTGAGTCCATCCATCTCCCTCAGGAGCCTCTATACCAGAATAGATTTCATCACCAGACTTGTCGTCAGTGTTAGTCGAACGATACCAAACAGGAATTCGGTGACCATACCAAATTTGGCGACTGATACACCAATCACGTAAGTTTTCTATCCAGTGAGTATATTGCTTCTCAAATCTTTTGGGAATGATATTGACATCATTGTTTTCAACTACAGAGAGCATAAGTTTTTTGAGAGTAGTTTTTTCACCTTTTTTGATATTTGGAAGAGTATCAAATTTGTAGATAAATTCTTTGTTCACATCTATAAACCATTGGAGTTTAGGAAGTGGCTCTATGATGCCTCCGGTACGTTCTGCGGTAGAGACGTTTTGAGAAATTTCTTCTTCTTTTTCTAGTAGGTTATTTTTTTTAAGCCATTCTGCTACTATACTTCTGGCTTCGAGTACTTTTTTATCTTTAAGTAAATCAGAATCTACATTCATCCTAGCGTACTCGTTGATAACTGGTTTTGATGGGAGGTCGTGTTTTTGAGCGATACCTTCATCTATTTGACTGTGAGCTGGGGTGACTCCTAATGCTCCTGTTCCAAATTCTGGATCTACTGATTCATCAGCCACTATCTTTATTGAAAGTTTTTCACCGACAAAATCATCTATCTCAAACATTTGCCCAACGTATTCTTTATAACGTTTGTCTTCTGGATGCACCGCTACAGCGGTGTCACCAACTTTTGTTTCAAGGCGAGTAGTAGAAACCGAAATAGGGAAATCACTAGAATATTTGAAGGTGTACATTATAGCTTTTCTTTCTTCGTGGACTATTTCATCGTCCGAAATGGTAGTCTGACCTTTGGGGTCCCAATTGATTACTCGGTGACCACGATAGATCAAATCATCATCATACATTTTTTTGAAAACCGTCTTGACTGCTAAATTTCTTTTTTCATCAAGAGTGAAAGCTTCTCGAGACCAATCTAAGGAGCAACCCATCTTTTTTATTTGTCGGATGATGGTTTCGTGATTTTTTTTAGCAAATTGATTGATTCTTTTGAGGAGTTCTTCTCTACCTAAATCATGACGGTTCTTACCTTCTTCTTTTTTAATTATTTTTTCAACTTTTGATTGAGTGGCGATAGCTGCGTGATCGGTGCCAGGTATCCACAATGTCTTTTTACCCTGCATCCTGTTGTAACGAACCATAGTGTCTTCGATGGCAAGCATAAAAGCACTTCCCATGTGCAAGGTGCCAGTAACGTTTGGAGGGGGGAGTACTATGGAAAAGTGAGGAGCATCTTTTTTGGTCACTCCCTTTTCGATACAGGTGTCTGGATTAAAGAATCCGCTATCTTCCCATCTTTTATAAATAGCTTCTTCGTGTTCGGTTGGGCTGTATGGTTTTTTTAAATCTTCATTCATTGTTCTATTATTTCGTTTGTTTTTATAATAATACATCAAAATCTTGATTTAGGGTAAACTAAGGTTTTCAGGGTTATTTCTAAAAGACAATATTTATACACTATATATGTCTTTTAGATTGTGTGCTTGTCTTAAAGGGGTTTATAGATTTCTTAAAAGACATCTTTTTGATATAAAAGACATTTCTAAAAAAATGGCTTAAAATATGGCCATAAATGAAATTGACAAAAACCAACCTACTTGACTTTTTTTGTCAATTATGTAAAATATTTGTAATTAGAAAAAATTATTTCAGTATTTAACCAAGTAATATGTATTCAGATGTATTCAGAAAAAACAAACAAGGGGAATAAAGTAAACAAGGCTACAACCTCATTTTTAATAGCCATTTTTTTAGTTACTCAACTTTTTGCAATGGTTCCCATCAATGTTTTTGCTGATAATTCAGGAAGTGCTTTAACTTGTGATCCAAACGTTAACTTGGTAAAAAACGGAAGTTTTGAAGCTCCAACAAGTGGGGATTGGGAACTTTTTTCATCTGTTCCTAACTGGTCAATAGATTGGATCGGTGGAGATGATTCTTTCGGGAGCTCTACTCGACCAACAGAAGGTTTGTTAGAAATTCAAAGGAATGTAGATGGCTGGCTTCCTTCTGAAGGAGAACAATATGCTGAACTTGATACTGATTGGGACGGACCAACAGGTGACATTAACGGGGAACCAGCTTCAGTTACTATTTGGCAAAATTTAGAAACTGTTGCGGGTAAAACTTATAAAGTATCATTCGATTTTTCTCCAAGACCTAATACTACCGAAGCACAAAACGTGTTGGGAGTATCGTGGGATGGTTCAGCTGTTTCCGGAACTCCTCTATCTGCTTCTGGAGAAAGTAATAGTAATACAGATTGGAACACTCATACTTTTGATGTTGTGGCTAGCTCTGATAGCACTGAATTGCGTTTTACAGATTTAGGAATTCAAAATAGTGTTGGAACCTTTTTAGATAACGTAGTTGTTAATTGCGTTGTACCTGAGACTCCAACAAACACTCTTCCAACTGTCACTCTCATTGGAGATAATCCTCTTGAAATCACTTTAGGTGATAGCTTTACAGATCCGGGTGCTACTTATACTGATGCCGAAGATGACGATACTACTTTAGCGACCACTACTTCAGGTACCGTTGATACTTCAACTCTTGGTTCTTACATTCTTACTTACTCTGTCACTGATTCAGGTGGCCTTACTGACTCAACCACTAGAACGGTTAATGTTGTGCCTGTTCCAGTAAATGAATTTAATATCATAGCTTCAAAAATCACTTGTGAAAATGAAAGCGATCTTCCTAACTGGGGAGTTGGCGGTCCTGATATTTCCTCTTCTACTGTTAGTGATTTCTTAGCAGCTCATCCATCTTCTTGTTGGCTTGAAGAAGGAAGATCTTTCCAGTGGGGGTATAAAGATGCTGCTGGGGTTACAGATCCAGGTGGTCATTTTATAGGAGAAGCAACTAAAACCGGTAATGCTTTCAATGAATGGAAAACTTTTGGTCCTACTGATGTTAATGGACAAGCGAAAGTAAATATAGATGATGTTAAAGACAAATCAATATGGGTGAGAGAGGTGCTAACTGAAAATGACTCAGTATTTTTCTCTGAACCTCCTGTAATTAATAATGAAAATAAAGATGATTTTAGTGCAGAGATGTATTGCCATAATGATGTTTTAAATTATGACAACTTTGATTTTGTTTTAAACCCAGAACCAGAACATACTTATTATTGTGTTGCTTTCAACGTAGCTGAAGCTCCTGAAAATGTTCCTCCAACTATAGATCTCATCGGAGCTGACCCTCTAGAAATTATTTTAGGCAGTGATTTTACAGATCCAGGCGCAACAGCCAATGATTTAGAAGATGGAAATATAACAAATAAAATTGTTGTGACCGGAGACACTGTAGATACTGATACTCTAGGAAGCTATACTCTTACTTATACTGTAGAAGACTCAGGAGGTCTTACAGCTTCAGTCAACAGAGTAGTAAAAGTAGTAGAAATTAATTTCTGTGAATTGATAGATGATCAGGAAGGTTGGTTAGGTTCTTACTTTGATTATGCTCAAAGCCATCCTGACATGAATCTTCCAGCTGAAGATTGGGGCACTACTTACGGTGATCCACTAAGTAAGTCTAGTTCATGGAGTGCTGATTGGTATAACAATAAATATTTGAAATTTGCTCAAGTCGATAGTGATTTGGATTTTGGTTCAAACTTTTTCCCAATGGACCATATTGAGCCAGACGAAGGAAAAGTTCAAGGACACAACTTCTATTTTGGAGCTCACTTCCAAGCAGAAGTAACCGCTCCTACTGAAGGGGATTACGGATATTACTTAACATCAGATGATGATTCTTGGGTGTACGTCGACGGTGAACTTGCTATCGATAATAGTGGAGTTCATCCTGCTAGTAAGAAGCTCGGAGGAAACATTCATCTAACAGGAACTCACCATATTGTAGATGTCTTCTTCGCCGAAAGACACATCTCTCAATCTAATCTAGTATTTAAATTTCTTAGCGACGATTTGGTAATAAAACCTTATGCCGAAGAATGTGTAAATCCAAACACTCCTCCAACAATAACCGCTCTTGGAGCAAACCCATTTAATCTTCTTATCAATAATCCTTTCGTTGATCCGGGTGCTACAGCTACCGATCTGGAAGATGGTGATGCTACTACTACAGCCAACATAATTACTACGGGTACTGTGGATTCTTCTACTCTTGGTTCTTACATCCTTACTTACTCTGTCACTGATTCCGGTGGTCTTGGAGCAACAACCACAAGAGAAGTTATTGTTTATGACGAAATTAATCCTCCTGTAAATACTCCTCCGGTTGTAACTTTGATTGGTGCTGATCCCCTAGAATGGACTCTTGGAAATCCTTTCACAGATCCAGGCGCTACTTATACTGATGCCGAAGATGATGATGCTACTTTAGCAACTACTACTTCAGGTACCGTTGATACTTCAACTCTTGGTTCTTACATTCTTACTTACTCTGTCACTGATTCCGGTGGTCTTGGAGCAACAACCACAAGAGAAGTTAATGTGGTTGAAAAATCAACTCCTCCAGTTATACCTCCAGGCGGTGGTGGAGGCGGTGGCATAGGTGGCCATAGACATCCCGTTCCTGAAATACTTGGAGCTACTAGCTGTACATATCTTATTGATTATCTAAAGATCGATCAGGTAAATAACCCTATAGAAGTACTGAAACTCCAATCTTTCTTAAATGTCTTTGAGGGAGAAAGTTTGTCCTTGACAGGAGTCTTTAATCAGCCTACTTTTGAAGCGGTTGAAAGATTTCAGACAAAATACTCTGAAGATATATTAAATCCTTGGGGTAAAAATGTGACTACTGGATATGTTTACATCTTGACTAAGAAGAAAGTAAACGAAATATATTGTGGTTCTCTTATCAATTTGAGTCAAGCTGATCAAAACGAAATAGACACCTTCAGAACTTTCGGTGAAAATAATCCAGATGCTGTAATAACTAATCCGGCCACTGGTTCTCGATTTGTTCCAAGTAAGGTAGGAAGTGTCCTTAGCGGATATACTGGATCTTCGGATGTCCTTTACGGAGAAAATAAAGATGAAACAGAATCTGTTGTAGTAAATCTAAAAGACAACGCTTCGACTACTAATGATTCAGTCCTAAGAAACGTAGCGGTCTCTCTCTTCAGTTTCCCTAAAAAAATATTTGGTAATAAGGGGGTTGTCTCAGCAATACTGTTTCTTATCTTGGTGGCGATCATAGCAGCGGTTGTGAGATTATTCACTAATCCTAAGGATTCAGATGATGATCCAACAGTTCCTCCAGTTGCAAAAACAGATAGTGAAAAAGATTCTCCGATTATCGTATTGCCAGGTGTCTTGCCTGACGAAGAAATAGTCGTAGAAAACCCAGAAGAAGGTCCTGACGACGAAGTTTTGGTAGGTACTCCAGATTTAACAACTGACGAAGAGGAAACCGTTTAATTTGTTTAAGAAATATCTAAATTTCCTTGAGCTTTCAATTCTCTATTTGCTCTTGGATCTCTCAAATACTCAATAAAACCAGCAGCCGCAATCATGGTTGCGTTGTCGGTAGTGAGGGATTTTTCTGGTATTAATATTTCTGTTTTTGGATAAATATCTTTTAATTTTAAGAAGTTTTCTCTAAGAGCTTTGTTGGCAATCACTCCTCCTCCTATTATCAAAGTTTTTGGTGAATACTCTTCTATGGCTCTCTTCGTTTTTGTTAGAAGAGTTTCTATGACTGCATCTTCAAATTCTCTAGCTACTGTTTGTTTGGTATCTTTAGAAAAATTCGTCGAGTGCACCTGCTTCTGATTGCCTTGCGAGGCTGACTGAGCCGAGCACGAGGAATTTCTTAGCAAAGAAATATCCGTGGAATCAGAAGTAGGTGCCGAGAAAGAATTTTGCGGATTTTGTGAATTCTTTGTGTTACTTATTTGAAAAACATCACTTCCACTCTCTGGTCCTCGTTGCTGCGCACTGCAGATGTTCGTTTCAGTGATGTTTTTCAAATAATATAATACTGCAGTTTTTAGACCCGAAAAGGAAAAATTTAAATCTCCTGAATGGAGCATTGGTCTTGGAAACCTTAATTCATTATTCATAATTCCTAATTCTCGAGCCTGCGAAGCAAGGTGAGATATCTCTGGTCCTCCGGGGTAAGGAAGATCCATCATTCGAGCCACCTTATCAAAGGCTTCTCCCACAGCATCATCTTGGGTTTCGCCTATGGTTTTCTCATCTGTCCAGCTTTTAAGAAATACTAGCTCTGTGTGACCTCCACTGATTAACAAGGCCAATATGGGGAATTCTACTTTTGGAACCTCTTTTTTATTTGAAAATTCATCGTTTCTGTTTACCAAAACAGAAACGATGTGTCCCTCCATATGATTAGTTGGAATCACAGCTTTTCCCCAGCTTTTCCCCAATTCTTCAGCAAATTTGATACCCGTCCAAAGAGCGGGCTCTAAACCCGGTCCTACCGTGACAGCGATCAAATCTATTTTTGGTATTTTTATTTTTTTAAAAAATTCTTCCAGTTTTTCTTTTTCGTTTTTAGATTGGAAATTAGTATTTAAAAATTGTTTAGAAATTAGAAATTGAGAATTAGAAATTAAATTTGCTTTCCTTAATGTCTCAGTTAAAACAGGAAGCAAATTCTTCTGATGTTCTCTTTTGGCTAGATTTGGCACTACTCCTCCGTATTCGGCGTGCAGTTTTATTTGACTATTTACAGCACTTCCAAGTACCTTAAAACTAAGCGAGTTTAAATCGCCTTTTGCTTCCACCGCACTAATTGCCGTTTCATCACAACTGGTCTCTCTAGCTAAAATAATCATTAGCTTTTATGCTACACGTTTCTAGGTGGTTTTTCCAATTCTTCGTGAATTTTTTCAGCTATGTTTTCGATTTTCCAATCAGGTTTAAATAAATAACCATCGATACCGAGTCTGACTGATTCGGAGACTTTTTCGTTTTTTTCTATGTTAGTTAAAATAAGTATTTTTGCATCTTTACCCCACTCATCTTCGCGGATATTTTTTAACACATTCATACCATCCATTTTTGGCAACATGATATCTAGCAAAATCAAATCAGGATGTTCTTTAAAGGCCATCTCTAACCCCTCTTCTCCATTTCGAGCTTCAAAAATAAAAAACTCTTCATCTTTAAGACCAGTATGAAGTAACTTGATAAAAAGTTCATCGTCTTCAATTAAGAGTATTTTTTTCATAATATAATTATAACAAAGTTATAAAAATGAAAACATAGATGTATTTATATCTCTTATCTCTTAAAAACTACCAAGGAATATCCTTAGTGGTTTTCACAAATCCAATTTGGTGACCCCACGCGGAATCGAACCGCGCTTCCTGCCTTGAAAAGGCAGTGTCCTAACCGATAGACGATGGGGCCGGCAATTGCTTTGCAATTGAATTTTTAATTTAAAATTTAAAATTTTCAAAAGAAAATCAAACCTAAATCAAAACCAAATCATAACATTTTTTGATAATAATGCAAAAAAGATGTTATATTATGGTATATGGAGGGTTGGCAGAGAGGTCAAATGCGCCGCATTCGAAACGCGGTTGGGAGTAATCCCTCACAGGTTCGAATCCTGTACCCTCCGCAAATTTTCAAAATTCGGATTTTGGGCGATTGTTGCCTCGCCCTCGCTACGCTCGGGCTCGGCTTCCGCCGTGATTTTGAAGGGAAATTTGAAATCCAAAAACAATTTCTGCCCGCTCAAACGGAAGTTCGAACCAATCTTTTTTAGAAAATCCCGACCCTGTTCGGGATTTTCTTGCAAAGCGATAATTTCGGCTTGTTTTACGGTATTTATGAATTTGGCGGCGAGTTCGAACCGATTATCGCTTTTTTGCTCAAAAGCCGTCAGTTTGTCTTTCAAAAGTTGTTTTTGATTGACGAGTTTGTTTTTAGCTTCTCGGTATTCGGTGAGGTTTAGGGCGTTTTCAAGATAGGCGTTCATCAATTTTTCCAGCTTCTCGTCAATCACTTTTATTTCACTTTCTGTTTTTTGAGCAAAAAAGCGAGATGATTGCGTCTTTGCTTTCTGCTCTTTTTCCAATTCGTTTAACATCCAATCGGCGCAATCATCAGACAAAGAAACTTTTTGAATTTCCTTTTTTATTTGAGATGAAATTTTTTCTTCTCTGGTAAATACATTTTGCGAACATTTATGATTTGGATTTTTCTTGGTGCAATAGTAGTAAGTGTATGATTTGCCACTCGGCTTTACTTTCTTGTCAGCGGTTATGGTAAATCCGCACTCGCCACATTTGAATAATCCGCGATAAAGAAAAAATTTCATCTTGTCTTGTTTTTGCGGTTTGCTTTTTTGCTTCATCACTTCTTGCACTTGGTCAAAAAGTTTCTTTGAAATAGTCGGTTCGTGCTTTCCTTCAAAATATTCGCCGTTATATCTTATCAATCCGTAGTAAAAAGGATTTTGCAAAAAGTATTGATAGTTGGAAACGGAAAGCATTTTGTCTCGCCG
>Ga0114931_10011333_pt1 | contig 10547 bp, 9 predicted proteins | sample 2SBtaG_FD_89579 | JGI IMG/M metagenome (GOLD analysis project Ga0114931, IMG submission 89579) | Deep subsurface microbial communities from Kolumbo volcano to uncover new lineages of life (NeLLi) - 2SBTROV14_V59a metaG | ecosystem: Environmental > Aquatic > Marine > Volcanic | place: Kolumbo...
CTCAACGTGGCCGCGCGCGCCCGCAAGCGCCGCGTGCGCGTCCAGATCAAGGTCGACACGGGCATGGGCCGCAACGGCGTGTGGTGGGAACGGGCGTTGAGCCTGGCCAGAACGTTGGCCACGCTGCCCGCGCTCGAGTGCGTCGGCATCTTTACGCACTTCAGCGCTTCGTACAGCACGTCGGCCCCGGACCACAGCTTTTCGGTGGCTCAACTGGACGCCTTCAACCGGTTGCTGGTTTCGCTCGAGCAAGAGGGGCTGTTGCCCCCGCTGCGGCACATCGCCAACTCCTCGGGGTTGGTCCAGTACGAGGAGTTGGTCACCACGGGCTACTTCAACATGGTGCGACCCGGCATCTTGCTCTACGGCGCGCCCGAGCTCGGGCGACCGTGGACCCGGTCCATCCAGCCCATCTTGAGCCTGCGCACCTGGATCACGTCGCTCGACACGCTCGAACCGGGGCGCACGATCGGCTACGGGAGGGCGTATGAAACGACGCGCACGACGCGCGTGGCCAGCCTGCCCGTGGGGTACGCCGACGGCATCAGTTGGTGGCTCAAAAACCGGGGTCAGGTGTGGATCAAGGGGCAACGCGCGCCGCTCGTGGGCGGCATTTCGATGGACCAACTCACCGTGGACGTCAGCCACATCGCGGACCTTAACGTGGACGACGAGGTCTACCTCATCCACCCCGAATTGCCCGCCGCGGAGGTGGCCCAAACGTTGGGGGCCAACTTTTCCGAGGTCGTGCTCACCGCGCTGTCGGGGCGCGTCGCGCGCGTCTACCTCAACGCGCCGTCGCCCTGTCCCGTTTCCGGGTGCGGCGTGGCCTAGATCGCCACGCGGCCGCGCAGCGCCTTGCCCAGGGTAATCTCGTCGGCGAACTCCAGGTCGCGTCCCACGGGCACGCCGTGGGCCAGTTGGGTGGTCTTGCTGACCAGGGGGCGAATTTTGCGGGCCAGGTACATCGAGGTGGCCTCGCCCTCGACCTTGGGATCCAAGGCGAGGATCACTTCCCGCACGTGTCCCTCTTTCAGGCGCAGCATGAGTTCTTCGATGTTGAGGTCGTCGGGGGAGACGTCGTTCACGGGCGAGATCAGCCCGCCGAGCACGTGGTACAGGCCGTAGAACTCGCAGGTGTGTTCAAACCTCACCACCTCTTGGGGGTGCCCCACAACACAGAGCAGGCTCTGGTCACGGTTGGGGTCGCTACAGATCGCGCAACGCGGCCCTTGCGCGTAGTTGAAGCACGTGGCGCACAGTTGTATTTTCTCCTTGACGTCGAGCAGAGCTTGGCTCAGGTTCAGCACCCGTTCCCCCGGCTGACTCAACAGGTGAAAAGCCAGGCGCTCGGCGCTCACCCGGCCGATACCCGGCAGTTTTTTGAGTTCCTGGATCAGACGCTCCAGGGCTTTGGGGTAGTTGTTCATCGAGGACACCTGCGCACCAACTTCAACGATCCAACAGGGCTAAAACCCGGGGATGTTGGGTAGGCCCATGCTGCTCATCATGCCCCCCATTTCTTTTTGCGCCGCCTCTTTGGCTTTGGTCTGAACTTCTTTGACTGCGGCCAGAATCAAGTCCTCGAGCATGCCCACGTCGTCGGGGGAGACCACTTCGGGGTCGATCGAAATGTCGACGATCTCCTCTTGTCCCGTGGCTACCACTTTGACCATCCCCCCGCCCGCGCTGGCCGTAACGCGTACTTTGCTCAATTCTTCTTGTTTTTTCTGCATCAAGTCCTGGGCCTTTTGCACTTGTTTCATGATCTGTTTCATGTTGCCTGCCATGTCTTGATACCTCCCTTGTGCGATTGGCATTATTATAGATTTGACTTTATAGTAAAGCAAAAGGACTCCCTTATGGTCTTGCGAAGTTTGCGTTACGGGTGGCTACTGTGGCTGTTGTTGGGGTGGGCGGTGGACGCCCAGTCCGACTTTGGGCGTGTTGCTTTTTCCGTGCTCAACGACGCGGACATCGTGCACATCTCGCAGATCGAATTCCAAACGCTGAACCAGGAACTCGAGGTCATCAGCACGTTCGGGTTGACCCAGCGTACCCTGCTACGCCAAGCGCAGGCGGGGACGCTCGGTCGTACAGTGTTCCTCAGCAACGAAACGCCGTTTTCACAGACGTTTTTCGTGACCCTGATCGTTGACGACCTGCAGGTGGCGTTCCTACTCGACGGCGTTTTGGACAAACGCCACCCTGTCGTTTTGGCGCCCGGCTCCCAGCGACGCTTGAGCATGACCTTCCCCCGCCTCGAACGTCAAGGGCTACACAACTTTGTGCTCGTGGCTTTTTACGATGTTCAAGAAGAGGGGGCCTCTTTACAGGGGATCTTTCCACCCTACGCCGACAGCGTCATGGTGGGCGCTGGCGCCCCGCAGCGCGTTTCGCTGGTCAGGCCCGACGATGCGGCCTTCGTCCAGGGCAAGTCCGTACAGCCCAGCCTCAAGCTGCCCGCGCGCGGCCTGACCCTCAGCCGTGAGCGCGTGCCCAGCGACGAGGCAAGCGTGTTGCGCTCACCTTTGAGCGCCACGTCGGGTCAGACGCTTGCGTATTTCATCCACATGCGAAACGGCCTGCCGCGCAACGGGACGATGGACGAATTCGTCCTCGTCGCCCTGTGGGACGGCGTGCAAATCCCGGTTGACGCCGCTGCCGACGAGCCCGTAGCTCGCTTTTTCCTGCCCCTCAACGGCCTGGCCACGATCGAGGCAAAACTCGAACTGCCCGACGCGCCGGGCAGCCACACCCTGGACATCCTGGCCATCCGCAACCCTTACGCGTTGCAGACGAGCACGGGAACGCTCGAAGTGGTCAACGCCCGCCTGGACGTCGAACTCCACTAGGGCTGCGCCCCCAATATTTTCTTGACCAAGTCCACTTTTTCTTTGAGTCGTGAGGGCGAGGACGCTGGGTTCTTCTTCGCGCGTGGCGCGGCTTCTTCGTCCGCCAAATTCAATTCGAGCGTGGCGCCGGAACCGTAGACCAGGCGCACTTTTTCCAGCACGTAAGCTCTGATTTCGGCTTTGTCCAGGCTCTCCTTGTGGAAGCGATGGATCGCGCGATAGTCCAGCCTCAGGCACGATTGTTCAAAGCGCGGACGACCTTCGACGAGGTAGGCGTACACGGCCACGCGCTCGCGGCGCACGGCGAGAAGCAACGCCTGCCAGCGCTCGTCGTCCGGCGCGGGCTGCAAGGCCTCCTGGGCTGCCGTTTCTTGGGGAGGGGTGACGTGGACAGGCTTTTTGGGGGTCGCTGAGGGCGGGGGGGCTACCCGGGGTTGAGCGGGCGGGGGGGAACGGTCAGGTTGTGAGGCAGCAGGCCGAGGTGCGTTCATCAGCTGGACCATGCCGACCTCGAGCCAAATCTGTTTGTCCCACACGCGAGCGGTGTCCTGTTTGAGCTGCAACAAGTGCTCGGTCAGGGCGGCCAGCGCGCGCGCCGAGGTGTCAACGGGCAAGGTTTCTTTTGAGAGTACCCGCACGAGCCAAGTGCGACCCAAACGGATGAGTTCTTCTAAGAACAACTCCAGGTCGTGACCACGCCGGGATTGCTCGTCGAGCAAGGCCACCACCGTTTGGGCATCGGCCGCGAGCAGCGCCCGTAAACAACGTTCGAGCGCGTCCTGAGCGGGCAGCCCCAACACCGTTTCCAAGGTGTCCCCCGTGATAGGAACGCCTTGTGCAAAGGCCGCGACCTGTTCCAGCGTGACGAGCGCGTCGCGCAACGCCCCGCCGCAGCGCGAGGCGATCGCCGCCAGGGCGCGCGTGTCGGCCTGGATGCCCTCGGCCTGACACACGCGCGTCAGCTGAGCGGCCACGGCCTCGGGGGCGATGCGGGTGAACTCAAACGCTTGGCAACGCGAGGTCACCGTGGCCGGCAATTTATGGGGCTCGGTCGTGGCGAAGATGAACACCACGCGCTTGGGCGGCTCTTCGAGCGTTTTCAGCAGGGCGTTGAAGGCCTCGTTCGTGAGCATGTGGACTTCGTCGATGATGTACACTTTGTACGCGACGTCGGCCGGGACGAAGTTGACCTCCTCGCGCAGCTTGCGGATTTGGTCGATGCCGCGGTTGCTCGCGCCGTCGACCTCAACGACGTCGAGCGAGGCGCCGCGGCCGATGCGCGTGCAGGCGCCACAACGGTTGCAGGGCTCGCCGGCGCGGCGCTCCTCACAGTTGATCGCCCTGGCGAACAGCCTGGCCACCGTCGTTTTTCCCGTCCCACGGGGCCCGGCAAACAGGTAGGCGTGGCCCACCTCGCCGCCGATGAGGGCGTTGACGAGCGTTTTGACCACGGCGGTTTGGTTGACCACGTCGCCAAACTGCTGGGGGCGCCACGTGCGGTACAGGGTTTGGTGTTCAGCCATCGTTTTGCTCGCGTTCAAAAACAGGGCGCCCGTTGTGCAGCAAGCGCACAGGGACCGATTCGCCTTGGGCGTAACCGCTCAACGCCGCGGGAACGTCCAACACGCCGTCGGCCTGCACGAGCGAGGAAAGCGCGCTCGCTTTGCCCGTCAACGGGTGGACGCGCACGCCGCCGTCCACGCGCTCCAGCCGCACGCGCACGAACTCCACCTCGCCCAACGGCGAGTGCACGCTGCGTTCCAGCGTGCCGCTGAGCGTCCGACGGGATTGCAATGGACAAGCATAGTATTTTTCAAGCAAGGGAAGCACAAATTGTTCGAGTGTGGCCCAGGTGGCCACGGGGTAGCCCGGCACGCCCACGAGCGGTTTGTTGCGGGCCACGCCCAACACCACGGGGTGTCCCGGGTGCATTGACACCCCGTGGACCTGCACCTGACCGAGGCGTTCGAAGACCGAGGCCGTGAGGTCTTCCCGGCCTTTGGACGTGCCCGCGTTGACGAGCACGATGTCGTGCTCGTCAAGCCCTCGAGAAACGGCGTTTGCGATCGACGTTGGGTCGTCTTCGATGAGCGGGTGGAGCGTTGCTTGCGCCCCCCAGCGGCGCAAGTACCCCAGGAACAACGCCGAATTCGTCTCGGGGTATTTGCCCGGGGGCAGCGCCTCCAGAGGCGAGGTCAACTCGCTGCCCGTGGGCACGACGAATACGCTGGGCCGGCGCACGACCTCGACGCGCAACACGCCTGCGGCCAAGCACGCCGCCACAGCTTCGGGCGTCAACCGTTGGCCCGCTGCGAGCAGGGTTTGTCCCTCCGCGAAATCTTCGCCCTCGGGGCGCACGTTCTGGCCCGGGAACGCCGCTTGGCGCAGCTCAACCGCCTCTTCGTCCGCGAAGTCCAGCGCCTCGATCACGACCACGGCGTCAAAGTCTGGAGACAAATTGTCCCCCGTGTCCACCCACACGAAATCGCGCCCGCGGCGCAAGCCAAGCGGGCGATCGAGGCCCGCGCCCGCCGTCTGTGCGGCGCGCACAGCGATGCCGTCCATGGCCGAGGTGCGCACGTGGGGCACGGCCCGCGCGGCCACCACGGGCGCGGCCGTGACGCGCTCAAACGCTTCAGTTGTGGGCACGCTTTCGGGTACGGTGCGAAAAAAGTGTGCCGACTCCAGCGCCTGAAACCAACGCTTTTGGGCCAGGTCCAGCGGCGTTTTGTCGAGGTAGACTTGTTTTACCACCGTTCGATCACCACGCGCTCGTCCCGAGCGTACCCTTCTCGATCGGCCGAGACGGGCAAAATGCCGTCGGCTTGGCTCAGGCTTGAAATGTTGCTCGAGCGCGCGTAGAGGGGCTCAGCCACGTAGCCACCCTCTTGTTGAAACAGTTTGACGCGCACAAAATCGTCCCGCCCCACCGCCGAGACCACGCTGTGACTCAAAGTCGCCTGCACCCGTTCCCGTCGACGTTGCAGGCGGGAAGCGCCGCTGCGCTTGAGCAGCAGGGGCGCGGCGAATTTCTCGAACACCACGATCGAGGACACGGGGTTGCCCGGCAGGCCGAACACGGGCTTGTCCCCACACAGCGCAAAGATCGTGGGTTTGCCGGGCGAGATGCGGATACCGTGGACCAGGATTTGGCCCATGCCGCTTAAGACGTCTACGGTGGCGTCGCGCACCCCCACGGATGAACCGCCGGAGATCAACACCGCGTCGCACTCCGCCAGCGCCTGCGCGGTGGCCTGGGCCAAGGGGTGGCGTTGGTCGGGGACGATGCCGTACGCGATGGAGCGCATGTGGCACGCGCTCAGCTGGGCGCTCAGCGTGTAGGCGTTGATGTCCCGCACCTGCCCCGGGGCGGGCTGCTGCTCGGGGGGAACGAGTTCGTCCCCGGTAGAAATAACCCCCACGCAAAGCGGCAAGAAGACCTCAACCTGGGTGACGCCCAGCCCCAGCAGGGCCCCGACGTCTTGGGCGCGCAGCGCGTGGCCCGCCGAGAACACCCGTTCGTCCCGCTTGAAATCCTCGTCGGCACGGATGACGGCGCTGCCCGGCGGGACGGGCTTGAGCACGTAGAGCGTGTCACCACGCCGCTCGGTCTGTTCGAGCACGACGACGGCATCGGCCCCCGCAACGAGCATGCCCCCTGTGGACACCCCCCACGCCTGCTGTGCTTGCAGGGCGGGCAACTGCGCCGCGTCCTGTCCCATCTCGACGTGCCCCACGAGCGCCAGTGGGGCGGGGTGCGCCTCGCTGGCCGCGTACGTGTCCAGGGCGCGCACGGCGTAGCCGTCCATGCTCGAGCGCTCGAAGCCCGGCAAGTCCTGATCTGCGCGCACCTCGCGCGCTAGCACGCGGCCCAGCGCTTGGGCCGTTTCGAGCGTTTCGCTCCGGCCCAAGGGGCTGATGCGCTCCTGCGCGGTGTGCAGGGCTTCGGCCAAACTCAACGTGTTGAAGAACACAGCTAGTTCACCCCGCAGACGCTGCGCGCCCTCATCTCGAGGCCAACTGCAAGGACATCGCAAAAAAACCGAAGGCCGTAAACGCGCCGAACACGATCCACCACACCCGCCACCTCTGGGTGTTGGAAAAGCGCACGTTGCGCAGCAATTCCAGCCGTCTCAGCCCCATCAACACCGCGACCGTAGCCAGCACAACGCCTCCGCCCGCGCTGCCCAGGAGCGCCTTGACCCAAGTTTGCATGGCCCCATTATCGAGGAGCGCTGCGGGGTTTCAAGCCGCGAAGGGGAACGACCGAGGTGCCTTCAGTTCGTCGTGCGGTAGCCAAAGCCGCGCACGTTAAGGATGATTTCGGGTTTTTTGGGGTCTTCTTCGACCTTGTGGCGCAACAGGTACACGCACTGCTGCACGTCCGCAGCCGAGACAAACGCCTCTGTGGACCACAGCGAGGCGATAATTTCTTCGGGCGAGAACACCTTCCCCGGTTCGCCGGCCAACAGCCGGATAAATTCGTACTCTTTACGGGTCAAATTGACCGCGTGGCCCCGCACTTTAACCGCTTTGGTGTGGTCGTCGATTTGTAGCAAGCTCGTCTTGAGCACGCAGGGAGAGGGGCGCGGCGCGTAACGGCGCATCACGGCCTCGATGCGCGACTTGACCACGCGGTTGTCGAACGGCTTGGAGATGTAGTCGTCCGCCCCGTAGCCAAAGCCCTTGACGTGATCGTCCGCAGAACCCAGCGCGCTGAGCATGATGACCGGGACGTCCGAGCGCTCGCGGATCGCCTGCAGCACTTCCCAGCCGTCCTTTTGAGGCAGCATCACGTCGAGCAACACGAGGTCGGGTCGCTCGCGTTCGAACGCGAGCAGCGCCTCCGCGCCGTCGCCAGCGCTGACGACCTCATAACCCATCGAACGGGCGATGCGGCCGACCAAATCGACGATGTCGCTCTCGTCGTCAACGATCAAAACTCTGCGCATGGGACAACGGGCTGTTCAGCCCCCGCAGGTCAGCGGCAAGATGCCCCTGAGGTAATCGAGGTTGTCGGGGGTGAAGAAGGCGTCGTCGAACAGCGCGGCCGAGAACGTATCCGTGCCGTTGGCCATCATGTTTTGCCGGTTAAAGCGGGCGCTCGTGGCCTCGTCGTCGTGGGGCAGGCCCAAAAGGTGACCGCTCTCGTGCGAGGCCGTGTTGGCCAGCGCCGTGGCCAGGACGTCCAACGGGCGGCGGAAGGCTTCCCCCCGAGACAGGCCGACCTCGAAGCTGCCGATAAACACGGTGGCCACGTCGTTTTTGAAGCGGTTGTTGAAATCAAGCGGCGCCTCTCCCAGGCGGTCGGAGGGGGCGTCGGCCACAAAGCGGACCGTGCTGTGGCGAGCCAGCGGCTGGTTGAGCGTAAGCGGATGTTGATCCAGGCAAAATCGGTCTCCATGGCTTGTTTCACTTTGGGCATAAAAGTGTTAAATACCTGTTCCTGGTTCAGGTTCAGGATGACGGTCAATTTTTGGGCGGCTTCCTCGTCCAGTTGTAGGTAAACCAACTGACCGCAGCGGTTGAGCGGGCTGCCAATGTCGACCAGGGTCACCGAAACGTTGTCCGTTTCGTCCGTCTCGATCACCGTGCCCTTCGGCCCGTCGGCTTTGACGCGGATGAGCCGCTCGCCGGCCGTGGCCACCCACGTCGTTTCGATCTGACCTTCGGCCCCGGGGGCCAAGCTGCTGAACGACACGGTGTCGAGCAGCGTGCCGTCCGCCTCCACCTCGGCCGAAAAGTCCTGGGCCTTGCCCCGTCCCACGTTGACCACGGTGGCCCGGATGGTGACCAGTTCGCCCGGCGCGGCGTTGGGCGGGAACAGCTCGAGGTTGCGCACGACGAGGTTGGCCCCGGTCGGTGGCTGCGCCGAGATCGTGACGACCTGGGTCAACACGTTGTTGCTCTCGTCAAGTTCGTCGATGCGCTTGAGCGTGTCGACCTCCAGGCCCAAAAAATTTTCGCCCAGCTTGGGTTGCCAGGCGACGCTAAACGTCTGGCTTTGGCCGGGTTCTAACGGGTCGACGAACAGCGTGCGCAGGGTGGTCGTCCCGTCCTTGACCCGCAACGAAGCGCGCGAGGTCGTGGCTAGCAGACCCACGTTGCCCACGGTCACTTCGAGCGTGGCCGATGTGCCGGGGAGGGGGTGTTGGGGCGTTAATTTTACGCTCTGGATGAGCAAATCCGGCAGCGGATCGTCGGCCAACACAAACGCGCGTTCAAGGGTGTTATTGTCGCTGTTGGCTTCTCTCACCTCTTTAAACGCGTCGACCTCGGCCCGCAACGTGTAGTGGCCCACGGGGCCAAACCACGAGAACGTGACCGTGGTCGAGGCCCCCGCGGCCAAGCCCTGCACACGCTTGGTCAACGTGCTGTTGATGCGCAACGCCACGCGAAAGGCGCCGGCGTCCGTTTGACCGACGTTCTTCAGCACCAACGCGATGTCGAAGATCTGTAGCGGCTTGGGCGTCTCGGGCGTCAACACCACGTCCGTGATCACCAAATCGGGCAAAGGGGGGCCCTCTTGTGCCCAACTGTGGGGGGCCGACAACGCCAACCCTAAGAGAAAAAACAGGCCTCCAAACAGCCATCGTTTCCTAATTTTCATCGTCGTCCTCCTCGTCTAAAGTGTGGTATGCCCTCGACCCAAACGCGTCATGAACCGGCGCACGTCAGCGGCAGAACGCCGTGCAAGTACGCCAAATTATCCGCGGTGAAAAAAGCGTCCTCAAAAAACGAACTGGCCTCGTTGCTGGGTGCCATCAGGTTACGCCCGCCGAATTGGGCCGTGGTGGCGTCCGTGTCGTGGGGCAAACCCAAGAAGTGGCCGATCTCGTGCGAGGCCGTGTTGGCCACGGCTTGGGCGATGCGTTCGAGCGTGGTGCGCGTCAAGCGACCGAGGCCCACGAAGCTACCCAGAAACACCGTGCCCGTATCGTTTTTTCTGGTGTTGTTGAGGTCGAGCGGGGCCACGCACAGGATGGACCGGCGCGTTTCGGACACGAAGCGCAAGCGGCTGTGCACGCGCTGCGGCCGGCGCAAGCTAAAATCCACGTTGATCGTGGAAAAATCTTTTTCGATCGCCGCTTTAACCCGGGGCATGAACACGTCATCGACCGTTTCTGAGTCGACCCCTAGAAAGGTCGCCAACAGCTGCGTCGCCGCGTCGTCCAACTCCAGAAAGACCAGCTGGCTGCACGCGTTTGACGCTTGTCCTACCTCGACAAACTGCGCAAGCACGTTGTCGCTTTCGTCCGTTTCGACGATCGTCCCGGCACGGTCGACCTTGACCCGCACGAGGCGCTCCCCGCTGAGGGTCGCCCGTTGCCACACCGCGCTGACCTGTTGGGTCTGTCCTGGCGCCAAACGGGCCACCTCTGCCACGCCCAACAGCTGACCGTCCAACTCAAAGGTCACCTCAAAACCGTCCGCCACGCCGTTGCCGTCGTTCGAGACCACGGCGCTAAACGTCACGGGTTGGCCCGCGGACGGTTGCTTGGGAGAAGTCGTAATCGAACGCACGGTCAGGTTGGCGCCCGTCGGGGACAGCGGTGAGATGTCGACGAGGTGGGACAGGCTGTTGTTGAGCTCGTCAGACTCCTCGATGCGCCCGAGCGCGTCCAGCTCGAAGCGCAACAGGTGTTCTCCGCGGTCGGGACGCCAACGGACACTGACCTGGGCGCGCTCTCC
>Ga0114931_10011334_pt1 | contig 10546 bp, 6 predicted proteins | sample 2SBtaG_FD_89579 | JGI IMG/M metagenome (GOLD analysis project Ga0114931, IMG submission 89579) | Deep subsurface microbial communities from Kolumbo volcano to uncover new lineages of life (NeLLi) - 2SBTROV14_V59a metaG | ecosystem: Environmental > Aquatic > Marine > Volcanic | place: Kolumbo...
CGCTCATCCTGAGCGGAGCCCGCGCGAAGCTCGGGCGGAGTCGAAGGAGCCCGAAGTCCACCAGGCCGCTCATCCTGAGCGGAGCCCGCGCGAAGCTCGGGCGGAGTCGAAGGAGCCCGATCCATCGTTCGACGAGCCGGAGCCCGACTACGCCGCCGAGGCCGACCGCTGGCGCCGCGAGCTGCGCGCCGCGGTCGGCGTCGATGACGAGCCCGCCGCCGAGCCCGCGGGCGACAGCGCCCCGCCGCGCAAGCCGCGCAAACCCAAGCGCAAGTCCGGCGGCGGCGACGGCGGCGGACGCATCTCGCCGCGCACCCGCCGCATCGCCATCGGCGCCGCCGTCATCGCGGTGCTGATCGGCGTACTCGTCGCCCTCGGCTGGCTCAACGGCCGCGACTACTACCTGGTCTGCGGCGCCCACGACATCACTGCCGAGCGCGGCCGCGGCTTCCCGCCGTGGGGCTCGCGCCGCATCGACGGCGCCGCGTGGAAGCCGGTCGCCCTGCCCGACACCGCAGAGTGCGAGGCGCGGACCACCCGCGATCGCGACGAGCTCGAGCTGTGGTACCTGGGCGCCCTCGAGGCCCGGGCCAAGGACACCCTCAACCGCCGCGAGCCACCGCTCACCCCGGAAGAAGTCGACGGCGCCGAAGCGCAGGTCCGTCAGGCGCTGCTCCTGGCGCGCAAACCGGAACGCTCCGACCAGCGCAAGGAGCTCGAGCGGCTGCTCGGCGACGTCGCCTACTGGCGCGGGGCCGCCCAGCTGCGCCAGGCGATCGACCTCCTGCGCCAGGCCGGCGACACCTTCGAGAGCGCGGCCAAGAGCCTGCCCCGTTACCAGAGCGACTCCGCCGCCTGGGGCGACTACGCCCACGAGGTCGCCGGCGAGCTGGTCAAGGGACCGCCTTCGCTTCGTCCCGAGCGCCCCGAGGCCACCGACCAGCCGCAGTTCAGCGGCACCGGCCCCGGCTCCCAGGTCGAGGTGCCGGAGGCCGGGCCGCCGCGCTCTCACCGCGTCGACGCCGCTCCCGGCATGATGCTACCGCTGCCGTCAGACGCCGCCCCGCCGCCGCCCGACGCCGGGTTGCCGACCGGCGGCGTGCTCCTGTAAGCGACGCCGCCGGACCGGCCGCCACCTACTGCAGGTGGCGCTCCAGCGTCGGGGTCGCCTGCTGCGCGTCGGTCCAACCGCCGACCACGTAGATGTACGACACCAGGCGCAGCAGCTTGAAGTAGCCGCGCGTGATGGTCCTGCCCGCGCCGGCTGGGCGTCGTCGCCCAGCACCGCGACCAGGTAGACCGGACCGGTTGCGCAGCTCACTCGCCGGTGAGCGCGCGGTCGATCTTCGATTTCAGCTCGACGTACTTGCGCAGGAAGTCGTAGTGACGCTCGCGGAACGCCTGCGCGTAGCGGCGCTCGCGCGATTTGGCGCGAAACGCCTCGGCCAGCTCGTCGAGCCGGCCCAGCAGCTGCGCCGGATCGTCGAGCTGCTCCACCACCGGGATGGTGCGGGTGCTCTCGACGATGTCGACGTGACCTCCCGGCGGTGGCCGAAATATGATCGCGACCATCTCCGGGTTCTGCGTCTTGATGCTGCGAACGACCATGCTGCCCGGCAGGTCGGGCAGAACCTCGGCGACCATGACGATCTGGAACCGCTGGCTGGTGCAGTGATCCAGCGCCTGGCCGCCGGTCGGCACGGTCTCGAACTCGAATCCGCGGGGGTTACTGCCGCGCAGCGCCGCGCCCAGCTGCTCGGTCGGCTCGACCATCAGCACGCGGACCATCTCGCCCGAGCTGCCCTTCTGCGGGTCGCGACCGGCCAGACGGTCGGACAGATCCAGCGCCCGCCGCTCGGCGTCCATGAACCGCTTGAGGAACTCCTCGTGGCTCTCGCGCACGTCCGCCAGCACCGAGTTGACCTCGCGATTGTCCACCGAGCGGCCGGCGGCCTCGATCACCCGCTGCCTGAGGTAGCCGACCGACTCCGGGTCTTTGAGGATCACGTCCATCGCCCCGGCGCGGATCGCCTCCACGGCGTCGGCGTACGACTTGCGCGGGGTCAGGGCGACGACCATGCTGGTCGGCGACCGCTCCTTGACCGCTGCGGTCGTCTGCACGCCGGCGTTCGGTGTCGGCGTGTCAAGGTCGACGACCACCACCGAAAAGAACCGCTTGTCGAGCAGGTCCAGGGCCGCCGCCGGATCCGCCACGGTGGTGACATGTAGGCTGGCTGCCGACAGGAGCTTGGTGATCCCCTTGGTCACCCGTTCGTCCTGATCGATCACCAGGATCTCCGCGCCCACCAGCTCACGCACGGTGGACAGCATTCGGGAGTTGGAGCTGTCGGGGCTGCTCACTGGTCTACCTTGTACCGGTCTGAAGCGGTTTACCACCGCTGGCTGGCGCGCCCGCGGAATCGGCCCCGGGCGCCGAAGTCGGGGCGCTGTGGGCCTGTGCCCGCTCTCGCGCCGAAAGATAGGAGGCGATCATGGCGATGCCGGCCCCGGCCAGCACCAGGTCGAGCGCCAGCACCACCAGCACCCGGGCCAGCCGCGCCCGCGGCGCCACCGGAAGTTCGAACAGGGATGGAGTCAGGGCCGGCGGCGCGGTCGGCGTCCTCGCATCGGCCTCGCCGATAGGACGCCCACAGATCCCGCAGAACCTCGACCCGTCGAGGATTTCGCCGGCGCATTGAGGGCACCGCATGCCGTCGGAAATGGTACCACTGCGCGCGCCGGGCTGGTGCTCTGCTAACCGCCTGTTGTGCTACGATTTCGCACCGGGGATGAGCCAGCTTCTCGACCGGGTTCTGAACGCCGCGCGCCAACTCGGAGCCTCCGACGTGCACATGAAGGCTGGGCTGCCGCCCATCTTCCGCATCAAGGGCGAGCTCCGCACCGTCAAGGATGTGCCCGCCTTGACTCGCGAGTCGATCGCGACCTTTGCGGTGCACATGATGAACGACCGCCAGCGCGCCGAGTTCGAGAAGAACATGGACGTCGACCTGGCCTACGGCACGCCGGACGGTGTCCGCTACCGCGTCAACCTGTTCCAGCAGCGCGGCTCGGTCGGCATGGTCCTGCGCCTGATCCCGCCCGAAGTGCCCAGTTTCACCACCCTGAACCTGCCCGACGTGGTGCTGGAGCTGGCCGAGAACAACCGCGGCCTGGTGCTGATCACCGGGATCACCGGCTCGGGCAAGTCGACCACGCTGGCGGCGATGGTCGACTACGTCAACCAGCGGCGCGCTGCCCACATCGTCACCGTCGAGGATCCGATCGAGTACACGTTCCGCGACAAGCGCTCGGTGATCAACCAGCGCGAGGTCGGCTTCGACACGCGATCGTTTTCCAAGGCGCTGCGTGCCGCCCTGCGCCAGGACCCGGACGTCATCCTCGTCGGCGAGATGCGCGACCTCGAGACCACCGAGATCGCCATGACCGCGGCCGAGACCGGCCACCTGGTGCTGTCCACCCTGCACACGGTCGACGCCACCGAGACGATCAACCGCATCATCTCGATGTTCCCCACCCACCAGCAGGTGCAGGCGCGCCTGACCCTGGCGGCGATCCTCAAGGGGGTCGTCTCCCAGCGCCTCCTGCCCCGCGCCGACGGCAAGGGGATGGTCCCGGCGCTCGAGGTCCTGGTCTCCACCGAGCGCGTCCGCGAGCTGATCGAGGATCAGGTGCGCACGCGAGAGATTCACGACGCCATCGCCGAGGGCCGGCACCCGTACGGCATGTTCACCTTCGACCAGAGCCTGGCCGACCTGGTCAAACGCCGCCTCGTCACCTACGATGCGGCGCTGCGCCAGTCGTCCAGCCCGTCGGACTTTGCCCTGCTGTTCCGCGGCGTGTCGGGCGGCGGCTCGGGAGCCGACGCCCGCGACGAGGGGAGCGAAGGCGGCGGGCGCACCCGAGAGCAGTCATGACCTCGACATCGAACGCTTCGGCACGTAAGGCCCGCCTCTTCGGCGCACTGATCGCCTTCGCGCTGGCGCTGGGCGCCCTACCCGGAGCGGCAGCGGCCAAGAAGAAGGTCGTGATCTTCGATTTCTCCGGGCCGCGTGCGTCACGTTTCCACGCCAAGGTCCGGGCCATCGTCAAGCGGCGCTACACGGTCGTTTCCGACAGCCGATACGGCAAAACAGCGCGCCGACTGAAGGCCAAGCGGCCGACCAGGAAGAACGTGATCCGCGTATCGCGCAAGCTGTCGGTCGCCGGCCTGGTCACCGGCAAGGTCCGGCGGCGGCACGGCCGCTACGAGCTGGTCCTCCGCGTGCGGTCGGGCGCCACCGGCAAGTTCGTCGACAGCATCAAGGTGCGCACGCGCCACGCGACCCTGTCCGGGGCAACCCTGCGCAAGGTCCGCGAGCAGCTGCTGGTGGCGCTCAGGTGGCTTCCCAGCCCCAAGAGCCGCGCCACCGCACGCTCGCGCCGCAGCAAGCGATCGCGCCACCGAGTCACCCGACGTCGGCCGCCTCCCCGCGACACGGGTGACGACGATGACGACACCGCCGGCGACAACGAGGACCCGTTTGCCAGCGACACGAGCGACGGCAGCGACGAGCGCGTGGCCGATCGTGGTGGTGACGAGGGAAGCAGCGACCGCCGCTCCGGCGACGAGCAGGACCCGTTCGGCGATAGCTCCAGCAGCGGCGGCGGCGAGGTCACCGACAACAAGAAGAGCAGCGGCGAGAGCACGCCCCGTCTGACCGACGTCGACAAGGCCGCGCTGCGCATCAGCAACCCCGGAATCGAGATCAGTGCCGGTCTGTCGGTGGTCCAGCGAAAGCTTTCGTTCACCGTCGCGTCCGACCTGGGCAACCAGGCGCCGCGTGGCTACAACGGCACGCCGGTGGCCGGCGCCTACGTCACCGGTGAGCTCTACCCGAAGGCGTTCAACGCCACCAACCGCGGCGTCAGCCGCGACATCGGCGCCAGCTTCATGATCGACCGCGTGCTCAAGATCGAGTCGCGGCTCAAATACCAGGACGCCATGGGCGCGGACCAGACCGCGGTACTGCCCACCGAGCAGCAGCGTTGGGGCGTCGGCATCGTCTTCCGCCACAACTTCGGCCACAAGCCGACCAAGCCGACGATCAAGCTGTCGGTCCGCTACAACAAGGGCAAGTTCGTCATCGACAAGACCGCCGCGCCGACGGGAGTCCCGGTCGACATCCCCAACATGGACTACACCTACCTCGATCCCGGGCTGCTCTTCCGCTACCCGCTGTCGGCCAAGCTCGCGGTACAGATCGACGGCCGCTTCCTGCTGGTCACCGACACCGGCGAGATGCAGCAGGCCGACCAGTACGGCGGCGCCAGCGTCACCGGCTACGACGTCGACGCCGCCGCCGAATACAAGATGGACGCTCACCTGTTCTTCCGCCTCGGCTTCCACACCGCCGGCATCGCCTACGACTTCAAGGGCACCGGCACCGAGACGACCAACCGCGACGGCGACCCGACCGACCAGGACGTCTTCGGTGCCATGGACCGCTATCTCGGCGGCTATTTGACCGCCGGCTACCTGTTCTAGCTTCTAGCCCCAGCCCCAGACCCGGAGGCGGCTTCTCGGAAGCCCCGGTCCGCTAGCCGCTCCGGCGGCGGATCTGCTAGGTTTCTGCCGCTATGAAGGCGGCAGAGGTCCGGAGCACATTTCTCGACTACTTCGTTGAGCACGGCCACGAGCGGGTGGCGTCGTCGTCGCTGGTTCCGGCCAACGATCCCACGCTGCTGTTCACCAACGCCGGCATGGTCCAGTTCAAGGACGTCTTCACCGGCCAGGAGACCCGCGCCTACAAGCGGGCGACCACCGCGCAGAAGGTGGTCCGCGCCGGCGGCAAGCACAACGACCTCGACGAGGTGGGCAAGACCGCGCGCCACCACACCTTCTTCGAGATGCTGGGCAACTTCTCCTTTGGTGACTACTTCAAGGAGGACGCCATCGCCTGGGCCTGGGAGCTGCTCATCGACCGCTTCGGCATCGATCCGAAGCGGATGGTGATCACCGTCTACGGCGGCGACCCGGCGCTCCAGGGGATCGGCCCCGACGACGAGGCTCGCGCCATCTGGAAGCGGGTCACCGGCTTCGGCGACGATCGGGTGATCGGCCTGGGGCTCAAGGAAAACTTCTGGATGATGGGCGAGACCGGGCCGATGGGGCCCTGCTCCGAGATCCACTACGCCGTCGACCCGGCCCGCGCCGAGTCGCTGCCGACGTCGACCTCGCCGGCCGAGGTGTGGGACGGCTGGCTGGAGATCTGGAACCTGGTGTTAATGCAGTTCGAGCGCAAGGTCGTCGGCGGGCCACTCGACCCGCTGCCGGCGCCGTCGATCGACACCGGCGCCGGGCTCGAGCGCGTCACCTCGGTGCTGCAGGGCGTCGACTCCAACTACAAGACCGACCTGTTCCTGCCGCTGCTCCACACCGCCGCCGAGCTGGCGGGCAAGAAATACGGCGCCGACGACAGCGACGACACGTCGATGCGGATCATCGCCGACCACGCCCGCGCCTCGAGCTTCCTCATCGCCGACGGCGTGCTGCCGGAGAAGTCGACCCGCGAGTACGTCTTGCGCCGCATCTTCCGCCGCGCCGTCCGCCACGGCAAGCTGCTCGGCATCGAGGAGCCGTTCATGTTCCGCGTGTGCGAGCGGGTCATCGAGGAGATGGGCGACGTCTACCCCGAGCTGCGCGAGCGCGCCGGGGTCATCCGCGAGGTCGCCCTCGAGGAGGAGAGGGCGTTCCGCCGCACCCTGGAGCGGGGCATGAACCTGCTCGAGGACGAGCTGCGGGAGCTGCGCGCCGCGGGCAAGAAGGAAGTCCCCGGCGACAAAGTGTTCCAGCTCTACGACACCTACGGCTTCCCCGAGGATCTGACCCAGATCATCGCCGACGAGCAGGGATTCGGCATCGACAAGGCCGGCTTCCAGAAGGAGCTCGAGGACGCGCGCAACCGCTCGCGCTTCGACGGCTCGGGCGGCGAGGCGGTCGACACCCTGTTCAAGGAGCTGGCCAACGACATCGGCTCGACCGAGTTTCTCGGCTACGACGGCGTCAGCGGCCAGGGCGTGGTGGTCGCGCTGATCGTCGGCGGCGCCCGCGCCGACCGCGCCAGCGCCGGCGACGAGGTCGCGGTGATCTGCGACCGCAGCCCGTTCTACGCCGAGGCCGGCGGCCAGGTCGGCGACACCGGGACCATCCGCGCGCCCGGCGGCGTCATCGACGTCACCGACTGCATCAAGCCGGCCGGCGGCGTGCACGTCCACAAGGGCGTGGTAGTCGACGGCGCCATCGCCGTGGGCGACACGGTCGACCTCGAGGTCGACGAGGCGCGGCGCAACCGCATCCGCGCCAACCACTCGGCCACCCACCTGCTCCACCTGGCGCTCAAGCAGGTGCTCGGCGATCACGTGGCGCAGAAGGGCTCGCTGGTCGCGCCCGATCGGCTGCGCTTCGACTTCACCCACTTTGGGCCGATGACCGACGAGCAAAAGCGCGAGGTCGAGGACAAGGTCAACCGCGAGATCCTGCGCAACGTCGACTCGAAGACCGACGTCTTGCCGTTCGACGAGGCCAAGAAGCGCGGCGCCGTCGCCATGTTCGGCGAGAAGTACGGCGACGTCGTCCGCGTGGTCGGCATCGGCGGCGAGTCGCTGGAGTTCTGCGGCGGCACCCACGTCCACCGTGCCGGCGACGTCGGCCTGTGCAAGATCATCGGCGAGTCGAGCGTGGCCCAGGGGGTCCGCCGGCTCGAGGCGGTCACCGGCCTGGGCTCGATGGACTACCTGCGCAAGGTCGAGGACGAGCTCGGCGCCGCCTCCACCCGGCTCAAGGCCGCGCCGTTCGAGGTCAGCGCCCGGGTCGACAAGCTGCTCACCGAGCAGCGCGGGCTGGAGAAGCAGATCGCCGCGCTCAAGAGCAAGCTGGCCTCCGGCGGCGCGCGCGATCTGATGAGTGACGTCGTCGAGGTCGACGGGGTCAAGGTGCTGGCCACCTCGACCGAGGTCGCCGACGCCAAGACCCTGCGCGAGACCGGCGACATGCTGCGCGACAAGCTCGGCTCGGGCGTGGTCGTTTTGGCCGGTGTCGACGGCGACAAGGTGGCGCTCCTGGCCATGGTCAGCAAGGACCTGACCGGCCGTTTCCACGCCGGCCAGCTGCTCAAGTCGGTGGCGCAGGTGCTCGGTGGCCGCGGCGGCGGGCGCCCCGACATGGCGCAGGGCGGGGGCAAGGACGCTCAGAAGGTCCCGGAGGCGCTGCAGGTGGCCCTGTCCGAGGTACGGCGTATGGCCGGCGCTGCCTGAGCCGACCACCGGGCGCCAGGCCGATTGATTGACACCGCTCGGGGGCCAACGGGATACTTCGCCTCCAGGTCACGGCGAAGCAAACATGGGTTCCGAGGAAAAGCGCGCATCGAAGCGAGCGCCGGTGGTCCTGCGCATCAAGCTCCGCTACACCAGCGTCGACAGCTTCGTTCAGCGTTTCGCCACCAACCTCAGCCCCGGCGGCATGTTCATCAGCAGCCGGGCGCCCAAGGCGGTCGGAACCGAGCTGAAGTTCGAGCTGCGCCTGGCCGACGAGTCGGCGGTGATCCGCGGCGCCGGCGTGGTCCGCTGGGTGCAGCAGTACGATCCGGATCATCCGCGCCGGCTGCACGGGATGGGCATCGAGTTCACCCGGCTGTCCGACGAGAGCCGGGAGCTGATCGAGCGCATCGTCCTGCACAAGCGGTCGATGGGGCTGCCCGACGGCGACGAGATTCCGCTGACGCCAAAGCCGGAGCTGCGCGAGGAGACGCCAGCCGAGGAGGCGGAAGCGCAACCCGCCGGGGAGCCGGAGCCCACCCCGGACGCCGCCGTGCCCGAGCCGGTGCGGCGACGGCCCAGCGTGCCGATCGCCGAGCTGATCGCCCGCGCCTCGGCTCCCGCCGACGACCGCTGGAGCGACCGCGAGCTGGCGGCGGCGGTCGATTCCGAGCTGCCCGCGCTGCCCAGCGCCCTCGCGCGCGCCCGGCAGCTGGCCGGTGACGGCGCCGACGACGAGCTCGACGGCCTGCTGCGGGTGTCGGCGTCGCCCGTGGCGCGCTCGGTGGACGATGCGTCGGCCGCCCTGGCGTCGCTGGTCGGTGGCGCGGGGATTCGCAGGCGAGAACGGTCGGCTGCGGCTGCGGGGGAGCCGGAGTCCGAGTCCGCGTCCGAGTCCGAGTCCGAGTCCGAGTCCGAGTCCGAGTCCGAGCCCGCGTCCGAGTCCGCGCCTGAAGCCGCGTCCGCGCCCGAGTCCGAGTCCGAGTCCGAGTCCGCGTCCGAGTCCGAGTCCGCGCCCGCGTCCGCGTCCGCGCCTGAAGCCGCGTCTGAGCCGGAGCTGGAGAGGGAGGCGCCCGGCGACGAGACCACTGACATCGACGCGCTGGTCGACACGCTCGGGGCGGAGACGCCCGAGCCCGCGCGGTCGCGGCCGGCGACGCCGCTGCCGGGAATGCCGCCGGATCCGCCGATCCTCGATGCCAATGCCGCCGACGCCTTCTCGGTGTCGAGCAGCGGCTCCATCCAGCTCGACGACCTCGCAGACGAGCTGCTGGGCGAGGCCGACCCGGCCGACGCGCTGTCGCACGACCTGTCGGCCGATGCCCTCGACCCCGAGGGGCTGATCGCTTCGGGCCTGGAGCAGCTGACCACCCGCCGCCACCGCAGCGCGCCGATCGAGCTGCCGGACGCGCCCGATCTGTCCAGCTTCGCCGACCCGCCGACCATGACCGGCGACGACGACATCATCGTCGCCCTCGGCAACGACGGGCCGGACGAGGAGGTCGACGGCCTCGACGAGCTCGACGCCACCCTGGCCGCGCTCGACGAGCCGGCCGAGCTCCCGGCGCCGCCCCCGTCGCGCGGCGACTTCGACGAGGGTGTCCACGCGCTGCTAACCCGCGCCGACGGGCCACCGCCGGGCATGCCGCCGATCCCGCGGCCACCGCCGGTCGACGACGAGGAGACCGACGTCACCGGCTTCGACGACCTCGATCTCGACATCGAGGTCGAGGCCGACTACGACAGCTTCGAGCCGCAGCCGCCGGAAGAGGTCGACCCGGACTACCTGGAGAAGCGGCGCAAGCGGCGCAAGGCCCGGCCCGGGGCAGAGGCGGCCGGCGACGCCGCCGCACCGGACGACGACCAACCGGACGACGGTGATCTGGACGACGGCGGCGCTCCGCGGCGCGGGATCTTCTCCCGCGTCTTCGGCCGCAAGAAGAGCGACTGACCCCGGCCCTACGGCAGCCGGTGGACGACCTCGGCGATCACCGCGCTGCGGTCGCCGCCGGTCCGCTCCCACAGCTCGAGCATGGCGTCGGCTTGCGTGCGTCCGGTGTCGACGATCTCGCGCACCGGATCGAGGTACGGCAGCTCGCTAGGCTCCTGCCGCCGCAGGCCGGCCTCGGCGATGGTGACCAGCTCGCGAGCCAGCTCGCCCACGGTTTGCGTCGTCCCCGGCACGCGCGCGCGCAACGCGTCCACGGCCACCGCCCGCTGCAGCTCCACCCTC
>Ga0114931_10011335_pt1 | contig 10544 bp, 10 predicted proteins | sample 2SBtaG_FD_89579 | JGI IMG/M metagenome (GOLD analysis project Ga0114931, IMG submission 89579) | Deep subsurface microbial communities from Kolumbo volcano to uncover new lineages of life (NeLLi) - 2SBTROV14_V59a metaG | ecosystem: Environmental > Aquatic > Marine > Volcanic | place: Kolumbo...
GGGCCATCGACTCGAAATAGGGCCGCATCGGTTCGAGCAGATTGGCAGTCTCTGGAGGGCACAGGACGGCGAATCTTAGCGGTTCTTTGGGTGGAATGTTTTGGCCCATGCGGGTTTCTCGCACCGCGCCTAACACGGCTTGGAACGTGGCAAACTGGCTTTCGATAGCGTGGTCGATATCGGCATCGTTCGCAACAGGCCAGGCGGCAATGCAAACCGATTCGACCGCCGTGGCCGATGACTCTGTCGGTGACACTAACGCTAACCCGCGTTTGGGGGCTACGCTGGCCAACAACTGCCAAACTTCTTCGGTGAGAAACGGAATCATCGGATGCAATAGCCGTAACAGCGTGTCGACTGTGTGGGCCATCACCTGTTGGGCGATGGGCCGTTGTTCGGGTACTGCAAACCGAGCCTTAGACATTTCGACGTAAAAACTGCAAAAATCGTCCCAGGCGAATCGGTAGAGCTCGCGGGCGGCGTCGGCGTAGCGGTATTCGGCCAGTGCGGCGGTGACTGCGCCGGTGACAGTTGCTAGCCGGCTTAGCAGCCAGCGATCTTCTAGCAGCAGGTCTTTCGCAGCAAGCTGCGGCGCGGAATCAAAATCTTTGAGGTTCATCAATGCGAAGCGGGAGGCGTTCCAGAGCTTGTTGCAGAAATTTCGGCCTAGCTCAAAACGCTCGCTCACGACGGCCCCGCGCGGTAGGGCGAGGTCTTCGTCGGTTTGCGCCCACTGGGTGCTAAACGGTTTTTTGCATTTCTCGCATTCGACACGCGGCAACACGCGATTTTTCTTCGTCTGTTTGATTTGTTTTTGGCAATGCGGACATTCAAACTCAACCGGCATCCGCACGTCTTGCGTTTCGGTCGTCAAATACGCGATGCCAAACCGGAGGGCATCGGCCCCAAATTTTTCGATGACATCGAGCGGATCGACGCCGTTTCCCTTTGATTTGGACATCGTCTCGCCGTAGCCGTCGAGAATTTTGGGGTGGATGTATACCTCTTTGAAGGGCACCTCGTCCATGTTGTAGAGCCCGGTGAGCACCATCCGCGCGACCCAGAGCGTGATGATGTCGCGCGAGGTGATGAGCGTGCTGGTGGGGTAAAATTTTTCGAGTTCGGGCGTTTTTTCGGGCCAGCCGAGGGTCGAGTGCGGCCACAGGGCGCTGCTGAACCAGGTGTCCAGGACGTCTGACTCTTGCTGTGGGAGAGATGAGTACCCAAGGTCTTCTGTGTCATGGAAAAGCCCCTCGAAATCAGAGTCACTGAGTAGCGATGTTGAACACAAATGCCATTTCTCACCTCTTTTATCTGCTTGCTGCCAGCAAATATCGTCTCGATTGCCAAATTTTCGTTCTAACATCTCTCTTGAACAGTAAAGAGTCCAAACCGGAATCCGATGTCCCCACCAGAGTTGCCGGCCAATCGGCCAGTCGCGTTTTTCGCTTAGCCAATCTTGATAGCCCTTGGCATAGCGGTCGGGGATGATTTTTACGCGGCCATCGCTTACCGCATCCATGGCCGACTGGGCAAGACCCGGTTTGCCAGAACCGGGACCATCGACACAGTCGTCCATTTTTACGAACCATTGGTCGGCCAAATACGGTTCGATCGGCGTTTTGCTGCGGTCGCTGTGGGCGAGGTCGATTTCGCGATCCTCCACATCGGTTTCCGGATCGTAAAAACCCGCGTTAGCGAGGTCGGCCACGACCCTTTTCCGGGCTTTCAACATCTACAACCCTTGATACGCCTTCGGAACGCTATCATTGAGTGTTCCATCGGTATTTAGAATGTTGATCGCACCGATTTCTAAATTCCTCTGCCAGACTTCGTAATCGTTTGCGTCGTGGGCGGGCGTGATTTTTACGCAGCCGGAGCCGAGTTCGGGCTTGGCCCAGGTGTCGGTGATGAGCGGGATGGTGCGGTCGGTGAGCGGGAGTTTTAGTTTGACGCCGCGGTTGGCCATGTCGCGTAGGATGAGCAACTCGGGGAGGATCGTTTGGCAGCGACCGCCGGCTGCGTCGATTTGGGATTGGATTTCTTCTTTTTCCTTTTTCGGTGCCGTGGCGAGTTTTTCTGCGAGTTCCGTTTGCGTCTTTGCCAGCGCTGTTGCCGGATCGGGATGCACGGCCACGGCCGTGTCGCCGAGCATCGTTTCGGGCCGTGTGGTGGCGATCGTGACATACGTCGGCTCGCCCGGTTGGGGATCGATCACAGGATACTTAAAATGCCAAAAGTGGCCCTTTTTCGTCTCATGAAAAACTTCGTCGTCGCTGACGGCGGTCTGCAGAAAGGTGTCCCAATTGACGAGCCGTTTGCCGCGGTAAATTTTGTTGTCGGCGAAGAGCTTGAAAAACGTTTCGCGTACGGCGTGGGCACATTGGTCGTCGAGCGTAAAGCGAAGTCGTTGCCAATCGCAACTGGCGCCTAGCTGCTTTAGTTGCCCAAGAATTCTTTTTTCGTACTGTTCTTTCCATTGCCAAATTCGCTTGACGAGTTCGTCGCGTCCCAAATCGTGACGCGAAAGTTTTTCTTCTTCCAGCAAGCGGCGTTCGACAACCGCTTGGGTGGCGATGCCGGCATGGTCGGTGCCGGGCATCCAGAGAACATTAAAACCTTGCATGCGTTTCATGCGGCAGAGGATGTCTTGCAGGGTGTTGTTCAGTGCGTGGCCCAGATGCAGAGCGCCGGTGACATTGGGCGGAGGGATGACAATCGAGAAGGGGGGCTTTTCCGAAGCGGGATCGGCGTGAAAATAGCCTCGCTCCTCCCAAATCGGATACCACTTTTGCTGGGCAGCAGCATGGTCGTATTGCGAGGGCAGGGCGGAGAAGTCGGTAGGTATGGGTTCTAATTCTGCAGGCATGAGTTCAATATTGGAGGATAGGAATGACCAATGTCCAAGTCCCAATGACCAATAAGTATGGGCCAAGGAGCCTTGGTCATTGGGGCTTGGTCATTGGGGTTTCATCTTTACAGAGTTTATATTCGATGCTGTCGACCAGTGCCGCCCAGCTTGCTTCGATGATGTTTTCATGGACGCCAACGGTGCCCCAATTGTCCTCGTTGTCTTTACTTTCGATCACCACTCGAACTCGGGCGGCGGTGGCGGCGTCGGAGTTGATCACACGCACCTTGTAGTCGACAAGCTGCATTTGGTTCAAGCTCGGGAAATGTCCGTTGAGTGCTTTTCGAAGGGCAGCATCAAGGGCGTTGATTGGCCCATCGCCCTCTGCCACCTCGTGACGCAAGCGGTCGTCGACGAGCAGTTTGATGGTCGCCTCGGTGATTGGCTGGCCACCTCGACTGACGACGCTCGTATGGTATTGGACCAGCTCAAAATGCGGCTGATAAGTGCCAGCAGCCCGTTTTACGAGTAGCTCGAACGAAGCTTCGGCGGCTTCGAATTGGTAGCCTTCGTTCTCTAGCTCGACCACCTGACGCAGGATGCTGGCCATCAGCTCTTTGTTGTCTTGCAGATGGTGTTTGGTGGCCATGGCGAGGATGTTGGAGCGGCCCGAAAGTTCGCTTACTAGGACTCGCCGTTCGTTGCCCACTGCAGCGGGTTCGATATGTTCGTAGCTCGACGAGACTTTGGTTACGGCATGAACATGCATGCCACCCTTGTGGGCAAAGGCGCTGGTCCCCACGAAAGCCTGTCCATTGCGAAAGTTCATGTTCGCGATTTCATACACGTAACGTGACAACTCGGTAAGGTGTTTGACGCCCTCTTTTTCTGGAGAAGTAGCACTGAAAACTTCGTAGCCCTCTTTTTTGAGGGCAAGATTGGCGATCACCGAAATCAGGTCGGCGTTTCCGCAGCGCTCGCCGATGCCATTGATAGTGCCCTGTACGTGAACCGCTCCGGCACCGATGGCAGCCAGGGAGTTAGCCACCGCCAGCTCGCAATCGTTATGCGTATGGATTCCAAGCGGTTTGTCAACTTTGCTGGCAGCGGCTCGTGTGATCGAAACAATCTCTTGCGGCAAGCTGCCGCCATTGGTGTCGCACATCACGATGATCGAAGCGCCCGCTTCGGCGGCAGCTAGAATCGTCTTTGCGGCATACTCAGGATTGGCCTTCCAACCGTCGAAAAAATGTTCGGCGTCGTAGATCACTTCGCGGCCTTGGCTGCAAAGATAGTCGACCGTATCGCGGATCATGTCGAGGTTCTCTTCGAGCGAAACACCGAGGACTTCGGTGGCGTGAAAGTCGGAAGTCTTGCCGACGATCGTGATGACCGGTGCTTGCGAGTCAAGCAGCGACTTCATGCCGATGTCGTCTGCCGGGGCGATACCCCGCCGACGGGTCATGCCAAAAGCACATGCTTTGCTGTTTTGTAGCGGGTTCTGAGCAAGCCGCTGAAAAAACTGGGCATCTTTAGGGTTGGATAGAGGATAGCCACCCTCGACAAAGTCGAATCCTAGCGAGTCCAAGCGACGGGCAATCAGCAGCTTGTCTTCCAGAGAGAAATTTACGCCCTCGCCCTGCGCGCCGTCTCTGAGGGTCGTATCGTAAGTTTGTATCTTGGACATGAGAGGTGAGAGGTTGGAGGTGAGGGGTAAGGAAATCGTAAGCGAGCCGAGGTGTCACTGCCTCGGGTCCATTATCTCATTCTCACGAAAAAAAGCCCCGCTGCCGTGTTCGGCCTCAGGGCTTTTTTTGTCTCGGTGTGAGCCGAACCCTAAGGTCGATTGCCCCCAATAATCACGCCATTAATAATGCCATTAGTAATAATGACGACCGTGCCGACGCCCAGGGGCTTGGACAGGCTGATTGAGGAAGCGATCGACATGATAGGTCCAGGACTCAAAATTTTAACTAGGGTTCGCGATCCCTCCGAGTGTAACCATGAGTGGCCGACTCGGCAACCGGAGCGAGAGCCCCAGAAACTGAAAAGCTGGCTGAAGTCATGAAATGGCGGCTACGGGCGCCCTCGTTGAAAGCCCCGGGATTGCAATCCCGGGGCTTTGAGCGGGTACGTAATTCTGAAGATCGCTTGAGATCCCGAGGAATACGGATTTTTTGTTGAATCATGGCATGGACTCATCGCCCCGAATAAAAGCTCCTAGCCAGAGCAAGCGACTCAGTCGAACGAATCCTTCACCGGGTTTGCCGTAGGTTCTGCCGTTTGGTGACTGACGACGAGGGCAGCTGGGTTTCGGTCGGCATAGGCAAGTTGGATGCAGACGATATCCTCGAATCGATGGTCAAAGGCGGCGACAACCGCGGGATCGAATTGAGTGCCTGCCGCATCGTCGATCGTTTGCTTTGCCCGAACCGGGGACCAAGCGTCTTTGTAGGGCCGATTGGATGTCAACGCATCATAGACATCTGCCACCGAGGCGATCCGCGCCGCTAGGGGAATCTTTTCTGCAGCCAATCCGGTCGGGTAGCCCGTTCCATTCCATCGTTCATGGTGGTATTTTGCAATCATGGCAGCCATCGTCAGGAAGCCACCGCCGGTAAGTTGCGTCACCGCATGTTGTAGAATGTTGCTCCCGATTACTGTGTGACGCTTCATCACTTCAAATTCCTCGGACGAGAGCTGTCCTGGTTTGAGGAGTATCGAGTCGGGGATGCCTACCTTGCCGATATCGTGCAATGGGGTAGAGCGATAAAGGTCGGCTAGAAAATTTTCGTCGATCTCGTTCGCATAAGGTCCACTACTGCTAAGCTCTTGCGCCAACAACTGAGAATACTCTCGCATTCTTTCGATGTGTTCGCCGGTTTCATTGTCGCGCGATTCGGCAACCTTGGCGAGCGTGAAAACGGCGACATCTTGGACGGCAATGGTTTGTTCGATTCGTTCTCGGGCTGCGCGTTTGAGTGCGACATGGTTGCTGTCTACTTTCTGCTGAAGGGCTTCGGTGATCCTTTGGCTCTCACGTAGCCGAAAGTGCAGTTCAACTCGTGAACTTAATTCAGCAGAATCGACAGGTTTTATCATGTAGTCATCGGCACCGGCGACGAAAGCTTTCGACTGCTCGGAGAGTGCCGACTTGCCTGTGACCATAATCACTGCCGGCGGTAGCTTTGCAGGCAAGGTTTTGAGTTGACGGCAGGTTTCAAAACCATCGATACCCGGCATCTGGATATCGAGCGAGACAACATCCGGGCGATACCGATCGATAAGAGTAAGAGCTTCTTTGCCACCACTGGCAGTTGCCACAAGTTCAACTCCGTTGGCCTCCTTGATCGAGTCGGCAAGCATCTCACGGATGACTGCCGAATCGTCGACAACCAGTACGCGAATACTATTTTTAGCCATGAGAAATCACAATCTTCAAGGGACGCGACAATCGACAACTCAAACTAAAAGCAAGAGAAACCCTAATGCGGCCAGTAGGGCGAGCGGCAGATGAAAACTTACGAATCGGGTTATGAGGTAAAATTCTATCTGTCGCTCGACTTCGTAGTACGAAAAGCATGAAAAACGAAAGGCACGAAAAAGCAAGCGAGACGGCAGCTCCATGCTTGAATCATTTCGAGACTACGAAGCGCGCACCTTGGGTTCAAACGAGATGTGTGGTTTGGGGATTGCAGCATGTGGTGCGACAGCTTTGCCCGACAGGATGGCATTGGCAATGAGATTTTGCGAGGATGCATTCACTTGCTCGATTGTTTTTCCTTCACAAACTCCGATATGCGTTTCTGGGGTAGTTTTTAAGGTAACCTTCGCCCCGATCGTATTGCCTTCGGTAACGATTACGGACTCGCCAATTTCAACCGTAAAAATGGCACCCTCACAGGTTCTGTAAACGATGGTTTCCAGGATTTGGTAGACATTCGATAGTTTTGTCGATAGCGATGGTAAAATGTATAGCGACATAGCTCGAGATCCTTTCTTCTTAGATTTTGCGGCAGCCCAGGGGAGTTAGGTTTACTCCGACCACTTCCTATAGGTTCTCTTGTCGTCTTCTCAAAGTTGTGTGCTTGAGACTCTTCGCTACAAGTGCCTTAACTAGTGGTTACCCATCATCATTTCGATAGTCGCTTTGCCCCCAGTTTGAGAAAGTATTGGTCTCGAGCTGGGAAAGGGTGTCGGAATCGTACGACTGATGCAAATAATCCAGATGCGCTGATTGGATATTTCAGAGCTGGGGTAACGACGGGAAAATGCAGAGCGATGCTTGATCTGGCGCCCTATGCTTTTTTGTCTAGCCAACTTGAACCATTCGGTTGATTGTTGGAATTTCGAACTCAATTAGGGGAGTCGTCCAATGGGACTTAACGTTGAATTGCTTGAGAAAAGCTTTGAGCTTGTTGCACCGCAGGGCAAGGTCTTGGTAGAAACTTTTTATCAGCACTTATTTGCAGACTACCCGGAAGTCAAACCGTTGTTTGCCGACGCCGACATCAAACAGCAGCAGTCGAAACTGTTGGCTTCGCTCAAGTTGGTAGTAGAAAATCTTAGGCGGCCTGAGGACCTAACTGTCGTACTCGAGCGATTAGGCCTACGCCATCTAGACTATGGAGCAACGGAAGAACATTATCCGGCCGTCGGCGCGACCTTATTGAAAAGCCTAGCCGAGATAGCAGGCGACGCCTGGAACGATGAACTGAATCAGGCATGGACTGAAGCATACGAAGCGATCTCAGAAATCATGTTGTCTGGGGCGGCGGTTACCTCACACTGAGTAGCCGGTGATAATCTGAGACAAGTAGTAACGTCTCTGTAGACCACAATTTGGTAACTAATTTCCGATTTTTTTACTACCCGCCCCGGACATAAACATGTTATCTTGGGGGGCAGTCGCGGTGCGCACGGCGCGAGTCGTGCAGGACCTTTCTGTTCCATCTCATTTTCCCAGGAGAGCAGCAATGAGACGTTCAAAGATCGTTTTTCCAATGGCCTGCCTAGCCGCTTTAGTCTTGCTGGCAAGCGTACCGGTAACCGCAGACGAAGTTCTCGACGATTTAGACACTTTTACGGCTCAAGCTTTTGCGCAACATCTTGTTGAAAAGATGTCCGACGTGGAAGGCCTCCAAGTCAAGGTAGACGCCGATCCTGAATCGGCATTGGGGCTGGCTGTTGACAACGAGGGAGTTATTCTTGTTCCCGTCAAGGGCCTTGAGGAAGGCAACGAGGATCCAGAGGTTTACACCGAAGCTGGGGCTGGCTTGGCCTACCTGTTTATGTCGCCTCGTTTCAATCCGGTTCTCGATGGTAAATCGGTTGCCCAAGACAAGCTGCATACTATCTCGTTTACGGACGACAGCGGCAACGAAAAGAAAGCGACCTGCCTTATCCTGACCGTCAGAAACGATGCCGACAGTTGGCGATTGTATGGTTACGGCAAAGATGCCAAGCCGTTGGTCGATGCCCCTTTTAGCGAATCTTATGAAGAGGCCGAGTCGCCCATCGCTATATCGGCAAGCAGCGCCGAGGAGGAAAACTCCCTTATCTTGACGGTGTTTGGCAAGTACGCTGCCAGCTTCAAGATAGGCAAGTAAGTTCCGATAGCAAAAAAATTGTGAACGATAACCAGGGCGAGGGTGGATTCGAGATTCGGTCACAATGCCGGTATCTCGATCCCCCGCTTTGCCCCGAAGAGCATTAAGTCGGGCTATGCAGGTAAATTTCTATCTGCCGGTCGCCTAGGGGACAGGGCTCTCGTTAGTTTCAGGACGAATACCTTATGCCGTTGATAGGTTGGATTTGAGTGTTTGCAGCACTTCAACTGCTTGTAATCCTTGCAGTCGAAAACAATCCCATAAGAGCATTAGCGAGTCGTTGTTCTCGCCTGCGGTGAGCTTGGCTCGCAGCAACATGGCCTTTTCTAAGATCGCTGGGTCTTCGTTAATTCGCTTTTGAAAAAACTCGGCACATTGAATTCCTGTGAATTGGTCGACATCGAGAAGCTCAGCAAGCGTCTTCCCCGCAGCAGCTAGTTCATTGGCTGCAATCTGCTGAGAAAATAAGGCAAATTTTTCAGGTGGTCGTGTGCCAGCATTGACTGGGTTTTCGACAGAAGGCGGCGTGCTTTGAGAGGCGAGTGCTTGCTCTTGATCCGACGGATTGTTGACTGGAAAGTTGGCGATCATCCTATTGATGCTATTGAGACGACCGCCGATTTTCTCTTGTAACGCCTCGATTTCTTCCATGTAGCTACAACCCTCGGCATCTTCAAGGATGCCCTCGGCAGACTCAGCGATCGACTCGATCAGCCGATTGGTCAACAGCGTTCGAGCTTGCTTCAAGATCGAGAGAGCATATTTGCGTTTTCCATCGTGGGCCTTCCTTTTCAAGGAAAAGTGATGGGAGGGGAAAGGCTGTACTGCAGATTTTCCGCATCTCGCGTGCCGAAACGCTAATAGGAGTTCCATTTGCCGCGAAAACTGTTGTTCTTCCCGCAGTCGCTCAACATAAGAAAACGGATGAGGAACGTGCTGGTTGAGAACAAACAACAGGCGTGTGGTCCCGAGGCAACAAGAGCATAAACTCTATGCTGTATGTACACTTTCGGTTAGCCGGCCGTAGCAACAAATGCCAGCCAGTAGAAAATCCAGCCAGTCAGGGCAGTCATGCTGAGGTCGATCGCTGCTATCGTTGCCCAGAACTTATGACGTGGCCCATACTCGTTTGGCAGGGGCGGGGAAGAGAATTTCCGCAACGCTTGGACGATGACAAAAATCCAAAGCACGGTGGAGGAGATGGCGAAAATTAGGTGAATCCAGAGGGCCCAATTAACGAGCCCTGCCGATCTGATTTCGTTGTAAAAAGGCGAAGCCGCAGCGCGCTCGCGCCAGCCATTGACGCGTATATCGATTTCAAACAGAGTGACAGCAATCAGCAGGACAAGGCCAATCGTGATTTGTACCCGTTTGTGCAAGAGGTATCGCCTGCGGTATTTAACTTGGAAAATACTCCATCCCATCAGTGGCACGACGATAAACATCGCCAAAAACACGATGTCGAGCATGAGCGAAGCGCGATTGCCGAGGAAACCGTCGAAACCTGGATATTCCATGACCTAGCCTGTCACCCTCAGAAAATCAGTTGCTTTGCACCGACAGACCGCAAATTCTAATAGAACCTCGGTACGTAACGAAGCCCAATTTGCCACTGCCGGTCGCCTCATACCACTGTGCCAGGTCATTGTGGTTCAACCTAGCGCAGCAGTACTAGGGGTTTGATCAGTAACAGAACACAAACTTACGCTAAGGGCTGTGGGTGTCTAAGAAAACGTCCAGTTGGAGTTTTTCTGAACAGATATAGCCTGCGAAACCCAACCCTTTCCGTAGTCGCATATCGACTAGAAAAACGCTCGTTTTCTTAGTCGCTATGGTGCCTCAGCCGATGAATTCGAGGGGAGTTAGCGAATTACCCAATCTGCTTCGGCCTGGTACTCCTGTGCAGTTTAGCAATTGGCGTCTCGACGCTCAGATGGGCATCACTGACGCACATGAGGCGTAGAGCGTAGATAAGCACTGTCATGGCTAAATTTGCATTTTGAGATGAGCGCATACATTCAGCGCAACTACTCGAAGATAGTTTTTTTAGAACTCGTTGTCTAGAGACTGGAGGGCTGTGGGCA
>Ga0114931_10011336_pt1 | contig 10544 bp, 9 predicted proteins | sample 2SBtaG_FD_89579 | JGI IMG/M metagenome (GOLD analysis project Ga0114931, IMG submission 89579) | Deep subsurface microbial communities from Kolumbo volcano to uncover new lineages of life (NeLLi) - 2SBTROV14_V59a metaG | ecosystem: Environmental > Aquatic > Marine > Volcanic | place: Kolumbo...
AAAATAACATTGCATATGATGAAAGAATATTACCTCCAGGTATTATAGAGATCATTGAAGACAAGAGAAAGGTTAAATGTTCACAATGTGAGTATTTGATACCAATGACAGCAAGCAGTAAAATATATAAGAAAATAGAGCACAAGGATGATAAAATAACAGTATATAACTGGTACTGTCCTCAATGTATCAGGATTAACTAATGAATCAACTTAATATAAAACTTATTAATTATTTGATAAGTTTAGACTTTATACAATGTAATTTATTTGTTTTTACAACAAAACATTTTCTTCAATGAACAAATTAAATATTGAATTAGTGCAAAACGTTAGCAAAAGCCTCGACACTGATGCTGAAGAGATCGATTTTTTACTTGATAATGGATTAGATGTAACTATTTATGATCATGAAGGGAAAAGTGTCAGATCTGTTTCTAAAAAATGGCTTCAAAAATGATCATTGGGGTGATCGTTGGCGCAAGACAATGTCAACCTTGAAAGCTTTATTACCTAAGATGGAACGCATATATGAAACCCAGCAAAAGAATAAATTTGTAAATCCTCTTCAAGAAGGATTTGGGGTCCCACCTGAACTCACAATGAACATTTTAGAGCGATGATATAGAGATTAACTCCGTGAAATGCTTATATGTGCAAGCATCACACAAAGTTATGAGTTTGTAAGTAGGCAGAGGGAGATCTTCTGGGAGGGAACGAACATTCGCCAATTTGGACAAGTTTCGTTGAATTTGAAATCGTTTTATTGGTTTAGGCAGCCACGTGCATACAGGAACAAGAATGGATTTTGAGTCTGGTTTTGAATAAAAATCTTCATCTGCTATAGACTCAAATCCACAAACACATTCATAAGGAACTGGGTCATACGAACAGACACACCATACTTATTTGAATATTGACGAGAGAATTTAGACATCTTTAGTTTTAAGGAAAGTTATCTATTTTAAAAAATGAAACTTTTTATAGTGGAAGAGAAACTTCTATTAAGAAGAATAAATGGAAATCTTGCAAACGGGTAGGAGAGAAGAAGAGAAAGAAGATCTTTTTTTCCACCTCGAGCGAATGAAAATGGCTGAACGTCGTCACTCCCCTGATGTGGAATCTAAAACAAGAACTATCATCGTCGATTGGATGATGCAAATTTATATTGATTTTAATCTTGCAAAGGAAACATTTTATTTGGCGGTCGATCTGCTTGACCGATTCTTGACACAACGAAAAGTGGAACGTAGGCAATTGCAATTGGTGGCTATTGGGGTATTTTTAATAGCTTCTAAATATCTCGATGTTTGTTTCGTTCAACCACGTATGCTGATATGGCTTACGGACAACACCTATACTCTCAAACAACTATTGCAAATGGAATCTCTCATCTTGAACCAATTGGAATGGACATTGACTCTCCCTACCCGCTATAGTTTTTTGAGGGAATATTTAAATATATATACCTTGGATTTTGAGAAGACAACAGTCGTCAACTATGTCTTGGATTCGACATTGATGTCTTATTCTTTGACCATATATTATCCTTCAGAAGTAGTAGAAGCTGTGCTCTATTTGACCGTTGATGTTCCTGTCGAAGCCAATTCGGAAGTAGTGGATCTGGTCATAAAAAATCTTCGTTACCTCAAGGAAAATCAAGATGAATTTACATCTCTCCAAGATAAATATCATATTTATACCGAATATAAAACCATTCTTGAATTCTTGGATAGTTTGGAAGATTAAGAGATTGTGATCGTAGACAGTCTTGTCAGAATCATCATAGAAAATGGGATAATAATCAAAATCAAACATATCAGTGTTGGTTAATACATCTCATTGTGTATTTTCAAGAGTATTCAGACTTTGGGGTCAAAGAGTTCAAACTCGGCCATATCCCCATATTCGCAAACATACCAATATTCCACCTGATGGAATTTACACGCCAACTAATTTATCATAAATTAGTTGGTTCTCTTGCTAAATATGATATACTGAAAGTGGGTAAAATATCTTTTTTTATTGTATATTACAATGAAATTGTAATATATATATCTAATGGTGTTCATGTTTGTAATAATAATAACCTCCTCCAATTAGAAGAATCAATAAAAGAATAACTAATATTGCAGCGGCTGCACTACCATAATTTCCATATCCATATCCAAAACTTCCATTTCCTCCGTTTCCATTACTTGCAGGAGAAGAAAGTCTTAGATGATGGCAAGGGATAAAATCTGAAGAGACTTCTTGATAGGATAGACCTTCTGAATGTTTTACTACTTTTACCTCTTCTATTCCCATTCCTTCCAATTTAGTTATTTCAGCATTGGTGAGACCGCGGAAATTAAATTTGTCGTTTACAAATAGATATGCTTGTTTAGTTCCTATAACCCTATGCACCACGGTTAGACTTTGATCTCCATTATAGATGATTCAAGTATATTCACAAGGATAATATCCTTTACATCCTCCTTCTGGATGGATACCTAATAAGCAACCTAAAGAACAAGATTTATTACCTGGAAAGTCATTTGGTTGTTGGCATTCACAGAAATAAGCTCCTACTGTTCCGATGCGGTATCTATGTTCATCTACGCATCTAAATTCTGAGGTGATCATTTCGTGAAGATATTTGTAAGCTGGTGTGTTTGAAAGGACTTCGATTAGATCATGGAGAGACAAGAATTTTTCCTTGATATCTCCACGAAGATCTTTGATGTAGTCTGTAGCGTAATGATCTCGAAGCTTTCGAGTGATATTTCTGGCGTTCCCTAAATCAATCTCTATATCTGCTTCACCTTTCTTACCCGAGAGAATTATTTTGTCTTTCCCCTCAAATCGTACTTTAGAGTCTTTTTTATGTCCTTTATCACAAAAAGACTCTTCTTCATCGAAGAAGAAATTATTCACTTTTCCGACACGAATATCTCTAAAGTAGGATGAATCCAAAATTAGCGACCTTCTACTCTTTGTCATTTATGTTTGCCAAGAAAAAGTTGAAAAAAGAATATAGGAAGAAAAATCTTCCTATATTCTTAAATGAGAAAAATGATTTTTTGGTTTAGATGTAAATCGCAAAATATTCTCAAGAACTTTAAATATGGATCCCGAATATATTTATGATACAGAGCTTACGCTTATTTATAAAGCGGCTTCCGAATTGGGAATTCCAGCAAATTTCTTTTTATTACGTACAAGCACTGAAGAAGATGGAGGAATTCAAGGAACAGATTATACAGTTATTGAATCTTTGAAAGATGTTGTAATTAATCTATCTCGAGAAGGCAAGACTCTCTTGGAGATTTATAATTACATACAAGATATGTCTACTCTTCCTATTTCGCAAGAGGATATAGCCATGATTTATCTTGAAGTTAATTCTCCCGTTCATGAGCGTAAATTAAAGGATAGAAGATTTTTAGATGCTGTGACTGAAATTATACAACTTTATAGATTAACAAAAAAGGAAATTTCTGGTGTAGCTGTAGGTGATGAATTTGATAAAAAAGGAAATCCAAGTCGTGAAGCTATTGAGAGCATTTACAAGGATTATTTATCTTGGTCCAAAAAGGTCAAAGAGAGATCTAAAGAAGCATCTCAAATAGCTCATTCTATTGAAGATATTCAGAAAAGGATTTTTGATTTAGCTGGTGAACCTTATATACATTCACCAATCTACAGGAAATCTGAAAACATTAGCTACAAAGGTTATAAACTTACTGAAATTGAAGATATAGAAGAAGGGAAAGGAAAAGAAGCGATTGAAGAAGAAATTGTTGAAGAAGTTCCAGTGAACACTGAAGATGGTTTCTTTCTTTTTAATGATGCTAGTCTTTCAGAAGACGTTCCTTTTATGCAATATAATATTTTTGAAAGGGGATCAATGAAAAGCTATTACAAGATTTTCAGAGGTGAGACTATTGACAAGGAACCGAATTATAAGAATATCATGATTCCTCCAGAAGAGCTTACAGAACCTGACACATTATACATGAAGGTGTGGTTTCATCACCCTTTTGAAACAAAACACACACCAATGCACCTTTCTCCAGCTAGTTCTTTTGCTACAGTGGAATATAATCTATCACGAAATGTTATTTCTTTTGAGGTGCCTCATATAAAGGAAGCAGAAGATTCTTTTGATCGTTATTTGAAAACATTGGATGAAACAGAGATTGAAGAAATCAACATTTTAGGGGTAGAATCTGTGAGTGAATGGGTAATAATCAAAGCTATTCATTCCGCTATTCCTATTCTATTGTTGGGAAATCGAGAGGAAGAAAGTATCAAAGCAGATGTACTAATTTACGGACCTGAAGTAGATTGGTCTACTTTTCCCTACGCTATTTCATTAGATGAAATTCTTAGTAAGTTCCTTTATATAGAGGAGAGCACGCATCCTCAGGCACTCAAAAATCAACTAAGTGTGCGTTATGATCCATATCCAATCAATGAACCTGAAATTCCAGATATCTTGAAGCAATCCAAGTTTATCAGTAAAACCGGTCTTAGTGCTACCATTAAGCAACAATATACCACTCCAGGAGTAACATATTATATTTATGATCTTGAAACTGGAGAGACAAAAGAGAAAACATTTGACGCTGTAAATCCTTATATCTCGCTGAGCATCAGTAGAACAGCTAACATCAAAGCTATAGAAGAATTTCTCGACACATTTACTTATCTTTTACCTATTTACACAAAACAAAAACCTGAAATCATCGATATATATCGTAAATATATGACAGATGATGAAATGGTACTTTTGTTTGAGGAAGAAGAGGAGGAGGAAGTATTAGAAGCTGGAGAACTTATTAATTTGAAAGCTATACTACCCGACCTTACAAAAGGTGGCTTTGCTAGAGCTTCTCAAGGAACTCATAAACCAAAAGCAATACGTAAAGAAGATATCCCAGATTGGGTAGCTCAAACTTTCAAGTATCATAATAAAGATTATCACAAAGAAGTATTACCTTTTCCAAAACCAAAGCTTGCTGCTAAAGTGGGTAGAGTGATACTTGTGAGTTATATTGATGGTCAAGTGCAGTATCTGATGCAAGATAAAGACGGAAACACAGAATGGAAACCTCAAGAAGCTGTACAAGGTAAAATTATTGAGCCAGAGGCATGGATTGTATGTCCTTCCATCGAGAATCCATTCGTAGGAGTAAAGAAAAATAATATTCCGTCTACTAAGGATAAATATCCTTATATTCCTCATTGTTATAACAGTCCTCAGACAGATCCACATCAAAAAGGTTCTGCAAGTTGGTATCAACAATATTATTTGGGTCGAGAGGAGAAAACTCGGAATAAAGCCGAAAACATTTTGATTACTGACAAGATACTTAAACCAGGTGGAAAGGGAAAATTGGGCCCAGAAATCGAAAAAATACTCGATCAGTATCCTAATAAATCACCCAAGGGTCAATTTTTAAGATTTGGTGTTCCGCAAACACCAAATTCTCTTCTACATTCTGTTTTACTTGCTCTTGAAGACCCTGAATATCTAAACCAGAAAGATAAAGAAACATATGTTCGCAAAGTTAGAAAATATTTAGCCAGTCAAATCTATCCTGCTTTATTGAAACAAGAATTATATGATCGATCTTTAGAAGAGATTTTTCAAATGTTTTGTGCTGTAGATCAATTCCTCGATCCTTCTATATTTTACCGAGCCTTGGAAGTAGTATTTAACATCAACATATATACCTACGGTTATGCAACAAAAGGACATGGAGGTGGAGAAGGAGAACTGGTAATCCCCAGAAATAAAATATTTCACTCTCAACCTTATAGAGCAAGACCTACAGTCCTTATTTTAAGAAACTGGGGAGGTGCAACAGATATGCTTGAATATCCACAATCAGAATTGATCATTGAAGAGATTAGAGGTGCTAAATCAGTCATGTTGTTTACTGAAGAAATGGGTAAAATAAATTACAATGTTCTTCAGCAAACAGCAGCCACTATCACTTGGAAATTCGCTGAAGATGGACAATTTGAAGCACATGCCAATGTTTATTCAGAAGAAGAAGATCAATACTCCTATCCAGATTTTGAAGAACTCATAAATAATCAAGGGAGACATCAAATACTTGATGATTATGGGAAAATGAGAGGATTAGTATTTTCTTCTTTGGAGGAGGATATAACCATGCTTTTCTCACCTTCTCAACCAGTCAATCTTCCCCTCACAGGAAAAGAAAAATTATCCAGTTGTGGAGAAATTCAAGAATACAAGGAAGAACATATATTACCAAAATGCTCTGTTTCTACTGCAACAAAAGTTTTTGGGAACCCTATTTCTGTCACTAAAGATCAGAACAAAATGGTTACAGGGTTATGGTTTGGTAAAGAAATAAAAGTCTACGTTCCAATCAAAAGAACTACTTCATATTCTGATTTAAAGATTGGTGATCCTAATCCATTTGAAACTACAGTTGATAACTCTGTTCAAAGACTTGATAAAATAAAGCGTGATTTAGATTTTATTCAACAGATAATATGGTGGTTATACTTGGTTTCACAAAAACAAGTTTCAGATGAAACTATAATATCTAAACCCCGTTATCATGAATTTGTAGCAAAATATTTTACTTATGATAACTATGATGGTGATAGTGCTTTTTACTATGATTTACGATGGATAGAAAGAACTTTCCCTAATGTAAATTCTGTAGAAGAAGGCATTGAGATCCTTTCAATGCAGGAGCAGAATAGATCCTTTGATGAAGAAGACATCTTTTATTATCTATTTAAAGATGGCAAGGTCTGGTTTTACAATCGTAATTTCTATGATAAAATGGTAGAATGGTTGAGAAAGAAAATACAATTAAATATAGGTTTTGAAGTAAAGAAACCTAAAGTGATTCAAAACTATTTTGTCACTGGAAAAGATTTTGTAAATCAACAATTTGTTTCTATCTTTGTAGGAAAGAGAGAATTAAGGAAATGGTTGGAATCTATGACTTCCAGCGCTCAAATTCATAAAATACATACTAAAATCACTCCATCTTTCACTTTGAGTTTAGAACCATTCATCTTTCAAGATCTTACGGACGGAAAAATATACCATATTCAGAATGTTATTGGTGGATCAAAAAGCAGAGCACTGAATGTAGGATGGACATGGTATACTGAAAAAAGAAACTTGGGAAGCAGAGCCCCACCAACTACAATAAATTATCCTCATCTGATTTATGGAGATTCCATTTCAGGATTGGTTTTATTGGCTGAAAATTTAGAAGGGAAAGATATTCACATTCGATACAAAAGTCTTCCAGTTATTTTCGGAAAAAAGGAAAGAAAGAATCCTACCTTTTATCTTCGATTATTGCAATATAATCTTATAGGGGCGCCACACTATGCTGCCATGTTAGAACTGTTATAAAAATTCTTACCTGAAATGTACAATTCAAAAGATAATAAAAAAATAAATATAGAATAGATATATTTATTTTTTAGTTATAGCGCTTAAATGGGCAATTATCACACTTATATCAAATCTCTTAAACAGATTTTGGGATTTAGAAAACAATGACATCAGTGGCGAAGCTAGAACTTAATTCAATTACAGAGTTTCAAAAAGAAATTCATCAAACTACAATTGATTCTGACGGAAATCCAGAACCTATAACTTCTATCTTTTATCATGAATTTCAGAAAAGCACATGGTATACTCATATTTTACTTAAAATACCATGCCATTTGGATGATGATAATTATGTTTTCAAAGCTAATACCACATTCCATTATTTAAAATACACTTATATTGTTCAGTCTTATCCAGCTATTAGAATTAAAAATGAATATAGAGGTCAATACAAAATATGTTGGCCTCATAATCTGGCTATCAATACTATCACTCAAGCGCGACTTGATGTAGATGATGATTCATTTGGATGGTTTGATCATATTTGGTTAGATGAATACTTTGAGCATTTTACACCAGCTGGATTCAAAGATTTGCACAATATCAATGTGGGGAATCTACCATTTTTAGAAAATTGGAGCGATGAACTTCCATTTTATAAAACTTCTCTCCATCAACCATGGCCTTATGCTCAAGATTCTATATATGCTTTTCCTCTCTATTTCTGTAGCAAAGATACTTCAGTATCTCATGTATATGAGATGAAGACCAGAGTATCGGATTTACTGCGAATGGCAAAAGCAGTAACAGATAAAAATGGAGAAAAAATATGGGTAGAAATGAAAGATGTCGACTTTACAGTCTTGGAAGGAGTAAGCCCTGTGAGTAAACTTAAAAGACCAGAAATGTGGGGATGTTATGCATATGTTACAGATAATGAAGTAAAATGGAATACGAGCTGTGAATCTTCACAAGATAAAGTTTTATATATAAATGATGTTGTTGCTTGTGATCAAACTAATACAGAAACCTATGGTAAATCAGCAGTTGTTGATCTATACTGTGAAACCCCATGCAAAGCTATCTTTTGGGTAGCAGAAAATGTAGATTCTAGTGCCAAAAGAAACTATTCTAATTATACTACTGATTCTTCAAATCTATATCGAGGATGGAATCCTATTGAACATGTTACCCTTAAATACGGTAAAACTACAAGAATCAACCAGATGGAATCTCTTCATTTTGAGCGTATGCAATCTTGGTATCATTTGATATCTTCACCAACAGTGGCAGGTCATAATGTATATTCTTTGGCTGATAATTGTATGTCTATAGATGCAGAAGTAGGTCTAGTATTCTCTAAGCTTCGAGGCACTAGAATGATCTTTAGTTTAAAGAATACAGATCCATTTCAACAAAAATCCAAATTTTATTCTGAAGAAGAAGAATATTCAGAGGTAGATGATTATCTTGATAGTCACACCAGTTATGTTGATGAAGAACTTGATTCCAAATATTCAAGTCCAAACTTTAGAATTAGAGTTAGACTCTTAATCATGAAGAAACTAAAAATAGAAAAGAAAGGAAATAAATATGAATTTTCAATTTAACACCAGATCACATCTTTATAAAAAATTTACAAAGATATAGATAATGATTATATTATTGATCAGAAATAATCTAAAGTATCTTTTATAAAATTAAAAATGGCATCTAATAAGGAACATGATGAATATGCGCAAAAGCTAGCTAATAAAATTGACGGTCTACTGACAATCTATGAAATGATGCCCAAAAATATGCCCAGAGGATCAGTAATTCACCTAGAAAAAGCAGATGGAACTTCGGTTGAACTGTCTAAAAAACAACTAAAATCTAAAAAGGAAGAACTCTTACATGAGGTAAGGAAAGGATTGCCTAAACGTCTCAAACAAGCAGGTAAAAGAACTAGGAAAGTCAACCCCTCTGACTTTAAAAATGTGTACACTCCTGTTATTGTAGCTGATGCCCTTCGTCAACTGTTAAATACAGAAGATTTTGGACCCATAGACCCAATGGATCCTTCTTCTCCCAAATTAATAGAACAATTACCATGTATTCAAAAAGGTTATGGTCTTAGGAATAGTTTCCAATTGCTTTGGTATATTTGTATTGATGTAAATGGTCTTAAGGATAATAAAGATAAGACTATGCTTTTTCCAAGTCAACCCATGAAAGAAGCATTTGGTGATGTGCCAGCATGGTATACCAATGAAATGGATGAAGAAGGAAAAATTAAAATTGTACCCAACGAAAAGAAAATATCCACTTTTGATGTTTTAGAATATCGAGTAAACACATTGGAGAAAAAGGAAGAACTTTTTGACCGTGAAAGATTTAAAATCTATTTCTTTGCTACAATTCTCTCCATCAATCTGTTCAAATCTATGGATTTACCCCAAGATTCACGAGATAGCCTAAAAAGAGAAGATGTCAAGGCTCAATTGCTTAAGGAATTTGAAATCATTAAAGAAGCCAAAGATAAATGGAAGGCTATCAATAAAGAACAAAAGAATCTTTAATAACATTTATTAACAGATAATAAATGTTAACTATACGTTTTTACCAAGACGATTCATAATATTAGATGACATCCTTCATCCAATACTTCAGGGCAGTTTTACAAAAATCTAAATCAACTTGTTTATTTTTCCTTCACTGGAACCAAATAAACCTCTGGTCAGTATATGGCAATTGATCATAAATTTTGATCTTGAAACATATCACCGAACAACTTACTACTTTTTCATAAACTTGATCTTGAAGAAACAAATCGCCGAACAACTTACTTTTTCATAAACTTGATGTTGAAGAAACAAATCACCGAACAACTTACTTTTTCATAAACTTGATGTTGAAGAAAAAATTGCTGAACAACTTACTTTTCTTCAACTTGATGTTGAAGAAAAAATTACTGAACAACTTACTTTTTCATAACTTGATCTTGAAGAAACAAATCACCGAACAACTTACTTTTTCATAACTTGATCTTGAAGAAACAAATCACCGAACAACTTACTTTTTCATAAACTTGATCTTGAAGAAAAAATTACTGAACAACTTACTTTTTCATAAACTTGATCTTGAAGAAACAAATCGCCGAACAACTTACTTTTTCATAA
>Ga0114931_10011337_pt1 | contig 10543 bp, 9 predicted proteins | sample 2SBtaG_FD_89579 | JGI IMG/M metagenome (GOLD analysis project Ga0114931, IMG submission 89579) | Deep subsurface microbial communities from Kolumbo volcano to uncover new lineages of life (NeLLi) - 2SBTROV14_V59a metaG | ecosystem: Environmental > Aquatic > Marine > Volcanic | place: Kolumbo...
CACCCTGAATTCTCCGGCCCACTCTAATTCTCCGGCCCCACTTGACGTGGTTGGCCAGGATGCGGGCTAACCGGGATATGGGCTGACTTTGAGAAACATAACTAGTCTCTCCGACAGCTGGCGGAGCGATCGGACATCAGGCAACACCCGGCGAACCGGCTTGCGCATCCACCTCGATGGGCGCATCCAGCCAATGACCTGCATCTCAATGCCGCCTTCGAACTCCCCCAGACTGGTCTAAATTGCATCGGTGCCGGTTTCGCCCGTGCGAATGCGGATGGCTTCTTCAATGGATGAAATGAAGATTTTGCCGTCTCCGATGCGCCCGGTCTTGGCCGAGGCTTGAATGGCCTCGACGGCCTTATCAAGCATATCGTCGCCCAGCACCACCTCAATTTTTACTTTTGGCAGAAAATCCACCACATATTCGGCGCCGCGATAAAGTTCCGTATGCCCCTTCTGACGGCCAAAGCCTTTTGCCTCGATGACGGTGATGCCTTGCAGACCGATTTCCTGCAGTGCTTCCTTCACCTCGTCCAGTTTAAAAGGTTTGATGACTGCTTCAATTTTTTTCATCGGATTTTCTACTCTCCAGGAGCGGGTTGAGGATATGAGGAGCCGGTTGGGTGGATGGGGCAAGCCGTTAAGACATCGTTAAGCATAGCTTGTGCCAGTTGCTGTGTAGATTCTGTTGCTTGCAAATTCAATCAGTTAGTGGCTTTGTTGATCGGTTCGGGTAAATCTGCTGCAGATTCTGCCTATATTTTCGGCAATTTGCTTATAACATAGGCATATCTGCCTATCGACAAGGAGTGAGCCGAGGAGCGCGCCATGAAAGTCGTTGCCATCGATCATCTGGTCCTGACGGTTGCGTCTATTGCACGGACAGTTGCCTTCTATGAACGGGTGCTCGGTATGCAAAGCCGCAGTTTCGGGCCTGAAGGACGTGTTGCGTTGTTGTTCGGGGCGCAGAAGATCAATCTGCATGAGGTCGGGCATGAATTTGAACCCAAGGCGCTGCTGGCGCGTCCCGGGACGGCTGATTTGTGTTTTATAGTTGATGATTTTGACCATATCGCAGCCGGGCTGCGCGCGGAAAATGTCGCAGTTCTTGGAGGCCCGGCTGAACGGATGGGGGCGCGCGGCAAGATCAGATCAATCTATCTTCGCGATCCCGATGGCAACCTGATCGAATTGAGTAGTTATGACGGTGTTTGACAAGCCGGAAAAGATTAATCTAACCGGCAGTGGCCCTGTCTTTCGCCTGACGGTCATGTCTTTGACAGGGGAGGCATGGCTTTGGCAGGGGAGGCATGTCTTTGACAGAATAGGCATGGCTTGGCCAGGCTGACATCAAGATAGGACGGCGCTGAGCGATATGACCGACAGGCAGGCAAAACCCGAATTGCTGAGCAACGATGAAATGGCGCGTGCCGATGCGCTGGCCATCGCTGGTGGCGTTGCCGGGCTGAGCTTGATGGAGAACGCCGGCCGGGCGGTCGCCGATGCAGCGGTCAGAATGGCCAAGCCTGGCTCACGCATCGCAGTCCTATGCGGCCCGGGCAACAACGGCGGCGATGGCTTTGCGGCAGCGCGCCTGCTGTCGCAGCGCGGTTTTGACGTGCATCTCGGCCTGCTTGGTGATGTCGCGCGGCTTAGCGGCGATGCGCGGGCGATGGCCCGGCGATGGCGCGGTGCGGTGCTGCCGCTTGCTGGGGTGCAACTGGCGGGCGCCGGTCTCATTGTCGATGCCTTGTTTGGCGCCGGGCTGTCACGCGCCATAGAGGGCATGCCTGCGCAGGTGATTGGTGCCGTCAATGATGCGGCGGCGGCGGCTTGTCCGGTGCTGGCAGTCGACGTGCCGAGCGGTGTCAACGGCAGTAGCGGTCTTGTCGATGGCCCGGCGGTCACGGCAACAGGCACGGTCACCTTCTTCCGCCGCAAACCGGGGCATCTGCTGCTGCCGGGGCGCGCGCTTTGCGGCGTCATTGAATTGGCACAGATTGGCATTCCAGCCGGCGTTCTGGCTGAGATCAGGCCGCGCTGCTTTGTCAACGCGCCGGTCCTGTGGCGCGGAGACTTTCCGGCACCGCGTCCTGCCGGCCACAAATATGACCGCGGCCATGCGGTCGTCGTATCGGGGCCGGCGCAAGCCACGGGTGCAGCGCGGTTGGCGGCAAGAGCAGCCCTGCGTGTTGGTGCCGGACTGGTCAGCCTTGCCAGCCCGATGGACGCGCTGGCGGTCAATGCCGCGCATCTGACGGCCATCATGTTGCAGCCTTTCGATGTTCCCGATGGTTTGGCGCAAGTGCTTGCTGACAGGCGGTGCAATGCCTGTGTGATCGGGCCGGGTTGTGGCGTCAATGCCGCAACATGTGAAATGGCAGCGATTGCCCTGGCCTCTGACGCCGCTGTCGTTCTGGATGCCGACGCGCTGACGTCTTTTGCAGGTGCTGGCGCAAGCGCGGCAGATGCGGGAAGCTCGGCAGGATCATTATTCGCAATGATCGCCCGCGGGTCCGCCAGCCAGTGCTCCGGCAGTCAGCGCAATGTCGTGATGACGCCGCACGAAGGCGAGTTTGCCCGGCTGTTTGGCGAATTTCCGGCGCGGCTGTCAAAACGTGATCGGGCGGTAGAAGCCGCCAGCCGCAGCGGCGCAGTTGTCGTGCTGAAGGGCGCCGATACGGTGATTGCTGCGCCTGATGGCCGTGCAGCGATAAATGAAAATGCGCCCGCGACCTTGGCGACGGCTGGATCGGGCGATGTGCTTGCCGGTTTTATCGCTGGCCTGATGGCGCAGGGCATGGCGGGTTTTGCGGCGGCCTCGGCGGCGGTCTGGCTGCATGGCGAATGCGCCAATCTGTTCGGGCCGGGGCTCATCGCCGAGGATCTGCCGGAAATTCTGCCGCAGGTGCTGCGGGGGCCTGACCTTGCATGAGCGGGGCCGCGGTTTTGGCGCCTGCCGTTGCGCCGGTGAGCAATGCGGGCTGTCTGTGGTCTATGGTCTATGGTCTGTGGTCTGTGGCCTATACCGCCGCCGGATCATCGGCCTGATCGTGGCTGCGGATGGCGTCTTCGGCGGTGAGCAGGGCCGCGATTTCCGGGGTCAGTTGCGGGCTGTCAATCTTGCTGAGGCCGAGTTCGTCGAACAGCCTGTCCATGGTGATGAATTTGCGCTCCCGGCGGTCGTAAAAACCACCCTTGACCAATGCGGTGGCGGCGATGCCTCCGGCGCGCCGGCCTTTGACGAAACGGATGCGATGCTCCATGACGAAAGTCGTGTTCTGCCAGTAGCGGATGGCTGATTCCAGCTCGAACGGCTCGAACAGGCGCAACTCGCGGCGGAAGCGGATGATGTTGCTGGTCAATACCGGCATCCAGCCGTATTTCAGCATCGGCCGCAGGATTCCCATGCGCAAGATAAGGTCGGGACGGCCAAGATCCATAACGGTCAGATAGCGACCGTTGTTCATATGGAAGTTGGTGTCGAGGTCGTTCGGCCAGACGCGAAAACGCAGGGTCGAGCGCCCCAGCGGGGGCTTGAGGCGCGGTTTCCAGAAGGTGGAAAAAATGGTCGCGAGCAGGCGAAACCACAGGTTCATTCAAGGACCTCGAAACTTGTTGTTACGCCGGTTGGATATAGAGGATTGCCCTGGCGATCAATTGGAATTTGTCTGGAAAAATGCAACAATCAGTGCTGGGGCTGCAAAAGCGGCGACCTCGAGGCTGCCTTGTTGGCAGGGCGCCGGCAGGGCTGTTCAACTCCACCTCAGGTTTCCAAAGGGCTAGTCGCGGTTCAGTCTTAAGTTCGCTCAATAAGTGGCGACAGATAGGGAAGTGGCGACAGATAGGGTCTCATGACATCAAAAGCACAAATTCTGCGTGACATTCTGGCGCGTGACGGCTGCCAGGTGATGCCCTGCTGCGGCGATCCGCTCACCGCCAAAATGATCGAACAGGCCGGTTTTCCGGTGAGTTTCATGTCCGGCTTCTCGGCGGCTGCGCTGCGTCTGGGGGTTCCTGATCTTGGCCTCATGTCCTATGCTGAAAGCGTCGATCAGGGGCGCAATATCTGTGCTGCGGTGTCGATCCCGATGATTGGCGATGGCGATACCGGTTATGGCAATGCGCTCAACGTCAAGCGCACGGTGCGCGGTTTCGCCCAGGCGGGATTTGCTGCCATCATGATCGAGGATCAGCTGGCGCCGAAACGCTGCGGCCATACCCGTGGCAAACTTGTGGTGACGCGCGATGAAGCTGTGCAACGAATCAGGGCGGCGGTCGATGCGCGCGATGAACTGCGCCGTGACGGCTCTGATATTCTCATTCTGGCGCGCACCGATGCGCGGGCAACCGATGGCCTGGATGAGGCCGTCTGGCGGGCCAACAGCTTCTCTGATGCGGGGGCGGATTTTCTTTTTGTCGAGGCACCCAACAGCGAGGCGGAACTGGCCGAGATCACCGCCAGAGCGCCGGGCATTCATATGGCCAACATGATCGAGGGCGGGGCGACGCCGCTGTTGTCGCATGACCGGCTGGCAGCGCTGGGCTATTCACTTGCCGCCTACCCGTTAACCCTGCTGGCGGTGGCGATGCGGGCGATGAGTGATGCGCTGGTGCAAATGTCGCAAGCCGCGCAGGGTGGCGGCGGACAAAGCGCGTCCGCCACGATGCCCGCCGCAATGTCTTTCGCAGAGTTGCGCAAAGTGATAGGATTTGACGCTTATCATGACGACGAATTGCGCTATGCTAGCGCTGCGCTGCGCGCTGAACGAGATTGAGGCAATTGCCCGCCAGGCCAGACCAGACCGGTGCTGTGCTGTGCTGTCGCGCGGCAGCGAATTTATGGGCAAAGTGCAGTTTATGGGAAGTTGTGGGCAATCTGAGGCTGACAGGGACACCCGTTGCGCCGCAGGAGGCAGGAGCATGACTGGATGCACAATTTGAAAATGCGCTGTTTGATTTTGCCGGGGTTGTGTATCGGGTTGTTATGCAGCGGCCTGCTGAGCGCGCCGGCGGCCGCATCCGAGCGCGATGCACTGGCTGGCGCGCGCAAGGCCGCGGCGGCGCTGATGCGCGGTGATGCGGCAGGCGCGGTGGCACTCTATTCGGCAGCGCTCAAGGACAAGAGTCTGGCGTCGGACCGGCGCGCGAATTTATACAATGATCGCGGCGTTGCCCGTTCGCGCCTCAATCAGGCCGCAGCCGCAATCAAGGATCTGAACACCGCGGTCAAGCTTTATCCCGAATTTCCTGCCGCCTATAATAATCGCGGCAATGTGTTGCTGGCGCTGGGCATGCTTGATGAGGCAATCAAGGATTTCGACCGCGCCATAGTGCTGGCGCCAGGCTATGCCGCCGCCTACAACAATCGTGCCGGGGCGCTCATGCGCAAAGGCGATGTTGCGGCGGCGCTGCGCGACTACGACAAGGCCATCGCCTTGCGGCCAACCAATGCGGCGCCACTGTCGGGCCGTGGCCGCGCCCAACTGACATTGTCACATCCCTATGCCGCGATGCGCGATTTCACCAGAGCCATCAAGGCCGATACGCGTTTTGGTCTGGGCTATCGCAGCCGCGTCGAAGCCCTGATGCGGATCGGCCGCTATCAGAAGGCGGTCGAGGATCTGAGCCGGGCGATCACCTTCGATCAAAACAATGCCGAGCTTTATCTGCTGCGCGGACGGGCACAACTGGGTGCCAGACAGGCGGAGAGCGCCGTCAGGGATTTCAGCCATGCGATAGAATTATCGCCAGAGGCTGCCGCGGGCTATTCTGCGCGCGGCTTTGCCAATGCCATGCTGGAGGACTATGAGACGGCTCTGGCTGATCTTGCCCGCGCCATCGAGCTCAATCCGCGCGGCTATATTTCCTATGCCTATCGTGCCTGGGTCTATAACAAGCTGGAGCAGCCGGAGCTTGGCCTGAAGGATGCAGCGCTGGCCCTGAAGCTGAACCCGAAAGGCGCCGAAGCCTATTGGGCGCGCGGTGAGTTGCGTGAAAGTCTCGATCAGGTTGAGCAGGCGGTGTCCGATTTGCGCAAAGCGCTGATTTTGAGACCGACGCTGGTTGCCGCTTCCGAGGCCTTAAAGCGATTGGGTGTCGAGCAGCATGTGGAAGATGTCGATTTTCCGCAATTGGGTCTGGGCAAATGGCGTGTCGTTGCGCGCGGCGACAGCTTTGTGGCGTTACATGACAACTATCCGCGGCTCGTCGTGCCACTGGAGATGATGGGGCCGGGCAAGCCGCGCATCCTCGGCTGGGATGTGAAACAACCGCCATTTCGCAACATCGGCGTATTGCGATTTTCCTCCGGCGCCATGCAAGGGGCATCCGGTCCGTTGCAAATGGAACATGCCGCAATCATCGATCTGGACAAATCCACCATCGTCGGTGTTGAACTCAACCGAAAGGGTGACAAACGTGCCAGTTGGAACTGGCAGGATGGGCGGGTCGTGGTTGCCAGTGCCGACGGGCTGACCGACGAGTTCCGCTTGCGCTCGGCATCGCGTGAGCGCGCCAAGGCAAGGCAGGCCGCGCGCCGCCAATCGAGACGCCGCCGGGTATATCGCGCGCGCAGACGACGACGGCGGCCGCGAACCCTGTTTGACCTGCTTTTCAAGGGCGGCGGGTAACCAGCCCGATCTGCCGTCTCGCTTTGACTTGCCTTGCGCCAACTGAAGGGCCTGGCAGCCAGGGCTTTTGCACCTCGCTATTAGATGATCGAAGCGGATGCGCAATCCGATCTCAAATGTGATACTATCCTTCCAGTTCCTGCCCTCCAGTTCCTGAATGAGGCACGCTCTTGTGATCGGCTGGTGATCTGGGGGCTCACAAGCTGACCCAATTGATCGTTAATGATGCGCTGTCTCCGCGGTGGATATGCTCACAACGAATGAGGAAACCTATGAAAGTCTCAGAGATATTACGTAGCAAAGGCAATAAGGTGATGACGGTCCGCCCAACCGAATCCATCATCGTGCTGGCCCGCCGGCTTAAGCTGGAACGTGTCGGCGCAATGATTGTCAGCGCCGACGGCAAAATTATTGATGGCATCATATCCGAACGGGACGTGGCTTATGGCGTTGCCGAATACGGCGACAGATTGCAGAATCTACCGGTCTCAGAACTGATGACCAAGTCAGTCATCACTTGTTCGCTGGACGACACGGTTGCCGAGATTTCCAGGATCATGACGCAGCGGCGGGTGCGGCACATTCCGGTTTGCGAAAAGGGCAGGCTGATCGGCGTGGTCAGCGTCGGTGACGTGGTCAAGCAGCGCCTCGACGAAATGGAGATGGAAGCCAATATATTGCGGGATTATGCGATAGCGCTTCAGTAAAACGGACCATATTTAGTCTTGACGGGGTCGGCCACAGGGATGGCTCCCCCGGGTTGAACAGGTCGCGATCTCACCGCAGCAGCCCTCTCCGTGCCATTTGCCAGCGGCGGGGGCCGGAGTCTATCTCCGCGCGGGCGGTAGTATCAGCTGTTGCGACAGGCAGAGATGCGGTGCAGCAGCTGCCCGAGCCCGAGCCCGAGCCTCAGCCCCAACCCCGGTACAGCAATCAATCACAGATATTGAGAAACGCGAGACGCCGGTGTCCTTTGCATCTGCGAAAAGGTCGTGGCGTCCTGCAGCAAGCCCTGCATGTGTTTGGCAGGACAGGACACTCGGGCAGAACACTCGGGCAGAACAGAACACTGGTGGATGTGGCCGCGGGGCTCTATATAGTCTGTCGGCGGCGCCGGGAATCAGCTGCTGCTGGAACATCCGTCGGTTTGGCGGTCGCGGCGCCTCGCGTGTCAGACACTCATCCAAACCTGCAGCTGCCAATTTTCATCCAGACGCCGCTTTGGCAGCCGGGCAGGGTTCAGGCGATGACAGACAGACGATTAAAGCGCAGCCCCGGCAAGCCAGTGCAGCCACCGGCAGATTGTGACATACAGCGGCGATGACAGACAGATCCAGGTTGCGTAATCCGGCCGCAGGTGCTGGCTCGCATGGCACATTGTTGGATGCAGGGGGGCTGCGCGCGGCGTTGCGGCGCCAGCGCTGGTGGCTGCTCGTCCCGACGCTGCTGGCGGCATCTGTGGCGGCAGTCTACGGCATCATCAGGCCGGCAAATTATGTTGCCAGCGTTCAGATCCTGATCGATCCCCGCGGCCAGCAGTTGGCCGGCAAGGATGGCGCGCCAACCGTTGTCAATGGCGGCGTGCTGTCGGCGATTGTCGAAAGCCAGATGCGGGTCATGCTGGCGCGATCCGTGCTGCGCGATGTCGTCCGCCGTGAAGGCCTCGACCGCGACCCAGAATTTATCGAAACATCCCCGGATTTTGCCGCATCGGTGCGGCGCTGGCTGGCGGCGCTGGCTGGCGGCGGGCGCAGGCAGAGTAACCGGGCGCTGACGGCGCTTGATGTTTTGTCGAACAACGTCAAGGCCGAACGGCTCAAGAATACCTTTGTCGTCAACCTTCATGTCACCAGCGGTGACCGGCATAAAGCGGCGCGCATCGCCAATGCCATCGCCGAAGTCTATACCGGCAGCAACTCCCGGGCCCGCCGGCAAGCGGACAGCAGGGCGGCAACATCCTTGAGTAAACGTCAGGGCCTGTTGCGCTCCAGTCTGGCCCAGGCCGAAGCCAGGCTGCAAGCCTATAGAAAGGGTCATGACGTTGCCGGCGCCAGGGCAAAGCTCATCAACAAGCGGCAGTTGGGTGCGCTCAATCTGCGCCTTGCCGCGCAACAGGCTCTGACGGCCAAAGCCAGGGCGCGCTATCAGCAAATCAGGACCCTGGCGCGCAACAAGGTCGCCCTCGGCGCGCTCCCCCCATCCATTGCGTCGCCGGGCCTGCGGCAGTTGCAGGGGCAGCTTGCGGCGGCGTTGTCGCGGCAGACCTTTTTGCAAAGCCGGTTGTTGCCCGCGCATCCAGCACTGCGCCAGGCAAAAGCCATGACGCGCGGATTGCGCCGCAGAATCGGTGTGGAATTGAGCCGGCTGGCGGCATCGGCGCGTCTTGATCTGGAGCGCGCGCGGGCTGATGAAGGGCTGCTGCAAAGGAAGCTTTCCAGGCGGCAGAGGGAATTGGCCGGCATCGCGCGCAAGGCCGATGCGGTGCAGACCCAACTGCAACAGTTGCAGCGCATGGTACAGGCCAAACAAGCCGCCTATGACGCGCTGCTGGCGCATCAGCCTTCCCGCAGGACGGGCATCGCAAGCCCGATGGCACAGGCACGGACACAGACACAGGCACGGGTGCTGTGGCCGGCGCTGGCGCCGGCAATGCCAGACCGGCCGCCGCTGGCACTGCTGCTTGGCAGCGGGCTGCTGGTTGGTTTTGCCTTCGCGGCGCTGTTCGCACTGCTGCGCGAGCAGGGGCGGCAAGCGATCCTTGCAGCCAGGCGGGCGAGCCGTGAAACCGGCCAGCCGGTCGTGGTTGACGGTGTGCCCGATGGCGTGCGGCCGGAGCAGCGTGCGGGCTCGGCGGCGGACGCCTATCAGGCCATGGCAACGGTTCGCGACAGTCCGCCTTTTACGCGTTTTCTGAAACCGCCGCCGGCAAGCCATGGCCGCAGAAATGGCGCGGGGTGCGATCCTGGGGCGACGTTCATTCCCGGTGGCGACGCAATTTTCGCAAGCATTCCCGAGCTCACGTCAAAGCCAACGTCTGGCCGCCTGAACCAGGATCGGCAAGCGCGCGGGCCAGCGTCTTGCAGCGTCTCGTTCGGCGATATGATGCTGGCGCTGCATCCCGATAGCAAGGGCAAGGGAGCGGGGACAAAATTCCGTCAGGCGATAGCCGGCATGTTGCGCAAGATCAGGACAACGGCCGCGCCGGGGCAGCCACAGATCGTCATGCTGGTCGCCGGCCATGCCGGAGCAGGCACATCCTCGACCGCGTTGAGCCTGGCTTACGCGGCCGCGATCAAGGGCCTGCGCTGTCTGCTTGTTGACGCCTGTTCGCCGGATGCCGAGCTGTCGGCGACCTTCTCGGCGGCGCTTGTGCAAAAGCGTCCCTGTGTCCTTGACAGCAAGGAGCATCTTGCCGAACTCCTGACCAGGGACGGCGCATCCAGTCTGCAACTGCTGCCCATTGCCCTGGCCAATTTGAACAGGCTCGATGTGGCGCAGCGGCGCAGGCTCTGCGTCGGGATGGCGAAACTTGCCGATGATTATGATCTTGTGGTTATTGATGGCGGCGCCGTGCTTGAAGACAATGCGCCACTGGATCTGGCGTCCTGCGCCGATCAATTGCTGATTGTCGCGCGCTCCGGCATCACTCTTACCGAGACCATAGAGGTGACAGGACTGAAGCTTGGCAGCGCCAGAGACCGTCTGGCCGGCGTTGTGCTGGCCGCCGCGGCTCAGGAAAATTGAAGCCCGCCATGGGGCAGTCCTATCCATTCAGCACCATCGCAATTCGTCATTGAGCAGATATCATGCCACCGCCGCAAAAGGATTGATACCGTAGGCATTTGGTTTTGACATATGGCTTCGTTGTATCCTCTTGAATTCTCTGCGCTTGGCTGTGGGTATAGGAG
>Ga0114931_10011338_pt1 | contig 10543 bp, 8 predicted proteins | sample 2SBtaG_FD_89579 | JGI IMG/M metagenome (GOLD analysis project Ga0114931, IMG submission 89579) | Deep subsurface microbial communities from Kolumbo volcano to uncover new lineages of life (NeLLi) - 2SBTROV14_V59a metaG | ecosystem: Environmental > Aquatic > Marine > Volcanic | place: Kolumbo...
CGGGAGGCCATGGTGGCTATGGCGACCCTCCGCAATCTGCCAGCGGACCCCGGTTGTTGGTATGGAAGGCGTCGGTGGAAGCAGAGTCTCTGGTACTCGTTGGCGAGCCGGAGGTAGCTGTCTCGGGCATCGAAGACGCTATGACGCTGCCAGCCGTGTTCCGGGAGCAGTTGGGCAGGTTCTGGGGTCACGTGTTGGTCGAGGCGGGGTGCGAACGACTCGCCTGCCGGTGGCGCGAGCAAAGCAGCCCGTTCGCGCTGCCCGATGCGTTGGCGTTCGCCTTCGCGAGCCGCGCGAACGGTGGACCTGCACGGCGAGTCTAGACCTCGCTCCTCGAGCATCGGCGCGACGCCGAGGGGCTGGCTGGCGAGGTAGCATCGCCCCCCGGCCCGCGGGCCGGCATCCTGGGCGCGCATCTGCCGGGCATGAACGCCGGCGAGACGATCAACATGTTCGCGCTCGCCATCCGACCCGGGCTCGCCGCGCGGGACGTGAGGACGAGCGTTCTGGTTCAACCGGCGGCGGCATCGGACGTCGCCTACATGCTGTGAAACCGACTTCGGTCGTGGATCGGGCGCTCACCGTGCCGCCACCATCCGTCGCATCCGGGCGTAGGGCTCTGTGACGCCGCCAGACCTGAAGTATCTTGGAGGCTCGGCCTGGACCCGCGAGCGAGGTAGCACTCGGACCGCAGCAACGTACGAACGCACCACCACGAAGGCATCAAGAGTGCGTGGAACCCAACCTGGCACGTCGATGACGACGCTGTCGGCGACGCTCACGCCGGCTGGGGCATGGACGCTCGGCGGCCAGCAGGGGCGACCACGGCGCTGTCGCCTCCGGTTCGGTCCTGCGGAGTGCGGAGTGTGGGCGGGGGTGGGCGCATCGGGTATCATCGGCACGGGAGCCTGTAGGAGGTGGGATTGCCATGCGCAACGGCGTCGTTCTTCTGCCCGGCATCATCACGCCCGCCGCGATCGCTTTCGCCCAGCTTCTCGATCGATTCGAGGAAACCGACCGGATCGTCGCGAAGGAACTGGCGGTCTATGACGACGACGCGCCACCGCCCGGCTATGGTCTTGACACCGAGGTTGCATCGGTGCTCGAGACGGCGAACAGGAGCGGCTTCGAGCGTTTTCACCTGGCGGGCTATTCCTTCGGTGGTGCCGTCGCGGCGGCAACAGCCGCGGGTCATCCCGACCGCCTGGCGAGCCTCGGACTGTGGGAGCCCGCCTGGTTCGGCAACGAGGATATGAGCGCGGCGGAACGCGCAGTGCTGGCAGAGATCTACGAGGTGATGGAACGGCCGCCCGAGGAGTCCCTGCCGGAATTCGTTCGTCTCAACCTCGCCCCGGGGGCAGAGCCACCACCGCGCCCTCCGGGCGACCCGCCGCCCTGGATGGCCAAGCGTCCGGCTGCTATCGGGGCTACCGGCGCGGCCTTCGACGGCCATGATCTCGACATGAAGGCCCTTGGCGCCTTCGACCGGCCCGTGCTCTACGTGCTTGGCGGGTTGAGCAATCCTGCGCTCTATTCCGAACGAGCCGAACGGGCGCAGGCCGTCTTCCCCGACTTCGCGATGGAAAGGTTCGAGGAGCGGCACCATTTCGACCCGCCGCACATGGCCGAGCCGGACCGGCTGGCGACGAGCTTGCGCGCGTTCTGGGAACGGGCCGAGACGGCGGCGCTCAAGAGAGCTGACCCGTCTTGACGGACTCCTTCCCCCGCAGCCTACCTGCTGCAGGTGCGTAGTACATCAAGACGGGCCAACCCTCGTCCGCCACCCCTCATCTCCACCGAACACGCCCGTAACGGCGTTGTGAACGCGGCCTCAGGCCTGTGCTCCTCGTCGTCCGAGCGGCCGGCCCGGCCGGTCCCGGCCGCGGCACGCGGTCGCGGTTCCGGAGCCCGTCGCATCAGACGTCGCCGTACGCGCAGACGCCCATGCGCGGCGAGTTCACGACGGGGAGCACGAGGTCCTCCTCCGAGACCTCGGTGGCGTGCTCGGCGCAGTAGAACGCGTCCTCGTCGTAGTTGGCGAGGGGATCGATGAGTGTGGCCGGCGCTCCACATACGGCGCACGTCCAGGCGGGTGCCTCGTTGCGCGCCAGCAGCCGCACCGGGCCGCCGGTGGAGCGGCCCTCCCGCTCCCCCTTGACGGCCAACTTCAGCTCCGTGGTCGACCCGAAGTCGTACTCGTGGCGGAAGGTGGTACCCGGCCCCACGACATCGCCCAGGCGCGCGGCCATGCTGCGCTCGTGGAGCCACGCGTCGTCCGGCGCCACGCTGTAGCGCGCCCGGCCGATCTCGAACGCGCTCATATGCCCGCAGCACTCGAGCCAGATATCGCGCAGGAAACCGTCGAGCTCGGCTAGAGACCGCCGCGCGCCGACCTCGACGTGGAGCCAGTACATCGGCGCCCAGGCGCCTTGCACCTGCAGATGCAGGAGCCGCTCGGGCTTGCCGCGGCCGCCGCCGTGCGCCGGTAGGCAGGAGGCCAGGTGGCGCGTCATCGCCGCTTTGCTGGTGCGCTTGCCGCAGAGCTCACAGGTGCCGTACGAGGTGGTCCGTGCCATGGGCGATTGTACGGCGCCTCGAGGGAAGGGGGCCCGAGTCCATAGCATCATCGACCCCGCTCCCGGGGCGCGACAGGCTGCGCCTCGATGTGCTTGGGCGTGAACGCCCGCGACCCCCGCTCCCGGGGGCGTGACACCGTCGCCCTGGTGAACGAATGGAGCCGGTCACACAGGACGCCACCGAGGTCGAGCGTGCAGCCGGTGTGCGGACCGAAGACGGGAACGATCCACGCCGGAGGCGCCGTGTTCGGGACTCGGGCCGGCAACCCATACGTACGCCGTTCAAGGCACGATGCGATGCGCACGAGCTGCCCAGGAGTCACCTGGGCGGGTCTGGAAGTCGTCCCTTGACGCGGCCCGCCCGACGTGCCGAGGAACACCGCCGAGTCCACCCGGGACGTTGCAGCAGCCTTGGTTGAGGCTCCGAGCGATCGTCAAAGCAGGCCCGTCTCTGCTGGGCGGATCTCGTACCCCATGGCCTCGTACCCGCGCCGGCGCTTGTTCCACATGCGAGCGAGCTGCGGTTGGTCGGCCTCGACGTAGTCGCGGATGCGCACATCGCGCTTGTCCGCGTGGTCCCGGTGCAGGCGGCCGGCGTACTGCCGCAACGTTCCCTGCCATGAGATCGGCATGGCCAGCACCAGCGTGTCCAGCGGCGGGTGGTCGAATCCCTCGCCGATCAGCCTGCCCGTGGCCAGTAGGACACGCGGGGTCGATCCTTCGAGGGCCTCCAAGTCGGCGAACACGGCCGCCCGCTGTTTCTTCGACATGCGGCCATGGAGCACATGGCAATGTTCGATCTCATCGCCGAGGGCTTCCCGCAACAGCGAGAGATGGTCTGTCCGCTCGGTGAGGACCAGCACCTTGCGCCCTTCGCGATACGCGGCGAGAACGTCCGCGGCGATCCGTCGATTGCGTGTTGCATCGTTGGCGAGGATGCGGAATACGCTCTGGATCGGTGCGTCAGGTGGGATCGCGGGCGCGGGCAGCGCCTTCGGCCGGACCTCCAGGTGCGCTGGCGCCGTTTCCGAGGTGCGGGCACGGTACCGGATCGGCCCGCACTGCATGAAGATGATCGGTTGGTGTCCGTCACGTCTTCTCGGAGTGGCCGTCAGCCCCGCCACGTATCGAGCGTTCGACCGTCTGAGGATCGATTCGAAGGAGAAGGCGGGCAGGTGATGACACTCATCGACGATGATCTGGCCGTAGCGATCCAGGAGCGCCACCAGCTCTTCCCGGCGCGACAGCGACTGTATGACGGCGATATCGATCTCCCCGGACAGCTCGTTCCTACCCCCGCCGACCGCGCCCGGTGCCCCGGCGGGTAACGCCAGGAACGTACTCATGCGTTCGCGCCACTGGCGCAGCAGTTCGGTACGGTGCACCAGGATCAACGTGCTGACCTCACGGCGGGCGATCAGCGCGGCAGCGGCGACGGTCTTGCCGAACGCTGAGGGAGCGCACAGGACCCCGATGTCGTGCTCGAGCATCTCCTGCACCGCTGTCTCTTGATCATCGCGCAAGGTGCCGGTGAACTCGACCGCCACTCTTCTCCCGGCCAACCGTTCGTCCTTGAGCACCGGGCGCACGTCATTGCGCCGCAACAGCTCCAGCACCTCCTCGAGGCAGCCCCTGGGCAGGCCGATGTGCCTGGGATGGTTCTGCGCGCAGCCGATCACGCGCGGTATGTTCCACACGGATCGTCGCATCGCCTGCGCCTTGTAGAACTCTGGGTTCTGGAAGGCCGCGAGCCGTATCAGGCGATTGGCTAGCGGTCGAGGCAGATCGGCCTTGGCGACGAAGATCTCATTGGCCAGCACCAGACGGAGCGACTCCGGCAAGGGTCCAGCGATCCTGGCCGACACGGGCTTCGGGCGTCGCCAAGGGGCGTCGCCCTCGTCTTCCGCTGCGAAGGCCACGTCCAGCGGATGACGGCCACCGCTGGCACGGTGGATGGCATCATCCAGGTCCCATCGAGACATGGCCCGGACCGATGCCAGGTAGGCCCACTGGTCGACATAAGGCTCGAGGCGTTCATCGACGAACACACTGCGCCCCGATGCCCTCGGCTGTTTCTGCAAGGGGAGTGCGATCAGGTTCCCGAAGCCGCCCTTGGGCAGCGTGTCCTGGTTGGGGAACAAACGGTCGTAACTCGCCAGCGACAGTTGCCGCGTTCGCTCGCAGGCATGGCTGATCAGCGCGGCTCCCAGTTGGCGTGCGTCACGGGCCTGGACCGGCTCGGCGAAGAAGATCCAGGCGTGCGCGCCATTGCCAGAGCGCGAGATCTCCAACGTTGCGGGAACGCCGAGGTCTCGGCAGGACCGCATGAAGGCTTTGGCGTCCTGCCTCCAGTCAGCTTCGTCGAAGTCGGCCGCCAGGAGATAGCAGCTGTCATCGGTCAGGAGCGGATAGACGCCGATGGTCCGCGTTCCGGATAGATGATCGTGGATCACCCGGCCGGTGACCGGTAGGAACTGGCGGTGGTTGCACGCGGCGCACTTGACGCTAGGCTTGTGACAGATGCCTGGCTTCCACTCGTTGGCGCAAGCCGGCGCATAACCCGCCGTGCCCTTGGCTGACTGCCAACGCTGAGCGTAGACGTCCTCGCGGCCCCGGAACAGGCGGCGGAACAGGGCGACCTTCTCGGCGGTGGTGAACCGGGCTGAGGTCGGGGGAGGTTCCGTGCGGACGGCACTCGGTGCGGGCGTCCTCGACGCCTCCCACGCAATGCCATGCTGCTCGAGCACGGCCTTGAGGCGGGAGTTCTCCTCGCGCAGTTGCTGCAGCTCGTCTTGGGCTTCCGACCCCTGCTCACGCTTCGGCCGCTTCATGATCCTCACCAGTATGGTTCGTCTCGTCACGTCGATGCCACCTGGCGAGAGGCGTCCTGGATCGCGCGCGGCGCGCCAGGATCACGACGCCTCGAAGGACCCGCGTCACCGCAGCGTGTAGTGGCACCTTCCACGCCGGAAAGCCGAGAGGGTTGCCATGGGTGGAGTTCACGTTGTCGCTCTGCCGGTCCCGTTGTTGGTGGTGGTCTTGGCGGCGCGCAGCCGGGCGACCGCCCCGATCCCGGTCCCGGGTTGCACCCTGGCACTCGAGAGCGACGGCAGCGTCTGGGCCTGGGGCTCCAACGGCGACGGGGAGCTCGGCAACGGGAACAACGCCGACAACACTTACCCCGTGCGGGTGTCCGACCTGCCGTGACAACGCAGCGTGAACCGGAGCCTAAGCCGCCGGGGCAATCCCGTGTTCGGGCCGTCCCGTGGGGCGGGCTTTGGCAGAACTTTGCTGCTGAGGCGCATAGCCTCGGTCTTTGTGGTGAGCGCGATATGAGGTGTTAAGACTGACCTTGACGGCCAACGGGGGTTAAGGCTACACTATACAGATGCCGGTGCGTTTTCGGCTCGCTTTCAACCCGGACCGACTTGAGACCGCCCGGGGAAGACGAGGCGTTGCTTCTGAACGCGGAGATCAAGAGCGGTGAAGAACCGAGCGAGGCCAAGATCACCGAGGCGGTCAGGATCCTGGTGGCGTTCAAGAAGGGTGTTCCGGTAGTGAGGAGGTCGTCATGAGCGCTGGGCGAGTGAAGGACAATAAGAATCAGAAGGCACGGCGCGCGAAGCCGGAGGTCGATCAGGTCACCCCGGAGTTGGCAGCGCTCCTCGATGAATTCACCGACGATGAAATTGCGTCGGGCGTCGTCATGGCCCCGAAGGAAGCCCTCGAGGGCGCGCCTGTGTCCATCGAGGGGATGGAGGCGGCGTATGAGAGAGCCGTCCTAACCGAGAGCCTGTCACGCCTGCTCCGCCTAGCGCGTAACTCCCAGGAGTTGTCGCTGGCCGAACTCGGGAGGCTGCTCCATGTAAGCAAGGCCCGGGTGCACCAGCTCGAGGAGGAGGGAGCGAACCTAGAGGTGTCAACGCTGTGCCGGTATGCGGATGCCCTCGGATACGACGTGCTGTTGACGTTCAAAGAGCGCGACGACGGGAAGACGATCACCGCTCCGGTGCGAAAGGCGTGACCGTGTGTTACCAACCGGGAAAGCCTGCCGTCTTCGACCAGGTACTGGAACTCGTCGAGGACGAGGACGAAGGGTCGAGGGCTGTCGAGGTCGAGCATCAGGTTGAAGGTTGAAGACGGTGCGCCAGGTGGGGTAGTCCTCGCTGCGAAGGGTTTCGCCCGACCAGTTGGCGAGGTCGTTGACGAGCTGGACGCGGTTGGCTTCGGCGGTGACGCGGGAAGCGGTGAAGAGGAAGTAGTCCTGGTCGCCCCAGGCGTGGGTGAGGAGGAACGTCTTGCCCACGCGGCGGCGTCCTGTGAGCAACGCATGCTTCGGCTACCCTGTCTTCAGCAGGCGCTGGAGCTCTGGCAGTCCGGGTCCGCTGTCGATCATCGTGCCGAGCAGACTATGACTGATGCCTGTAAGTATACGTACATGTACTGGTGATTACATAGCTGTGGAGTTGTTGGGAACGTCCGTGCTCAGTGGATTAGAGCCCAGGGGGTGCGCGACCGGCCATGGTCGCCGTTCGGCCGGACGTAACGCCAGGTCGAACGCCAGCCCGGCGCCCGTTCAGGGCGCAGCCGCGTGCGACGAAGAGGGCCGGTCTCACCCGACACGCCGCCCGCCTCACTCGGACACCGGCTGCCATGACTACAGCGGAGCGGGAGGTGATCCCATTGCGTGCGAGATCGGCAGGCGGACGGGCTCATGGCGCGTGAGAACGACGCGGCCGCGGTGGACAGGCGGGCCGTGGGTCGAGGGGGGGAGGGCCGCGGACCCGAGTTCGAGCTGGGCTCGTACTTTCGGCGGCTCCGCCGGGGCCTCGACGGGCTGGAGCGGGGCGAGCTGGTGGAGCGCCTGGTTGCGTATGCGGGACGGCTGGCGGCGGGTGAGCGGGAGAGGCTGCTCGCGGAGCTGGCTGCGGAGCCCGAGAAGGGGTCTCGCGCCGTGCGCTCCCGGGCCCGGCGCACGAAGCGAGGGGTCGGCGCAGGAGATTCCGCTCTCCTCGACGACGTCGCGTCGTTCGTCGTTGCGCTCGAGCGCGGCGACTACGTCCAGGGCTGGGGTTGGGATGACGACATCGGCGAGGAGCGGATGTGGGGCGACGAGAGATGGGCGCTCGAGATGGACGTGCTCTTCGCCCGCGCCGACGACGCTTTCTTCACGGGAGACCTGGAGCTGGCGCGGGAAGCCTACGGGAGCCTGCTCCGTACCTTCGTGAGTGAGCCCGCCATCGAGGGCTTCTGCGGCCCCGAGCCGCCCGAGGACATGGTCGATGCCGATCTGAGCGCAGCCAAGGCGCGCTACTTCCGCGCCATCTACCTGACCGAGGCGCCGGAGGCGAGAGCGGAGAGGTTGGTGGAGGCGGCGCAGGACCTCGCCTTCGTGGGCAGCGAGGAGGTCGGGATCGGCGCCATGGCCGACGCGGACGCTCCTCCGTTGCCGGATCAGGACGCCTTCCTCGAGGCGTGGACGGCCGCGCTGGAGAAGTCGGCGGGCGACCCGATGTCGGGCTGGACGCGTTTGCGCAAGTGGCTGCTCCGCGAAGCGGCCGAGCGCGGCAGTGGGGTGGCGGGCCTCGAGGCGCTGGCGCGGGGCCAGGGTGCGTGGCACCCGGAAGCGTACGGGGACTGGATGCAGGCGCTGCGCCGGCAGGGGCGGGTCGCGGAGGCCCTGGCGGCCGGCCGCGAGGGCCTGGCCGCGATCGCGGAGGATGGCGGGCGGGCCTGGCTCGCCGACGCCGTGGCGGACCTGGCCGCGCGGCGCCCGGAGGTCGATCCGCCGTTGGCCTTCGACGCTGCGCGCGCGGCCTGGCGTGCGGGGCCGTCGGCGGACCGGCTGCTGCGGCTGTACGGCTGCCGTCCCGAAGATGAGGGCGCGCGCGAGCTCCTCATCGAGGATGAGCTCGCCTGGCTGGCGAGTCTCGATCCGCCGCCACCGGCATCGTTGCTCGCCCGGCTCCAGCTGCTGGCGGGCCACTATTGGGCTGTGGCGTTGCGCTTGCGGGAGGCACCGCAGCTCGGCTGGAGCGACGCCGACCATCCCGGGAGGGTGGCCATGCCGGGGCTGCTCGGCGCGGCCATGGGGGCCGAGGCGTTGCCGCCGCCGGCGCACTCGCGCCTGGCCGAGCTGTGGGAGGCGATGGCCCAGCCGGCGGGGTGGAGGACCCCAGGGCTCGCCTGGGGCGCGCGCCCGGAGTCCGGCCTACCCGAATACGAGGCCGGAGACGAGGATGCCGATGACGGTCCCGACGAAGAGGACCTCGATGACGAGGCCGGCGCGGACTTCCACGACGATACCTACGAGGACGGAGAGGAGGCCGTGGGCGAGGAGCTCGGATCCGCCTCGATCGCGGCCGGGGCGAACGGCTCCTCGCGCGGCATCGCACCCCCGCTTTTCAGCCGGGCGCTGACGGCCACGTTGCGCCGCAGCCCGCTTCCGCCGTCCCGGGTCGACGAGGTGCTGACGCTTCTGAGCGAAGTGGCCCACGACCGGGTAGAGGCCATCGTCCGTGCGCAGTATCGGAACGCCTACGCTCGCGCGGCCGGGCTCGTGGCGGCTTGCGCGGAGGGGCAGGCGCTGGCGGGGAGGAGGGCGGAAGCGCGACAGCTCATCGAGGGGATCCGCCAGGAGTTCGGACGCTTCTACGCCTTCCGCGGCGAGCTCGACGCCGCGGTCGCGAGCTCGACGGTGCTTGGGCCCGACCACGTCCCGCCGGGAAGGCGTACGGCCCGGCGCCGCAGGGGTCCGTAGGCGCCATCAGACAGGCAGATATTCAGGGTGTCGCTCTGGGCCTCGCCCCCGTCGAGGCGGCCCGCTCCCGCCCCTCGGCGGGGATCGTCGACGACGGCGCCTCACGCAGCCGTAGGCCCGAGGCCCGCGTCCACGCATGGCCACGGTGTAACGTCGCGGCTTAGCCCGCGTCTACGGCCGCTCCGCGATCGGAACCGGCACCACCTCCAGCCCCTCGATGCCGGAGAAGTCGTCGGGGTTGCAGGTGTAGACCGGCAGGCCGTTGGCGAGAGCAGTGGCGGCGATCAGCGCGTCGTAGGCTCGGGCGGCCGGTTTGCGCCCCGCGTGGCGGAGCGATGCCGCCACCCGCCCGAAGGCGCGCGCCGCGCGGGCGTCGAAGGGAAGCGGGTCGAAGTCCGCCTCGGCCTGCTGCAGGTGTGCCTGTCGGCGGGAGCGCTCCTCCTCGCTGGTCGCGACCAGGGGGCCGGCCGAGAGCTCGGCCAGCGTGATCGCCGTGATCAGCGGCTCGACGGGCAGGGACTCCGGGTCGTCGATGCGGGTGAGGAGGATGAGCGTGCTCGTGTCCAGGATCCCGCGCTCGTGCCGCATGGGCCCGCTCAGACGGCCGGATCCAGGATCGCGTCGAGGTCCGCCCTAAGCTTCCGGGGCTCGACCGGAGGCAGGACCCGCCACCGAGCGAGGAGGACGTCGGCCCGGAGCCCGGGCGCGGGGAGCGGGCGCAGCTCGGCGACGGCGCGACCGGAGCGCGTGACGGTCAACGTCTCACCGCGCGCGACGCGCTCGAGCACCTCGCCGCCGTGGTTGCGCAGGTCGCGTACCGTCACCTTGGTCATGCGTTCAGTGTATCACGCGTGATACACCTGGGTAAACGGCCACCAACATGGGAGCCGGTCTCCGTGTCCCGGGCCGCGCGAACGAGTGCGCGTGGAGCGGGAAGGCGCTCGTGGTCTCGACCACGCTCGGTCAGGCGCGTTCCCGGACGCTTCGGGAACCGCGGCCGCCTGCGTGGCGACGGTCGGATTCGTCGCGCGAACGTCCGGGGCGCCTCGAGCGCGGATGCCCCGTCAGGTACACTGCGCCACGTACGGGAGCGCGCGGCTCCTGAGCCGCGTGCAGGGGTCGACGGGCCGTGCGGGGCCCCCGTTTGGAGCGGAGGGAGTGATGGCGCGTAAGCGAGCGAGCGCTGCCCGGGGCGGCGGCAAGCTGA
>Ga0114931_10011339_pt1 | contig 10542 bp, 5 predicted proteins | sample 2SBtaG_FD_89579 | JGI IMG/M metagenome (GOLD analysis project Ga0114931, IMG submission 89579) | Deep subsurface microbial communities from Kolumbo volcano to uncover new lineages of life (NeLLi) - 2SBTROV14_V59a metaG | ecosystem: Environmental > Aquatic > Marine > Volcanic | place: Kolumbo...
CACACCCACGCGGCGCGTCATCGCCCAGGGCGGGTTCACTCGGCAAGGAGGACGGTGAAAAGCGTAGCTGGTGCATACGGTTGAGACGTCCGACGCCGCCGATGGCCCGCCCTGGGCGACCCGAAGGGCGGGGCCAAATGGCCGACATGCTGCGTCCAACCACTTATCCGTAGCACCGCTACGCATTGCGTGTTTCTCCTTGCCTGTCAGTCATTTGGCCTCCGTGACGCCCACGTCGGTGTGAGAAATGCGGGCTAGTCGTCTCATCACTGGATTGTCGGACGATGAACCCAATTCCGGAATGCGGATCAATCGGCCACGAGCGTCTCTCTGCACTTGCCGACGCTGTCGGGCTTACTAATTTTTCCTACAGTCGAGTCGCCACTGAAATCGCTGACGACGATGCGTTCAATGCAGATGGCTGGACGAGCGGGGCGCGCCGTGGCTTGCCAATCGACTTCCCGCCCGGAGATGTCATGACCGAGGAACGGGCTGGTCCGCCGGCCGCCCCATCGTTGCGCTCGGTTCTGTTGCCATGCTTCTATCATGCCTTCCCCAAACCGGCCCGGAGGTTGGAAGGTGGCTGACGAGATCATGACGCAGTTTCAAAAGGCTCGCTGGCTGCGCGACCTGAGGCGTTTCTTGCCACTGAAGAGCCAGTTCGTGCTCTCTGGCAACGTTCGCGACTGGCATATCCTGGAACATGCGCCCGGTGCGGCGGCGCCGGCGCCACTGGTTTCGGTGCTACTCGCCGAGTTGAAGGATGCGGGCTACGCCAGTGTGTTGACCTACGACCCCGTTGGCGGATTTTCGGCGCGCTCCAGCGACCCGGCCGACACCGCCGACGACGAGACGTATATGCGCGCCATTGGTCTCGAACCGAGCGGCGGGTGCGCGCCTGCCGTGCCCGAACTCCTGGCCGAGACCCTCGAACGCTTTGCCCATCACCACGGCGAGCCGGCCGCCATGATCATCGACTTCGCCTCACGGCTGATTGCCCGGGCCGATAATCTCTCCGGCGACGAGCATCGCCTGTTCACCCGGGCGTTCGTTGCCTCGCACAACGTGCAGCCGCGGCCTCACGGGGCGCAGAAGCGGCCCTTTTTCAACACCATCATCTGGATCGTGGAAAAGGAGGGCGACCTTCCCGATTGGTTGGTCGTCGCCAATCCACGGATCCGCTCCATTCCGCTGGCAAAGCCCGACAATCAGATGCGCCTCCAGGTGGCCCGACCATTGCTCGCCTCGATGCCGGGTGGGGAGACGGCCGGACCCGACGAACTCAGCGATGCCGAGCGCGCGTTCGTCGAGCAGACCGAGGGATTGCTGCTGGTCGATCTTCTCGCCATCACCGAGCTCGGACGCGCCGAGGGGCTCGAGATCGCCCGGATTGGTGATGCGGTTCGACGCTACAAGGTGGGTGTCACGGAAGACCCGTGGCGAAAAATTCCTCGCGACAGGATCCGCGATGCCGACACCTTCATTCGCAACCGCGTCAAGGGTCAGGATCACGCCGTCACCCACGTCCTCGATATCATCAAGCGAGCGATCACCGGTGTCGGCGCGGCCAAGCGGGGAGGGCGCCCGCGCGGTGTAGCATTTTTTGCCGGTCCGACCGGCGTCGGCAAGACCGAACTCGCCAAGACGATCACCGAGCTACTGTTCGGCGATCCGAGCGCCTACATCCGCTTCGACATGTCGGAATTTTCCGCCGAACACGCAGATCAGCGCCTCATCGGTGCGCCGCCCGGTTATATCGGCTACGACGCCGGCGGCGAACTGACCAATGCCATGCGCGAGCGCCCGTTCAGTGTCGTTCTGTTCGACGAGATCGAAAAAGCGCACCCGCGCATCTTGGATAAATTTTTGCAGATACTAGATGATGGGGTACTGACATCGGGGCGGGGAGATCGCGTGTACTTTTCCGAAGCCTTCATCATCTTCACCTCCAACCTGGGCATCTACAAGCACGATGATTCCGGCCAGCCCGTGGCCAACGTCACGCCTGACGATCCGCTGGAGGAGGTGCAGACCAAAGTCGGTGATGAGATCGCCCGCTATTTCAAGCATGTCCTCAACCGGCCGGAAATTCTGAACAGACTAGGGGAAAATATTATCGTTTTCGATTGGATCAGGCCCGCAGTCGCGGCCGGAATCCTCGAGCAGATGATCGAAGTCACGCTCGAGGGCGTAGCCGCTCAAGGGATTTCCGTCGAGATCGCCGATGGCGCCCGAGCGGCGCTGGAAAATCTATGTCTCGGTGACCTCTCCCATGGTGGGCGGGGAATTCGCAATCAGATCGAGGCGCATCTTGTCAATCCGTTGGCTCGTGCCCTGTTCGACATGGATGGCGAGCCCGGTGCGCGCTACATGATCACGCAGGTTTTGCCCGGCAAGGTGACCAGCCTCGGGCTGTCGCGGGTGGACCGCTGAAATCGTGACGGCCATCAACCTTTCGAGGATTCATTTCCCGGTCAGCGCCCTCGGACCGGGTCGACGGATCGGCATCTGGTTCCAAGGGTGCTCGTTGCGCTGTCCGGGTTGCATTTCCGCCGACACCTGGGCTCACGGCAAAGGGAGAACCACCATAGAAGCGATTATCGGCGCGATCGCGCCTTGGCTGGTCCAAGCCGATGGCGTCACGATATCCGGCGGTGAGCCCTTCGAACAGCCCGAGGCATTGCTGACGCTGCTGGCAGAGATCCGGGAACGCTTTGGTGGCGACGTTCTGGTCTATTCGGGGCTGGAGTTGAGCGATATCGGCGGCGTACTCGTGCGCGCCCGGGGCTTGGTCGATGCCTTGATCACCGGCCCCTATCGCCACGACGAGCCGCAGACGCTGGCGCTCAGGAGCAGCGACAACCAGCAACTCCACCTGCTGACGAAGTTCGGTCGTGCCCGTTTTGCTCGGTTCGAGAAACCGATGCCCCGAGACAAGCCGGCGCTCGACGTGATGTTCGACGACGACGGAACCATCTGGTTCGCCGGCATCCCGAGACGGGATGATTTCCAACGGTTGCACACCAACCTCGAAACCGCCGGTCACCAGGTAGCAACGAGCGCAGATCGTTCCATCGGCAAAGCAAAGCAGCAAAGGGACTGCAGATCGAAGCATGACTGAGCTGATCAAAGTCTGCCCGAAATGTAAGAGTGAACGTCCTGTCGGCGAGTTCGTGTGTCGCGGGGAAATCGAAGGCAAACCATGTCAATGGCCACTCGCATCGGTTGTGCCTACGCCACCAGGTTCACCGGCGGGCGATGCGACGACGCCCGACAATAATAGCGGGCCCGCCCCAGAGCCGAGACGTTGCTCGAACGGTCACGAGATTTCGCAAGGGGATGCCATCTGCCCGACATGTAGCGAACCGCTACATGATGGCTTTATTGAAATCGATGGCTGGCAGGTGGTCAGACAAATCGACAGCGTGGAATCTGTTCAGGAATGCTACCTAGCGGAACATCGCGAAACGAAGCGCCAAGCCGTCCTCAGCCTTTATTGCGAGAATGCCGAACCTGATCCGGAGGTATACGAGACCCTCCAGAAGATTGATGTCGACCATGTCCCCGAGATCATCTCCTTTGGTCATCGAAATGGACGCCCCTACGAAATCACAGAGTATATATCCGGAGGTGATCTGGTCGGTTTGGAGATCGATCCCGACGACAAAGAAACCTTGCGCACGATCGTCGACGAGATCGGACGCGCACTCGATGATTTTACGCGGATGGGGCTTCGCCACCGCAACCTGAAGCCAGAGGTCATCTTGATTCGCGATCCGGAAAAACTCGATCTGGTCATCACGGGTTTCGGCTCGGCGCGGATGTCGGAGTTCGACCTCGATCTGGTCTCGACACTGGAAACCACCCGATACATGGCGCCCGAGGCCGTGCTCGGCGCCGTGGCTCCCGCCTCGGATTGGTGGAGCCTCGGCATGATCCTGCTCGAGAAGCTGACCAACGGTGCTTGTTTCGCGGGTGTCAACGACCAGGTGTTTCACATTCACGTCTCGACCCATGGTGTGCCACTGCCTGATGACCTCGACGACGACGTGACCCTGCTACTGCGGGGCTTGCTGGCATTCAATTCCAAGGATCGCTGGCAGTGGCGAGAAGTCAAGGCATGGCTCGACGGAAAGCCCGTCGACGCCCCAACCAACGCGCGCGCGCCGGCGCAGGAGGAAAAAGGACCGGCTATCGAGCTGGGAGAGCGCACCTACCGTCGGCTTTCGGACTATGCGCTCGCCGCAGCAGAGTCCGCAAACTGGGACGACGCGAAGAACCAGTTGCTACGCGGACGCCTCATCGGCTGGGCCCGCGACGTCGGCCTTCCTAGTAAGTCGCTTTCGCTCTTGCGGAGCATCGCCAAACGTGAACTCGATGAAGACGTTCAACTCGCCATAGCGTTGAAGGTCCTCAACCCGGACTTGCCGTTCGTCATCCGCGGCGAAATCGTCAACGCCGGCTGGCTGATCAAGAACGCCGAGGTCGGATATCGGTTGATCACCAGCGAGGCCCCCGAAATCCTGTTGGGATTGGATAGCGACAAGTGGGGCTGGCTGGCTCGCCTCCATCGCCGCGCCAAAGCCGTTCGTGCCCGCGCTGCGCATCACGACATTGACCTCATCGAGGAGGACTTGCAGGTCTTCCTGCTCTCGACGTCGCGGGCCAATCTGGCGGCGGAATGGGAAAGGCGCCGCGCCTTACATCCCGACACCGAGCACTCGGGTCTGGCTGCGATCATGAACCGTCGCCAGGTTGCAGACGAAGACCTCATTATCCTGGCGAGCGCCAACCACGAGCAGTTTCGCACGCTCGACGAGATCATCGACAAAGCCGGCGAGATCGCCCGCAAATCCGGGGTCCGGTCCTTCGATCCCGACGCCGCAAGGGCGATTATCCAGGAGCACCGTCGCCGGAAGGTTTTTGAACTCGTCGGGAACCGGATCGTCGACTTCGCCCACTGCGGAATCGACGACGTTGACAAGTGGGCGGATACATTTCGCCACGAGCACCATATGCCGCTCGCCCGCGCTCTGGTCCTTCTCTCCATTCCGCAAGACCATTGGGAAAAGCCGGCGGATCAGGCCTACGTGGCCCAGTTGATCTCGTTTTTCGAACAAAAAATCGCCCTGTCCATCAAGCGCGGCGCGCTGGCGCGCATGACCATGGGGCGGACCTCGAAAAAGATCGATCTGATGGAACTCGGCACCAAGCGCCGTCCGGCACCCCAATTACTCGATCGGATCGTGGACAGATCGGAGCGCAGGAGCGAACTGGACCCTGCTATCTTCGCCGACGATCCCGATCTGGAAGCGCGTCTGCGTGGTCTGCACCAACAGGCAATGCTCTATAAACGCGACACCGGTATCGACGGCCTCTATATCGGCTTTCCTTTTCTCGTTTTTCAGCCCATCGGTGCAACGGCCCTGCCGCGAATCGCGCCGGTGCTGCTTTGGCCGGTTCGCCTTGAGGCCCGGGTCGGTCGCCGTGGCGCCTATGGCATCTCTTTCGATGCAGAACGCGAAGAAGTTCGGTTGAATCCGGCACTCGAAGGGTTCTTGGGGACGGAAGAGGTCGAGAAATGGCAGCAGGCGGGCGAGCGTCTGCTCGGGCATGCCACTCGGGCCGGCGATGTCATCGACGAATTCGGCTATCTGGCGGCGGTGCGCCAAGACAAACTGGTCCGCCTGCCGGGAGGTGATGCGAAACTATCCCCCGGTCAGGGCGAGATCGTTTGCTCGGCGGTTCTGTTCCATGTCGCCTTCATGGCCCAGGCCGTGCTCGAGGACCTGCGCCGGCTGAAGCAAACCAGCCCGCACGACACCGCGCTCGCGACCATGCTTCGGCTTTCTACCGACACCGAGGCGATCGAGCCCGAGGACGAACCGCGTGAAGTCGAGCGCTATTTCACCATGGACAGTGACCCCTCGCAGGAAGCCGCCGTACTGTCGGCCCGCAAGGGTCCGGGGCTGTTGATCGAAGGCCCCCCGGGAACGGGCAAGAGCCAGACCATCGTCAACATCGTCAGCGATGCCATAGGGCGACGAAAAAGTCTCCTGCTCGTTTGCCAAAAACATGCAGCACTCAAGGTCGTGCGCAAGCGTCTCGAAGCCGAGGGGCTCGGCAATCGGATCGTCATGGTGGGGGACGTTAACACAGATCGCCGGATTATCGTCAGATCGATTCGCGAACAGGTCGAGGCAATATTCGATAACGAGTCGGTTGGTCGTCTGGTGGCGAGTGAGCGCGAACGGTTCGGCCGCCAGATCGAAGTGCTGGAGCGGAAACTGGATGCCCACCACGCGGCCGTTCACCGCAGCGATCCCGCCTGTGGCCGAAGCTATCGCCAAGTCATCGGCGAACTGGTAGCGCTGGAGTCGACCGGACGCAAACCCATAAATTGCCTCCCGATTCGTGGTGTCCTTGCCGACATGGGGATGGATAAGCTGTCGGAGATAGAGGAAACCTGCGCACCTCTGGCCCGCGATTGGCTCGCCGCCAGGTACGAGAACAGCCCACTTGCCAGCCTCGATCGATTTGCTTGGGATGATGCGACCTTGGCCGCATTCGCCGAAGATTTCGATCAATTCCGTAGGGTCGAGGGCAACCGCGAGGCGCTGCTGGCGATGGAGCCGCCTCCGTTCAATGTCAGGGAATTGTCCGATACCGAACTTGCCGGGTGGCGCGATCGGGCGCGTATCGCTACGGCCGGGGTATCGTTCCTTGGGCGGTTGGGTCTCCGCCGCTTTTTCGCCCGTCGCCGCTTGCGTGGATTGCTAATCGCCCAATTGGGCGAAGCGAGCGAAGAGGCTATGCACAACTATCGTGGCAGCATCGATGTGGAGAGAGGGCGCCGCGCTGCATTGATGAAACAAAGCGACGAAAGTCTGCGTGCGCTCGATCGATTGAAACGATGGTTCGTTGGAGACTGGATCGCATCGGCCGATGAAGTGATCCGCAAGGCGAAAAGCAATCGGAGCGTGCTCGAAGCTATTCAGGAGGCGCGGCCGACGCTCGCTGCTTATCAGTTATTCCGGGCCAAGACGCAGAACCTTCCCGGCGAAGCCTGGGAGGTTTTCAGCGCCCTGAGTTCCGTTGCCGGCCAGCTCAAGAAACGCGCACGTAACAAGCTCGAGGACGATATTCGCTGCATCGTGAAGCGCGAAGCCCGTCTCGCCTGGAAGGCTCGCATGGAAGGTGCAGCGACCGAACTGTTGGATGATCACGGTCAGATCGCGTCGACCATCGAGGCGCTCGCCGAGGCGGACCGGGAAATGCGGCGGTTGAATAGATTGCTGCTCGCCAGGGGCGCCTCCTCTCACTCCCTGGGCTCGCGACGGGAGTGGGAAGACATCACGCGATTGACGGGTCCTAGGATGAAAAGTTTGCGCCAATTCGTCAAGGCGGGAGCGTCTCTCGGATTGTTCGAGTTGCGGCCCATCTGGCTGATGAATCCCGACACGGCCAGCAGACTGTTTTCTCTCGATCGCGCATTCTTCGACATCGTCGTTTACGACGAGGCTTCGCAAATGCCGGTGGAGCACGCGCTGCCGACGTTGTTCCGGGCTCGCACGGTAATCGTCAGTGGAGACGAAAAACAGTTGCCGCCAACGTCCTTTTTCGCCAGACGGGCCGAAACCGACGAGGCCGAACTCTACGATGGTGCGGAGCCTGGCGAGGACGCCGGCGAGGCAGAAGTCGACGCTGCCGTGGAGATTTGGAATCGTCGCGAAATCAAGGATTGCACCGACCTCCTGACGCTCGCTCGCCCGGTGTTGACGAACACCATGCTCGAGGTTCACTACCGCTCGACATACCGCGAACTCATCGGTTTTTCGAACGCTGCCTTTTATGCCGGCCGCCTCAATGTTCCAGCCCGCCATCCCGACGACGTAATCCGCCGCGCCAAGCCTATCGAGGTCGTGCGCGTCGACGGCCAGTACGAATCGCAAACCAACGAAGCCGAAGCGGAACGGGTGGTAAAGCTGGTCGCCAAGTTTTGGCACAAGCGTGGCCGCCCCTCGGTGGGCGTGGTCACATTCAACCGCAAACAGGCAGACCTGATCGAGGAGCACCTAGAGAAACGCGCCCAGGAGGACGAAAGGTTCCGAACCGCCTACGCCAGGGAACTCAGCCGCACCGAAGACGGCGAGGACAAGGGGTTCTTCGTCAAGAACGTAGAAAACGTCCAGGGCGACGAGCGCGACGTCATCATCTTCAGTACCACGTTCGGGCGAAACGCAGAGGGGACGTTCCGGAGGTTTTTCGGCGTGCTCGGGCAAAAAGGAGGGGAGCGTCGGCTGAACGTCGCCATCAGCCGGGCCCGCGAGAAGGTGGTCCTCGTCACGTCGATGCCGGTCTCCGACGTTTCCGACATGCTCCTGTCTGCTCGCCCGCCGTCCAGTCCACGCGACTATCTGCAAGGTTACCTGCATTACGCCGAGCGATTGTCGAAGGGCGATTTCGGCTCGGCGCGTGGAATGCTCCGACAACTTCTTGGAAAACCCGTCGGGCGGGAGCCCGCGGTCCATAAGACCGGCGACAGGTTCGCCGAAACGATAGCCGCTCATGTTCGTGGTCTCGGCTATGAGATCGAGCCTGCCCTGGACGGGACCGCTTTCGGCCTGGACTTCGCGATCCGCGATCCGCAAAGCGGTCTGTTCGCCATCGGCATCGAGTGCGATGCACCGATGCATCCCCTCCTGGCCCGTGCCCGCTCCAGGGAAATCTGGCGCCCGAGCGTGCTAGCCAAAAGTATTCCAACCGTCCACCGGGTTTCATCCCATGGCTGGTATCATGCACGGGAGGAAGAAAAAGAGCGGTTGGCCGAAGCGATCGCGCGGGCAACCGGCCAACAAACCATGGAGCAAATCGCATGAGTGGTCCGAAGGTAGTTCGTATCGTCACGCTGGAGGAGGTTATGGCCATTTGCCGCGGCCATCTGGCTCGCCTGGATGCGGCCGTAAAGTCGTGGCGACGCCGCTGCGAAAAGCATGGCTTGGCAACAGACGCCGAAATCGAGGCGGTTCTCGAACGGCAACGGGCGATCCATGCCCTGCTCCGGCGAGAAGCGTTCCTCGATCTGCAAAAGCAGGCCCCACAGGAGATTGCCTTCCTGCTGGACGACTTCGAGGAACGGCTCGCCAAGGCGAGCGAGCGGAGCGCACGTAAGCGCACCTATGCACGCCGGCTCGCCGGCACCGCCGCAGCACTAATCACCTCGCTCGAAACCAACGGGATCGTGGTGCCGTCCGAGTTGTCGGACGCGCTCGTGGCGATCCGCGGCGGCAACATCGAAGCCCCCGAGACGGCTGAAGCCGCTCTCTCCAGAGCCTTCGGCCTCCTAGCACCCGGCGATGAAAAGGCCGGCCCGAGCGAGCACCAGCCCGCGCTCGCAGAAAGGCTCGGTGAGGGTGAAAAAACTGAAACGTTCAGCGATTGGCTCGCCGGCCGCGGGAGCACCGACGATGCGCGGAGCGAGGAGATCGACCGCTACATCGCCGAACTCGAACAGGTAGAGGGTGGCGAGGCGGCGCGCTCCTTTGGCGAGCGCGCCGCTCGGATCGCCGCCGAACTGTCTCCCGAGCGGCGGGCCATGCTCACCGATAGCCTGCGCGTCGAACTGGCTGCGCACAGCCACGAACGTCGTGAACGAGATCGCCTGTTGAGCGAACTCTCGGGACTCGTTGCCGAGTTTGAAGCGGTGGCCGGTGCCGATTCTGCCGTGTCGAAGCGGGCCGAGATGATCGGGGCGGAGCACGATGGCCAAGCGGCGCGCGCGATGGTTGAGGACCTGCGGAGCAAAATCGACGCACATCGCAACGCCATTGGCGCGTGCGCCCGTCGGAAGGCCGTTCTCGAGGCTCTGTCGGGCCTCGGCTACCAGGTTCGTGAGGGTATGGAAACCCTCTGGGCCAACAACGGCCACGTCACGCTGCGAAGTGCCCGACGGCCCGACTACGGGGTCAAGCTGTCCGGCGGCAAGGAGGGCGGCGCGATGCAGTTCCGGGCGGTCGGCTTTGGCCGGCCCGACCCCGCGCGCGATGCCGGGCGCGAGCGCGATGTCGAGTTGCTGTGGTGCTCCGATTTCAATCAGCTCAAGACGCTCATGGCCGAGACAGGTGGGGAGTTTATCGTCGAGCACGCCTCGCAGGCGGGCCAGTTTCCGCTCGAATACGTCGAAGCGGCCACAACGGACACCCGCGCTGCCCCGGCAGAAAGGCGGCCGATGACCCGGCAACTGCCGTGAGGTCTAGCGGGCCGGCGGCGGGGTCGGGATTTCGAGCCGCAGCCCAAGCTAGCGAGCATAGCCCGGTTGAAGGCGGCAGCGTTGGCTTTTTGGGGCGCTTCCCGTAACTCGTCGATGGCCGGCAGGCCGGTCCGCTGTGTGGCGGCGTCCTCGGCCTCGCGGCGGCACCGGTGTAGCAAGTTTTCTGACCCTGGATACGACGTAAAATGAATAATGATCGAGAGTTGGTGCGATTTGGCATTCATACCAATGAGCTTGATCGGGTTCTTCGTACACATGCGGCAGAACCCACC
>Ga0114931_10011340_pt1 | contig 10542 bp, 10 predicted proteins | sample 2SBtaG_FD_89579 | JGI IMG/M metagenome (GOLD analysis project Ga0114931, IMG submission 89579) | Deep subsurface microbial communities from Kolumbo volcano to uncover new lineages of life (NeLLi) - 2SBTROV14_V59a metaG | ecosystem: Environmental > Aquatic > Marine > Volcanic | place: Kolumbo...
CTGCAAGGCATCGGTCTGGGCAGCGTACTAGTCGTACGTAAGCAGGCCGATAACGCCGCAGATGCGGTGCCCCACAACCGATTAAAAGAAGTAGACGAGAACTACCGAGATATTATCCCTGCCGCCGTGCTGGTTGGCGCTTTCGATCAATTCACTGCAACCCTGTTCCGGGCGTTCCGAACTGTTGATTATCCGTTCAATGGCGTGGTCGCGAATCATACCGCTCAGGCCATCGGAACATATGATCAGACGATCCCCCGGCATCACCTTCAATTCAGCCAGGTCAACGTTCACCTGCCGGCTCTGGCCGATGGCCCTGGTAATCATGTTCCTGACCTTGGAACGGCTCGCCTCCTTGGCGGTGATCAACCCCTGTTCAACCTGCTCTTCCACCAGGGAATGGTCACGGGTCAGCCTTTTGAGCTGTTCGTCGCGCAGGAGGTATATCCGGCTGTCACCGACGTGGGCGATCACCAGATGGTCTGTCTCGGGGTCAGGCATCCATGCCGCTGCCAGGGTGGTGCCCATTCCCAGCCAGTCGCTGTTCTCTCTGGAGGCCTGGTAGATAACCTGATTGGCAAGGAGGAAGGCCGAGCCGAGACGGTTCGCGTAAGGTGAAAGGTCGTGCCGATAGGCCCCCAGGAAAGGGTCGCCGTTTTTCAGTGACCTCTTGACGTGATCGCAGACCACTTCCACGGCCATCTTGCTGGCAATTTCACCCGCCGCATGGCCGCCCATACCATCGGCGACCATGAACAGGGAGAGGTCCAGCTCGGTCAGGAAGCTGTCCTCGTTATTGCTGCGTAAAAGGCCGGCGTCACTCTTGCCGCTTACAAGAAAATGCACTTTTGGGCTCTTTGGGTCTTAAGGTTTGTTTGATTTTGGGCGCATTGTTATGCCCCATTAACAGACCGGTTTTCAGCGGACTGCTAAGACAAATACCCGCTCAGATCTCATCCAGACACTGCTGGGCCTCGATAACCATTTCCCCGGCGGTGCGGTAGCGCTGGGCCGGGTTTCGGGACATCATCTTGTTGATCATGGCTATACAGCAGGGCGGAGCGTCGGGTCTGATTTCCGCGACAGGCCTGAATTTTACCTCGCTTATCGCATGCATCAGGCTTCCGATATTGTCACTCTTAAAAGGCTTGCAGCCGGTAAGCATCTCATAGAAGACCGCGCCGAGTGAGAATATATCGCTCCGGCCGTCGACTTTTTTCCCCAGGACCTGTTCCGGTGACATGTAGTTCGGGGTGCCGAGAATGACCCCGGTCTGGGTTTGCGAGGCCTTGGTCAGGCGGGCGATGCCGAAGTCGGTTACCTTTACCTGGCCCTTTTCGGTCAGCATGATATTGGCCGGCTTGATGTCGCGGTGAACCACCTCATGTTTGTGGGCGTAATCAAGGGCGAAGGCGACCCGGACCAGGATGTTCACCACCATGTTGGGGGGGATCAGATTATTCGGCCGGCAGTACCGGGCCAGATCGTGCCCTTTTAAGTATTCCATGGCCATGTAGGTTATGTCGTAGTCCTCACCGCAATCATATATGGTAACGATATTGGGGTGGGATAGACGGCCAGCGGCCTCGGCCTCGCGAAAGAAGCGTTCCTTGACCTCCTTGACCTGATCCGGGGAAACATCGTCGTAACGCAGGGTCTTGATCGCCACCTTACGGTTGATTTTGGGGTCAAGACCGAGATATACCGTGCCAATTGCCCCCTTGCCGATCTCTTTTACCACCTCATAACGACCCAGGGTGGTGCGGGTGCCCCGGGTGCCTATGAGGAGGTTACTGTTGGGCCTGCCGCCGGTAGCGCCGGGAATGATCTTGCTTTCCGCTCTTTTCAGCCTGCGAATCCGACCGTCGGCGTCCTTGAAATGGCCGCCTTTCTCAAGGTACTCGTAGGCACTTATGGCCTTGCTGGCCATTCGTTTTCGTTCAAAGTCGAGGCCCAGATTGTAGAGGGCCTCCTTTACCGAGGGATTGTCGAGGTCGCATTTCATGAAGGTGTCGAATGCCATGTCAAGCAGACCCTGGCTCTGGAATGAAAGACCGAGCATCTTGTTGACCTCGGTATTGCCCTGGACCTTCTTCTGGGGAATGGCAAGGAAACGCCGTAGGCCGGTGGCGCAGAAGACACAGAAGAGGAGGATGGTCGGGGCCCCGATCTTGAAGTATATCCCGTTGTTTATAAAGAGAAAAAAGGCCAGCCCGGCCCAGATCAGGAAGAAGGAGCCTAGGGCGATTAGGCCGATCCTGAAGCTGACCTTGGGCATGACTATGAGGGTAAACATGCCGAGATAGAGGAGAATTATGGTCTCGAGGATCCAGCCCCAGCCGGGACGGCTGCGGTAGCTTTCGTTTATGATGTTTTCCGTCGCTAGCCCGGTTAAGACCGAAGTCGATACCAGAGTGCCATCGGCGAGACGATGGTTGGGGCCTTTTTCGTGCCCTTCGCCGATAATTACCGCCTTGCCATTGAGGAAACCCTTGGGGATACGCCTGGCCAGGACATCGGAAGCACTGAATTTCTGGAGGGAATTCTTGCCACGGCTGATGTTGATCAGCATATTGAAGTCAGGGTCGGTGGGAATACGCAGGGCCTTGAAGCGTATGCCAAATCCCTTCTTCCTGTTGTTTGAGATATTGAGATCAGCCAGTTTCGCATCTTCAAGGGCCGCGGCCAGCTGCAGGGGCATGGAAGGAATAAGTCGTCCCATGCGGGGGATAAGGAGGGGGAGGCGCCGGCAGATTCCGTCCCGGTCTGGCGGGAACATGATCAGGCCGTGGCGACCGGCGGCCCGGGCGAGGTCCCTGTAAACCGGAGATATGACCAGGGCGGGGGGGGCCGCTGCGTCCATTTGTGGCAGGGGATTGCGGAAACTGCGGAGCAGGGTGAACGCTGAATAAGACCCCGTAAACGGCAGGGTATACCTTTTCAGCCATGCCGGGAGGTTCTCTTTAACCTGTTCGCGCCCGTCGTTGGGGAGATATTCCGCGCTGATTGGCAGGACCAGGTTTTTGACCCTTTTGAGGGTACGCCTGAGGATGGCGTCGTCATCGATCCGATTCAGGCTCTTTTCAAGCAGATCGTCAACCCTGCCCATGGCCCGATTATGGAGGAAACCCCTGCCGCCCTGGAGCTTGCGCCGCAACTTCTTTATTTCATCAATCCCGGGGTTCCACTCCCGCTCGGGCATGGCAATGGTCAGCCCCATGGCCTTGGCCCCGCCCTGGGACAATATTTTTGCCATTCCGGCGATGCGGGAGCGAGGCCATGGCCAGGGACCGTTTTCGATCAGATCCCGCTGGGTGATTTCTATCACCGCGATGGGGGCGTTGAAATCCCTTTTGGTTGCCCGGCTGAAGAGGTTGTAAATGGAATGATCGACCACGTTGACCGGAGGCAGGTCGAATAGGGCGGCGACAAGGAGTCCGATGGTGAGCAAAAGGACGAGGAACCAAGTGGGTGGGATTAGTCGTTTAAGGGGCATTCGTCTGTCGTTTTTCCTTGCCGTCTTAACGGCCTGACCAGCACGAATAGGATGTGATGGCGCCTTTAGCCGGTTATGCCGGTTTTTCCACTGGTAACTGAACCGAAAAAAATAGTATCTACTAAATGCTTATGTTAACACCTGCCGAAGGGGGGATCAAGAATAACGCTGATTTACCGGTCGTTTCTGGCAAAAATGTCCCGATTGACACTTCTGTGGTATTATGGCAAAAACTTTCTTTCGTTAATTTTTTTAAAGATCAAGGGAGGGGAATTTATGAAGACAAGGTGGCTCGTGACGACAATTCTTGTGCCGTTGTTGTTTCTTCCGGCCATGGCCGGGGCGGTGGGTATAGATGTCGCGGTCGGCGGCTGGGCCCAGTCTCCGGAGGGGTATGTCTCCTATAAACCGCTTGCGATAGCCGATCACCTCGATCTGGAGCAGGACGCCCGCTACGATGACGAAAACCGCCTTGCCGCCCGGGTGAGGATCGACATGCCGGCGATTATTCCCAATATTTACCTGATGGCGACCCCGATGGAGTTCGAGGGGAACGGAGCAAAGAGCGCCAATTTCAACTTCGGCGATCAGGAATTTAAAGCCTCGGTCCCCTTTTATTCAAAGGTCAAGCTTGATCATTACGACGTCGGCCTCTTTTACGGCCTGCCGCTGTTAAAGGGCGCGACTTTAAATACCTTGAACCTCGACCTGGGGATTGACGCGAGGCTCATCGACTTTGAGGCCAGGGTCGACCAGCCGACCAAAGGTCTTGCCGAGTCGACCAGCGAGACCTTTGTCTTGCCCATGGTCTTTGCCGCGGTGCAGATAACCCCGGTCAAGGCCCTGGCCATCGAGGCCGAGGGACGGGGAATTTCCTACAGCGGCAATCATTACTACGATTTCATCGGTCGGCTTCGTTTCAACATCGCAGGTCCCCTGTTTATTGCCGGGGGCTATCGCTATGAGGACCTTTCTATTGACGAAAAGGACATCCGGGCGGAAGTGAAGATCAAGGGACCCTTTGCTGAGGCGGGATTTTCTTTTTAGAAAGACGTCCGGTCTGTTTTATAATCCGGACCGGAGTGGGGGGGATTAATTAGAGGACGGTTGACCGCTGTTGTACCTTGGGGGAGGATGCGGGCGGCGGTTATTGGCACGGGGTTAATGAAGATATCAATACAACATTTTTCTTTGCGGTGGCGGATACTGGGTAGCCTGTTTCTGGTCTTTCTCCTGACCCTGGGCGGGGCGCTCTTCGGTCTGTGGACCTATCAGCAGGACAAACTGGTCACCATGACCAGCCGGCGGGCAATGCAGGCCGGTTTCACGGTAGAGGCCGGCCTGCGTACCGCGATGCTGGCCAATGATCGTGAGGCGGTACGGACGGTCATGGCCGAGATGATCAATGTCGCCAACCTGGCAGAGGTGTCCATCCTCGATATCAGGGGGAGGGTGGTCATATCCTCCAGGCGGGCCCGTGAGGGTCGGATTATTGACCGTAATCTGGATCCCACCTGCCTGGTCTGCCATGAGGGTGGGGCTCGGCCCAAGCCTGGCGAGGCCGCGATCTTTAACTCCGACGGCCGTTATCTTCTCCGCAGCGTGGTCAAGATCGATAACCGGCCTCCCTGTTTCCGCTGTCACTCCCCCAAGAACGCGATCTGCGGGATTCTGATCGTTGACTCTTTTCTCGACGAGACCTTCAATCTCATCAGGACCGTGGCTTGGCGCGCCCTTTTGACCGGCCTTATTTCTTTTTGTTTGGTTGTCCTGCTTATCTCCCTGATCATCAACCGTTTTGTCTCAAGACCGGTTGCGGCCCTGATGGAAGGGATAAAACATGTCGAGGGCGGTGATTTCGGTTATTGGGTTGAGGTCAGCGGCGGCGGGGAATTCGGCGAGATGGCCGATTCATTCAACGTCATGGGACGGGCTATTGTCCGCTACATTGATGAGATCAAGGCAAAGAACAATGAGATCTCATCTCTTTACACTCTGGTTCAGCGAATCAGCGAGACCATTGATCTGAAAAAACTGAAGGTCATCGTGGTCAATCTCTTAACCGAGCTTCTTGATGCCGAGAATATAGTACTCGCACTGCCGGTTGATGATGACGAGGGTAGCTTTGAGCTGGTCTGGAAGTCCCGGGGGGGGAAACATTACGTCTCGGAATACTTCCTTTCTTCCGAAGTCCGGCCGCATCGTGATCTCTCCCGGGAAGAAATTGTCGAATGGCTGGAAAAATCATATCGGGAGCCCCGTTATCTGGAGCATAACAGCCGGGTATTGGTCCCGCTGCAGCACAAGAGTGTCCGTTTCGGGCTCCTTGCCATAAGCCGTGACGGTAGCAACCTTTTTACCCATTCCGACAAGAACCTGATTCCGGCCCTGGCCCATCACCTCGAGATCGCTTTTACCAACGCCTGGCTTTACAATATGGCGATTACCGACGAGCTGACCAGCCTGTATACCAAGCGTCATTTCCAGGCCAAGCTCGCGAGCCTTGAGGACAATTACCGGCTGACCGGGGAGGGGTTTGCGGTGATGATGCTTGACCTCGACCGCTTCAAGCAGATCAACGATACCTACGGCCATGTAATGGGTGATCGGATGCTTACCGATTTGGCCGTACTCATCCGCTCAAACCTGAGGATGGGCGAGATCCCGTGTCGTTACGGGGGGGACGAGTTCGTCGTGCTCCTGCCGATCAACGATATAACCACGGTGCGGATGGTGGCGGAACGGGTTCATAGTTCGATATCCGAACACTGGTTCGAATATGAAGGGGTTGAGAGGATGCGAATGACGGTCAGTATCGGGGTGGCCTGCTGTCCCCAACATGCCGCAAGCGCGAACGAGCTGGTGATGGTGGCCGATTCTGCCCTCTACCGGGCCAAGGAAGGAGGCCGTGACCGGGTCCATGTGGCGGAAACCTCCAGGGAGTGATCGGCCGGCACCCCGTCGTTTACCGCTCATTTGAGCAGGCAGCAGTCACGGATTAAGGTCGGTGGATGTCGCGGCTGTCGACAAAGGCATAGGCGTTGTGGTTGTGAATTGATTCAAAGCTTTCAGCCCCGACCGAGAACCAGGTGACTTCCTTTATCATCCCCGTCTTTACGGCAACCTGGCGGACGACGTCCTCGACAAAGACCGGGTTGTTGTATGCCTGCTCGGTGACGAATTTCTCATCGGGTCGCTTGAGTAGCGAATAGACCGGGGCGGAACCGGATGATTCCACCAGCGCGACCATGTCTTCTATCCAGATCATCCCGCTTGATTTGAGCTTGAGAGTGACCAGGGCCCGCTGGTTGTGGGCCCCGGCCTCGCTGATTTCGCGGGAGCAGGGGCAGAGGGTGGTGACCGGCACCGAAATGGCGAGGATAAGTTCGTCGCGGACTCCGCTTGTCCCGATAAATCGGCAATGGTATTCCATTAGCCCGCAGGTCTGGGTCACCGGGGCGGGTTTATCGAGGAAATATGGGAATTCCGCCTCGACCCTGGCCGATTCCGCGTTCAGTTCGCTGCGGACCGCGGCGAGGATATCGGGAAATCTCTGGGTCGAGATGTCATCCTGGAAACGGTCGAGGATCCCGACAAAGGTCGTCATGCATGATCCCCGGTAATCTCTGGGCATTTCGGCCATAAGGCTTACCCGGGCCACGGTTTCCTGGTGGCCACCGTTTTTGCATCTCACCCTGACCGGGTACTCGAGGTTTTCTATACCGACACTTTTCAGGTCCATTTTCGAAGGTGTTTTCTGTTTGCTGGTAGCGGAAAAACGCTGTCGAGCAGCGTTAACGGCAATATAACTTATTACGCAGTAAAATCATCGGCGATTTTGGCTATGGTTGCCATTCGATTATTGTGTTAATAAGACTTTTTGCCTCTGACCTTAACTCGTAAGCGTTCAAAATGAGGTTAGAAACTAATGGGGCGAATTTTAAGGTAACTATATAAAAAGAGTGGCGGTGGTGAGCGAGAGCGCCAGTGAGAAGATCAGAATCGATATCTGGTTGTGGGCAGCGAGGTTTTTCAAGACCCGGGCTATGGCGACAAAGGCGGTAAATGGCGGTCACGTTCAGGTAAACGGGGAACGGGTAAAGCCTGCCCGAACGGTTTTTCCCGATGACCTGCTCCGCATTCGTCGCGGTCCGGTTGAATTTTTCGTTGAGATCCTTGGGCTCAGTCGCCACCGCGGACCCTTTTCCGTCGCCCGCGAGCTATACCGTGAGAGCGAGGAGAGTATTGCCCGGCGCGAGACGGAGAGAGAAGACCGGCGTATCCTAAGGGCTGCGGCCCCGCAGCCGCCACCGTCCAGGCCGAATAAACGGCAGCGGCGAATGATCAGGGATTTCGTCCGGGGCGAAGAATGACCGGATCAGGCAATCCGCCACCCTTAATAAACAACCTGGATCCAGGCATATTAAAAAGGAATGGAGATTTGAATGATGAAGATCGAAAGAGCGTTGATCAGTCTTACCGACAAGTCAGGGATCGAGGACTTTGCCCGTGATCTCGAAGGGTTAGGGGTGGAGATTCTTTCCACCGGCGGCACCGCTAAAAAGATACGTGAGGCAGGGATAAAGGTAAAGGATGTCTCGGAGTTTACCGGTTTCCCGGAGATGCTCGACGGCCGGGTCAAGACCTTGCATCCCCTGGTTCACGGCGGCATCCTGGCCCGGCGCTCCGATCCCTCTCATCAGAAACAGATGGCCGAGCACGGAGTAAAGCCCATCGACCTGATTGCGGTGAACCTCTACGCCTTTGACAAGGCCACCGCCGATCCCGCCTGCACCGTGCCGACGGCCATTGAGAATATCGATATCGGCGGCCCGACCATGCTCCGGGCCGCGGCCAAGAACTTTGAGGATGTCACGGTCCTGGTCGATCCGGCCGATTACCCCGCGGTTATCTCCGAGATCCGCGAGACCGGTAACACCACCTTAAAGACCCGGTTTCGTCTCGCGGTAAAGGTCTTTGACCTGACCAGTCGCTATGACACGGCGATAACCGCCTGGCTGAAAAAGGTCGATGTCGATAGTGATCCCTACCTGAACCAGGAGAAATAAGGCGATGAATCTCGCAGTCCTCCTCTCCGGCACCGGCCGGACCCTGGACAATTTCCATCAGGCCATCGAAGAGGGCAGGATGCGGGGAAGGATCCAGGTGGTCCTCGCCAATGTCCCCGGCGCACTCGGCCTTGAGAAGGCAAAAAAATATGGCTATCCCGCCCATCACGGCGCTGACAGCGAGGCGATAAACCGGATCATGGCCGACTACGATGTCGATCTGGTCCTTCTTGCCGGTTTCCTCAAGCTTTACACCCCACCGGCCCATCTCGCCCGCCGGGTACTCAATATCCATCCCTCCCTGATCCCCTCTTTTTGCGGACCGGGATTTTACGGGATGCGGGTCCACCAGGCGGTATGGGACAAGGGCGTCACGGTAAGCGGCTGCACGGTACATTTTGCCAACGATGTTTACGACGACGGGCCGATCGTGGTCCAGAAATGTGTCTCGATCAGCGATTGCGCCTCAGCGCACGAGATTGCCGATCGGGTATTTGAGGCCGAGTGCGAGGCCTTTCCCGAGGCGGTCAATCTGGTTTGCGAAAAGGGGGCTGAATCATTCTGGACGGGCCGGGAGGTAAGAGATGAGCATTAAGGAATTGATGGATGACAAGGGAGTCGCCGAAGCCCTTGCCAGGATGGCCCGGGAGATCAGTACCGATTATTCGGTAAGTGATATCGCCATCGTCGGGATCCATACCGGCGGAGTTTTCCTGGCTGATCGTCTCCATACCATCCTTGGTAAGGATACCGGGGTAAAGATACCCAGGGGCACCCTTGATATCACCCTGTACCGTGACGACTGGTCCACCATCGCCCCGAATCCGGTGGTCCGACAGACCGATGTGGAATTTCCGGTCACCGATTATCATATGATCCTGGTCGATGACGTCATCTTCACCGGACGGACCATCCGGGCCGCCCTTGACGCGATCATGGATTACGGCCGGCCAAAGTCGGTCAGGCTTGCCGTTCTCGTTGACCGAGGCGGGCGGGAGATTCCGGTGCAGCCGGATTACCGGGGAATGATGGTCGATATGCCCTTTGACCGGGAATTGGTCGATGTCCAGCTTAAGGAAAAAGATGGTCGCGACCGGGTGGTGGTGGAGATCCCGATCCCGGAAGATGGCTGATCTGGGCAGGCGAGGGTTTAGCCAAGGGCTACTGAAGACAGGCACGCATTGTTCCCCCTGAAGGACAACATCCCCTCGGAAAGGTGGCCGGCGGTCAATGTCTGGCTGATCCTGGTCAATATAGTCTGCTTTCTTTACGAGCTTCATCTGGGCGGCGGCCTTGACCGTTTCATTTACCTGAACGGTTTTGTCCCGGCCCGGTTTTTTACCGCCCTGCCCCTGCCCGGTTCCTCCGGGCCTCTGCCCCTTTTTACCTCGATGTTTCTCCACGGTTCCTTCTTTCATCTGGCCGGCAATATGTGGATGTTGTGGATATTCGGCGACAATGTGGAAGACGCCATGGGCCATGGCCGCTACCTGTTCTTCTACCTCCTCTGTGGACTGGTCGCGGCCTTCGCTCAGGGGGTTGCCGGGGCGGCCTCTAAGGTGCCGATGATCGGAGCCAGCGGGGCGATTTCCGGGGTCCTCGGGGCCTATTTCCTCCTTTACCCCCGGGCCCGGGTCCTGACCCTGGTGCCTATTTTTTTCTTTTTTACCGTAATTGAGCTGCCGGCCTTTGTTTTTCTTGGCCTTTGGGCCATTTTTCAATTTCTAAGCGGGGCGATGGCCTCGGCCGGGCGCGGCGGGATTGCCTGGTGGTGCCATGTGGGCGGGTTTGCCGCAGGTTTTCTCATGGCCCGTTTTTTTGCCCGTCCGCGGGCGGTATATATGAATAGGCGGAGACGATGAAAAAAGAAAACGGAAAGCGGGGGAAAAAACCTGAAATCCTTACCCCGGCCGGAACGGTCGAGGCATTCTGTGCCGCGGTGGATGCCGGGGCCGATGCCGTTTATATCGGGGCCCC
>Ga0114931_10011341_pt1 | contig 10541 bp, 8 predicted proteins | sample 2SBtaG_FD_89579 | JGI IMG/M metagenome (GOLD analysis project Ga0114931, IMG submission 89579) | Deep subsurface microbial communities from Kolumbo volcano to uncover new lineages of life (NeLLi) - 2SBTROV14_V59a metaG | ecosystem: Environmental > Aquatic > Marine > Volcanic | place: Kolumbo...
GTATGCTCCCCCACGGGCAGCGTCTCGGTATCGATGATGACCTCGAAGGGAGCTAAGTCATCGACCTCCAGGGGTTCGCCTTGGAGTTGGGGATCGTCAAGGAAAAAGTGCGTCTCGAAAACACCCCCCCGCTGTCGGAGAAACACCAAGATCTTTCTCGACACCACCCGGCCGTTCAACGTCAGCGGCGAAGCCGCCGTCGGGTCGGTCATCACGATATCGCTCGCCTGAAGGTGAAATCCCCCCTGCTCGAGCCGGCGATTGTTGCAGGCCGTCAACACCAGGGGAAAGAGCAGCAGCATCCCCAAAAACCAGAATACTTTCGTTCGTGCGGAGGAAAAGTAAGGAAGAGTGTCCAACATGATGCCAAAGCCACGCTGAAGTTAGCGCACTGCGAAAGATAGTAACGGCTAAGCGTTAATCTTCCATTAGCTGTCTGGCGAGTGCTGGGATGATCGAGAAAAACCCTGGCCCTCGGCCGGTTGCGCCACTGGCTCCACCCGTTTCAGGCGCCCACTCTTGCGAAACGGGTCTCAAAGCCTCCGAGGGTCTCCCCTCGCAGAAAATCTAGCACCTACGGGAAGCGGGGTGTGTGGAATTTGCCATCCAGCAGGGATCCGTCATGGGCAAGGCCAATCACCCTCGGTCTTCACTCCGGCACTTTTGTATTGCAAAAAGCAATACGGCGAGTGGGAATTGCTTGCAGCTTGAAGATCCTTTCCAACCCACGGTAACCTGTACCCTGGCAATGACGGCCGCCGCGCCCGACGCAGGGGACAGACGGCAGGCCACCCCCGTCGCCAGCGGGCCGAGGTGACCACCAATGAAAACCGAACAAGCACAGCAGATCGCCTTCAAAGCCGAGATCCAGCAGGTGCTGGATATTCTAATCCACTCACTCTACACCGAGCGCGAGATCTTCCTGCGGGAGCTTATCTCCAACGCTTCCGATGCTCTCAACCGCTTCAAACTCGAGTCGCTCACCCGCAAGCAACTGGTCTCCCCCTCGGCGGAACTCGCCATCTGGCTCGAGCCCGATGAAGAAGCGGCTACCCTGACCATTCGTGACAGCGGAATCGGCATGACCGAGGAGGAGATAATCCAGAACCTCGGCACCATCGCCCATTCGGGTGCCAAGGGCTTCATCGAGGCGATGAAGGAGTTGAATGAGGGGGATTCCGCCGGTACTCGCGGGATGATCGGACAATTCGGGGTGGGTTTCTACTCGGTCTTCATGGTAGCCGACGAGGTCACCGTCACCTCGCGCTCGTATCGACCCGAGGCCGAGGCCGTCTACTGGCATTCCAGCGGCCAGGACAGCTTCGAGGTGGGAAGCAGCGAACGGACGGAGCGCGGCACCAGCATCGAAATCAAGTTAAAAGATGACGCCAGGGAGTTTCTCGCCGGCGACAAGCTGCGACATGTGGTACGCACTCACTCCAACTTCATCTCCTACCCCATCTACCTGGCGGAGGAAGAGGGAGGAGAAAAGGGCAAACAGGAATGGCGGAAGATCAACGAGCAGACCGCGCTATGGCGCGAACGCCCCGCCGACATAACCGAGGAGCAGCACCGCAGCTTCTACCAGCAGCTCACCTTCGATAGCGAGCCTCCGCTTCGCACCATCCACCTGGCGGCGGACGTGCCCATCCAGTTCTATGCCCTGCTTTACATCCCCTCCCGGCTCAACTATCGTCTGCTGCGCAGTCAGGAGGAGTACGGGCTCAAGCTCTACGCCCGCAAGGTCCTCATTCAGCAACAGAGCAAGGACTTGCTGCCCCCCTATCTTCGTTTCCTCGAAGGGGTAGTGGATTCCGAAGATCTACCGCTCAACGTCTCTCGCGAAGCGATCCAAGCCACACCGGTCATGGCCAGGATCCGCAGCGCTCTGACCGGGCGCGTGGCCAGCGAGCTGGCCACCCTGGCCGAAGAGGAACCCCAGCTTTACCGTACCTTCTACCGGGAGTTCGGCGTGTTCCTGAAGGAGGGGATAGCCACCGATCCCGCCAACCAGGACAAATTCGTGGAGCTGCTGCGCTTCCCCTCCAGCAAGAGCGCGGATGCCGACTACTGGGTGTCGCTGGCGCAGTACCGGGAGCGCATGAAGGAGAAGCAGAAGGACATCTACTATCTGCTGGGGGACGATCTCTCGGTGGTGGCCAAGAGCGCCCACCTGGAATACTTCCGAGAGCGGGACCTCGAGGTGCTCTACCTCACCGATCCGGTAGATAACCTGCTGCTCATGGGACTAACCAGCTACCAGGACACCCCACTCAGGAATATCGATGACGCCGAACTATTACCGGAAGAGAGCGCTGAGGCGGAAGAAACGGCACTTCCCGATGACGCCTTCGCCGCCCTGGTAGCCAAGGCCAAAGAGGTGCTGGGGGAGCGAGTAGAGGATGTGCGGGAAAGCAAACTGCTCAGAAACAGCCCCGCAAGGCTGGTGAACCCGGCCGGCGGAGCCGCCAGCAGCATACAGCGGGTGCAACGGCTGATGGACAACAACTATCAGATACCCCAAAAGATACTGGAGTTGAACCGCTCGAGCCGTCTGTTGGGCGAGCTCTCGAGACGCCTCGCCGTCAGCGCCGACGACCCGCTGGTGCCGCTGATCATCACCCAGCTTTTCGAGAACCAGCTGCTGATGGAAGGCCTCCACCCCAACCCCGCCGAGATGGTACCCCGCCTCCAGGAGTTGATGATGGCCGCCAGCGAAGTCGGCGAGGAGAGTTGAGGCATCTCTCACTCTCAACTCAAAGCAGCGAACGGCGCCTGGGTCGCACCACTCGCGACAGGCGAATAAGCAGGCTGAGCAGTATAAGGCCGGCTCCGCTCAACAGCACTACCAGGTGGTTGCGAGAGAAAATTTCCCTGGCCTCGGTAACGAACCCAGAACCGATATAGCGTACCAGTCCCACCAGCGCCTGGAAAGCACCTACCTCTCGCAAACCCGCCGGAGGCCCTGCAGCCGCATCCAGACGACCGGACAACAGGTAGAGCGGACCACCGAACAGGAGGGCGGCCAGGACCATCACCAGGCCCAGATTGAAAAGTCTGCCCAGACCCGCGCTGAAAAATACCAGGCCGGCGAGCAACAGAAAAGACACCACTCCGAACAGCCAGGTCAGGCGCAGGTAACGGCGATGCGCCGTGCGGGTGAACCTGTCCACCACCCAGGCAGCCGACTGCAGGCGCGCCTCTTGGTGGGCATCGCTAAGCAGGGGCAGCACCGCCTCGGTACCCCCCTGGTAGGTACGCTCGGAAAGCTCGCGCAACACCGCGGCATTCGCCTGTTCGGTGGTGAGTCCCTGAACCTCGACCCCAGCTATACCCAGCAGACCATTCTCCTGAGCGTCCTCCTCCGCCAACGCCGCCTGAGCCTGCTCCAAGCGGGAAGCCAGCAACGCCCGGCGGCTCACCAGCAACGTCGAAAAGAGCTCGAGTAGGCTCGAGCGCACCTCGTTCTGCACGGTATCGGTGAGGCGCTGCAACAAATTGGAATTACCGACCTTCTCCTGGGCGGCCGCCAGCCCTTTGGAGAGCACTACATCCGCCAGTTCCCTCACTACCAGCTCACCGATTTCCCGGTCGCTAAGATCCTGCAGCTTCGTCGGGTCCACATACACGAAAACCCCCACCACCGGCTGCACCGGCTCACCCGGCCGTCGCCGCGCCTGCAAAGGCCAGTTCGCCAGCCGAGAGCCGTTATCTAGCCCTGAGGGCATCATCGAGGCTTCGAGGCGCGCACGCACGATCAAGGCCACCGGACCCTCGAAGGCTCGAGCCAATTGATCGCCGAACTCGACGTTGGTAACGGCCTCCTGAGCACTGCTCACACCACCGGTGATGACCCTTTCGGCCAGCACTCCGGCGATCCGGTTATCCGCCTCTTCCAAGCTGAACCCCGGAATCTCGCCGACGTCGGCATAGACCTCCACCCCAGGAAGTAGTTGCAGCGGCTCCCCGGGCGTGTAGTCCAATCCCTGGCGCACCGCCAGTGACGCGCCACCCGTACCTTCCGGCAACAGCGTCAGCTGCAGTACTCGCTCCAAAACCGGGGCGCCCCGACCACGGGCGCTGAGCTGAGCCAGGCCGAAGTACCAAAGAGCCACCGCCAGGGAGGGCACCAAGAATATTCCACATAACCACTTGGCATCCCGGAACCAGACCGGGTTCTCGTCAACCATGCCCCACCAACCTCATCCTTAACCATCGCTGCCGGCCAAGCCCACTATGACTTGACATGTGCAATTGTAACCACACCCCGTAAACGGGACCCTGAAAGCGACAACCAACCCACCAAACCCCACTCTCGTCATCCTCGCACAAGTTGCCGCCTTTCTTCCACCCTATCTCCAGAGAACCCCTGGTTGTGTCAAGGACGCCGCTGACAAGGCAGTGAAATCCCTCTGGCGGAGGACTAGTATAATGCTTGTGCAGGTCATTCTCATCCCCCTCATGGGGCCCCTTCATCTGCGCTTCCCGCTCTACAACGCGGTAAGCGTGCTCGACATCGTGCGAGCCTCCAGAGCCGAGCGGCTAGCAACGACCGCACTGCCAGCCGATGCCTTCACCAACCCCAGCTGGCAGGACACCGAGGAAATCGCCTTACCGCTCGCCGTCGCCCCCTGGAGTGGGCGGATGAGAGTTCCGCTTCATGGCGTAGGCGAACCCTCCCCCGACCGGGCGGCGGTCGATGATCTGCATCGCTACCTGCTTCACTACTCGAGCATGCAAACCGTTCTCCAGGAACTGGAGGCCAGGCGCCGCCCCTGCGACAGCCTGCTCAAGGAGGCCCTGACGCTCGAGCGTATCCAGAACGAATTCCTTCCCTTGCTGCAGGAGTACCAGGAATTCCGCGAAACCGTCCTCGAAGAGGGACCGGCCACCGACTGGTTGCGTAGTCGAGTTCGCGTCATGGCAAAGCGCATTGTTCGCCTGCCCGGCAAGCGAATCGTGGTGCTGGCCAGCGCCGATCACCTTCCCTTCCTGAGCGCAATCCTGGAGGAGTACCTCACTCTTCTCCCCACCCCGTCAGTAAGACCAAGCAGGGAGAGCAGGGAACGCAGCCTTCTCGACTTCGCCTTTCGCAACGAGACAGCCGATCCCCTAAGTCTTGTCGAACAACTGCGTCAGCTGGATGCCGCCGAGGCACGCTATCACGAGGCGAATATACTGCTGACCCACGATCATGTGCATGAGGCCTTGGCCATCCTCGAGGAAAGCGCCCGAGGGGATTTCCATCATCCTTATTTCCTGCCGGGTTATCTGCTCTCCCGCCTGGGACAATTACGAGACCTGAATGGAGACCGGCAAGGCGCCAAACGCGCCTATCGCGCGGTCCTGGCCCTATCCTACGCCCCCCCCGAAGCGCTCGAAGCAGCCAGGGAAGGTCTGGTGCGATCCTTCGCCCGACATTCCCAGGACACCGATGGGTAGACTAGAGGGTGTTCCCGTCGGCATCTCCCACAGCAATCTGGTAGAATCTCCCAATGTTGCCATTGCTGCCGGCATTGCGCTCCACCAGACCAGCAAGGTTCGAACTTTCCGCTGATTCCCCACTATAATTCCCGCAATTCCCGCTCAGATGGTGTTACCTAGGTTCATATCCCGATCACTCGCCACTCCCCTAGGAATCTCTCTGCTCATCATCTTGATCGGTTTGATCCCGGACTGGGGGATCCACCTTGCCCTCCCCCTGGCGGCCTTCGGTACTCTGGCAGCAACCCTGATACATCGACCTCGAGCTGTCGCCTGGCGCTGGGCCGCCCTAGGCAGTCTTTTCTGGAGCCTGGAAGAGAGCAGCTGGGCGATAGTGAGGTTGCTCGATCTCCAGGACACCATCCCCATTACCGACACCCTTTATCTTGCCGGTGCCGCAGCCTGGTTTGTAGCCCTGCACACCATGCCGGGTCGACTCTGGCCTCGGAGCACCATCTTCGCCACCCTCCCCCCCATCGGCCTGCTCATCTGGTTACTGGCCAAGAACGCCAATCAAACCTTCGTACTGCAGTTCCCCATCTTCGACGTGCTGCTCCTCCTCTACGCCCTGCCGGTGTTCGAAGGTTCTTTTCACGGCCGAGCTTCAGAGGGTCGTCTGTTACTGGGCCTCGGCTTCTTCGTGAGGGCGCTGGCCGGAGGCCTGCTCGCCTGGTTGGGCCCCGCCCTCGCTCCCCCGCTATTCTTCTGGCTCCTCTGGGTCTTCGGTTACACCTTCATGGGAGTCGGCATCTGGCTGGAGCAACGACAGGAGGACGGTGGCTTGTTCTCCATCGCCTACGTGATCCTAGGGCTCGAGACAGTCATCGGACTGGTGCTGAGCCTCACCTACCTCTCGACAAAATCCCTGGGGGGAAATTTCATAGCTACCTCATCCCTGCTGGGTTACAGCCTCTTCGTCGGCATCTTCCTGGTGGTCGCCGCCGACCGGCAGCGTAGGCTCAAGGCCGAGCAGGAACTCAAGACCTGGGCAACCCTGCTCGAGCAGCTGGTCACCTACCAACCCAGCAACCAAGAACCCGCCGAGACCATGCGCAACACTATCGAGATCGCCTCGGAGCTGTTTCCCCACCTAAGCGGCATGGAAGTGTACGCTCGGGGTAATATCCGGGTGGGTCAGACCGATGGTTATCCCGTTCCCATCGTAGCCGACGGCGCCGAGGTGGGGCACCTCTACTTCGGCCAGCACCCGGAAAACAGTGATGCTCTCGACGCCCTCACTCCCCTGATCGCCAGGCAGGTCATGCAGTCGCTCGCCCAGGCGGAATGGCGGGCCCAAGCGCTTACCGATCCCCTCACCGGCCTGTTTAACCGTCGTGGGCTCGACAGCCAGGAGACCGGTCTCCTGGCTCTCGCCAGGGCACACCATGAGGAGGTCAGTGTAGTGATGATCGATCTCGACCACTTCAAGCGCGTCAACGACTTCTACGGCCACACCAACGGCGACAACGCCCTCAAAACGCTAGCGGCCATCCTGAAACGCAACACCCGCAACGAGGACCTGGTAGTGCGTTGGGGGGGTGAGGAGTTCGTGCTGATCCTCTGCGGCGCCACCCTGGAAGCGGCTCAGGAGATCGTCCGCCGCATCCGCGGTGAGCTGCGCAGCGCCGTCTTCCCCTCGATCGGCTGGCCCCTGACCATCTCGGCCGGCATCTCCGGAGGTCTGATACCACCGGAGGACAGTACCCTCGACCCCTGGATACAGGCTGCCGATGGGGCGCTGCTCAGTGCCAAGGCGGGTGGTAGAGACCGGGTGATAACCGCCTGCTGAACAGCAGCTCGAAATCCCTGTGGTAGGCTTCCCTCACCGTGAAAACCGCTCCGCTTCACTCCTGCCAGGGACCAAGCGCGTCCAAGTCATGTTTTGCCTGGGATCGCGGGCGGCCGCGGTTATTCGCTCTGCTCGCCCCAAATTTTAGGCTTCTTTCCTCAAATTTAGGTGGGAGGTGTTTAAACCGCCTTTCGGTAGTCTTGGCCGTGCTGAGACTACCCGAGCGGAAGCGCTAAGAAAATGCATCAGGACAGCGCGACAAGTTCACCGCAATGCGGTTTGGGGTGCCAACCGCTCCGCAGCGTTCCGCCTATCGGAACGAGCACCCTTGCGAAACTCGCATGAGCCAGCTGACGCCCAGTAAGAAGCTTGCATACGGGGTCGCGGAGATCGGTGGCTCCCTGTCGTTCGCCGCCGTCAACGCCTGGTTGTTGTATTTTCTCATCAATATCGCTCGGCTCGAGCCGCTCGCGGCCGGAACGGTGTTTATCATCGGACGCCTGTTCGATGCCTTTCTCGACCCGGCAATGGGCATCGTCTCGGACCGCACCAAGGTACGCTGGGGACGAAAATTCTTTATCAAATGGGGGGCGCTCCCGTTGGGAGTGAGTTTCGCTCTCTTGTGGATCGCCCCTGGGAACGGTCGTTCGGCCGTCTTCGGCCTGGTCTTGACCAGATTATTGTTTTTCTCGCTTCTCTATACCGTCGTGCAGATGCCCTATCTTGCACTGACCCCGGAGCTGGCACCGGACTACGATGACCGTACCCGCCTGAGCAGTTACCGGGCGGCCTTCGGTACCGTTGCCGGGCTCCAGGCGTTCGCTCTCCCCCCCACCATCGTGCTGACCTTAGCTCCGGCCAGCGGTCTAGCAGCCAGCTCCCCACGTGGTTGGCTCGGCCTGGGTGTGATCTTCGGCACCGTGACCGCCCTAAGCTACCTGGTCATGACGGCGATCGTCCCGGAACCGTCCCGGCCGCCGCAGGTCACCCCTAAATCCAGGGTGGCACCGTGGCGGGAATTCCGCTCCACGCTGCGCATCACCGGCTTCCGGGAGATCATCGTGATCTTCATTACCATCGCCGTGGGCAGCATGATCGCGAGTTCCATCCTCCCCTTTTACCTGGAATCGGCACTTCATCTCCCGGGTGGTCAGCAGTCATTCATCCTGGCACTATTGTTCGGCGTAGCAGTTCTCACCCTCCCCATCTGGAATTTCGTCAGCGCCCAGCTGGGGAAACGCTTGACGCTGATCCTAGGCCTGATCCTGCTGAGCAGTAGCCTAATGGCCCTGGTGTTGGGTGCCGGAGACGGCATCAGCCCCTTTCTGATCATCATGATCATCCCCGCCGGCATCGGTTTGTCCGCGCAACTTTTGCTGCCCTGGGCCATGCTTCCCGATATAGTCGAGTTCGACGAACTTCAGCACGGCCGTCGCCGGGAGGGTTTGATCTACGCGTTGTTCACCTTTGGGCAGAAAATCGCCGGTTCCCTAGGGGTATTCGTCAACGCCATCGTAGCCGCCCTGGCGGGTTATCAGCAGGGCGTCGTTATTCAAGCGCCGCACACGGTACAAGCCATCCGCCTGATGGTCGGTCCCATGGCGGCGGTATTCTTCCTGACGGCTGCCGCTCTGGCCTGGCGCTACCCCATCACTCGGAAGCAGCACGAGCGAACCAGGGCACTCCTGAAAAGACCCGCAGATCGGAAGGTACCTCGAGAAGGGACAGTTGACGACGAAGCTTAATCTTGCTCCCGAGGGCGAGCACTCGCTCATTCCCTCACGGCCTGAGATCACCGCCGTCGGCCAACCACCTCTACTCGCTTCACATAAGCCCGTGAAGGCATGAGAGGCCGTACACGGCGTTTCGGCAAAAGAGGCGATATACTCGCATCAGATGCGCGAGCTTCTATACAATGCCGCCAGGCACTTCAAGCGAGGGAAGTCCCTTGCCGAACGCGGTGATGTACGCGGAGCCATGATAGCCTACCAGGGTGCACTACGAGATCTTCATGCCGTGAAGCCCCAGCGCATGCGGAACGTCCTCCTCGCTCAGGTCTATCTTTCCCGTTTCCAGATAGCCCTGGAGGTCGACCCCAAAACCGCAACCAGCGACCTTCGCATAGGCTACAGCTACGCCCGTACCGCCCAGGAAGCAACCGTTCGTCAGCTAGCCGAAAGACTCTGGCGGGAATACCTGGAAACCCGCGCCAGTACCCGCAAGATCACCGTCAGCAGCAACGCCGCCCACTAGCTGTGCTTTGCGGCTAGGGTAGCATGGTGATATGACGCTGACAGCATTCGCCCAGGCCGAAGAGGAAGCCTACCTCGACACGCTCGAGGGGCTGGTCTCCCACGAATCTCCTACCCACGACAAGTCGGCAGTCGATACCCTGACCGACCATCTGGAAAAGCTACTCGAGGCAGATGGTTGGGAGGTGAAGCGACAGGTGCAGACGGAGGTCGGAGACCACCTGATCGCCAGCTGGAAGCCCCCGGCGATACGGCCACTTTGTTGCTGACTCACTTCGACACAGTCTGGCCGAAGGGTACGCTGGCCACGATGCCGTTCCGCCGCGATGGCGATCGGGTCTACGGCCCCGGCACGGCCGACATGAAGGCAGGCATCGCCACCGCCATCCACGCCCTGAGGCTGGTGAAGGCCGAGAAGTTATCCCTACGTGGACCCGTGACCCTGTTGCTTACCTCCGACGAAGAGAGGGGCAGCCTCCACTCGCGGGAGCTGATCGAGAAGCTGGCGCGCGACCATCAGCGCGTCCTGGTGCTCGAGCCGAGCCGGGACGACGGGGCCCTCAAGGTCGGCCGCAAGGGCGTCGGCGGCTTCCTGGTGCGCTTTCACGGTCGTAGCGCTCACGCCGGCAACAACCCCGAGGATGGCGCCAGTGCCCTGCGTGAACTCGCCCACTTCCTCTTCTTCGCCGAAGGGCTGAACGACCGGCAGGCGGGTAGCAGCGTGAATGTCACGGTCGCTCGGGGCGGGACCGTCCCCAACGTCATCGCCGAGGACGCCGAGGCCCAACTGGATATCCGCATTCTCGACATGGCGGAAGGGGAACGTCTGGAGCACGCCATCCACCACTACACTCCACACGACTCCCGGGTGAGTGTCGAGGTCGAGGGGGGCATAAACCGCCCTCCCCTGGAGTTCAACGAGGCCAATCAGGTGCTGTACCGCGAGGTCGAACAGGCCCTGCAGCGGCTGGAACTCCATCTCGAGAAGGCCGTTGTCGGCGGCGGTTCGGACGGTA
>Ga0114931_10011342_pt1 | contig 10540 bp, 8 predicted proteins | sample 2SBtaG_FD_89579 | JGI IMG/M metagenome (GOLD analysis project Ga0114931, IMG submission 89579) | Deep subsurface microbial communities from Kolumbo volcano to uncover new lineages of life (NeLLi) - 2SBTROV14_V59a metaG | ecosystem: Environmental > Aquatic > Marine > Volcanic | place: Kolumbo...
GATGTCGATGCGGCGGGAGTCGCTGAATACGAGGGTCAGCTTCACCTTTTCGCCGGCGTTGCCGCCCGGCGGGGAGACGATCAGCTTGTCGTCGCCATCGAACTCGAGAACACGAGCCTTCTTGCCACCGAAGTAGACGGTGACCGTCTTGGCGCCACCCGACTGGAACCCGCTGCCGTAGATGGTCACCGGGTCACCGCCGGCGAATGGACCTTCGCGCGGCTCGATCTTCCTGATCTTCAGGCCCTCGTCCTTGCCGCACCCGACGCCGCCAGCGAGCAGCGCGAGGCCGACGACGGCAGCCAACACCATGGAACTCTTTCGCAGCATCCCTGGGGCCTCCTTGCTGGCAACACGGTATCCCGAGCGGCCTGCCACGGGCAAGCCCCCGGAATCGCCTAGTCAGTGGGCCCCAACGGGCCGCTACATCATCTCTTTGCGCTGCAGGGCCCGGCGCATCTTGGTCAGGGCCTGTTCCTGGAGCTGGCGGATCCGCTCGCGGGACAGGTTGTACTTGGCGCCGATCTCCTTGAGGGTGAGCTCCTGGTCATCGTCCAGGCCGAACCGCCGGCGCAGGATGTCGGCCTCGATCGGCTTGAGCTCGCCGAGCAGCGCGTGGATCTCGTCGGTCAGGGCGCGCATCGCCATGGCGTCCACCGGCGTCTCCTCGTCCCACTTGGGATCCCGGAGGAAGTCGATGAAGTGGCGCCCGTCGTCGTCGTTGACCGGCTTGTCGAGGGACAGCGACTGGTCGAACAGATAGGTGCGCATCTTCTCGATCTTCTCGGCCGGCAGCTGGGTCGCCTCGGCCAGCTCCTCGGTCGTCGCATTCCGGCCCAGCTTGGCCGCCAGCTCGCGCTTGGCCTTGGACAGCCGGTGCTGGGCGTCGATCATGTGCACCGGCAGGCGCACCTCGCGGCCCTTGTCGGCCAGCGCCCGGCTGATGGCGTGGCGGATCCACCAGCTGGCGTAGGTCGAGAAGCGGAAGCCGCGCTTGTAGTCGTAGCGCTCGACCGCCTTCATCAGGCCCAGGTTGCCTTCCTGGATCAGGTCGGCCAGCGACATGCGGCCGTGGTTGAACCGCCGGGCAATGCTGACCACCAGGCGCAGGTTGGCCTCGACGAACTCGTTGCGCGCCTGCGCGGCGGCGCGGTTGGCGCTGCGCACGCGGCGCAGGTAGTTGGCGAAGCCCTGGCTGGACGGGTTGAACGGCAGCTTGCCGGTGACCATCCGCCCGGGGGCGTTGCGCTCGATGCGGCCCAGCTCACGCAACACCGCCTCGAGGTAGTTCTTGTCGGTGTCGAGCGCCTGCAGCTTGTCACCGGCCTTGCGCGCGGCCTGGTCCAGCTTGCGCTGGGCCGCCTTGGACGACGCGCGGCGGGTCTCGCTGGCGACGCGACGCAGCGACTTGAGCTCGCGCAGCGAGTTCTCCATGCACGCTTCGGTCACCTCGACCACGACCGCGGCCACCGGTGCGTACGACAGCAGGCTCTGCCAGACGAACACTTCGAGCTGCTCGATCTCTTTCGCGCAGGCGAACTCCTGCTCCGGCTTGAGCACCTCGAGCGCCGACATGTCGCGGAAGTACTTCGACAGGAAGTTGCCCTCCTCTGCCGCCTTGGCCGTCCGCTTGGATGCCCGCGCCTCCGAAGGGGCCACCGGCTCGACGCTCGACTCGTCATCCGAGGAGCCGGTGTCGGACGATGCCGCAGACCGTGGGGAGGTGTGCATGGAGGCGCGGGGCCCGCGGCGAACGCGGCGCGCCACGACGGGGGGCCGTCCGCGGTGGGGTTTGGTCACTTTCTTTGAGATCGCTGCCATGGGGGGGGCCTCTTCTCGACGACGCGTAAGCGGGTCCCGGCTTACAGGCACACCGCGAGCGCGAGCCGACGCTCGTCGCAAGGACGCTTATTAGTCAGACGCACGGCGGCGGGAAAAGTTTGCTCGGCGGGGCCGCGATTCCCGGTTCGTCTGTCTGTGGACATGCCATGAGATAGAACCGCCGCTCCCCCGGGGCTATTCCTCCGACGGAGCCAAGCGCTCGGAATCCCGACGCTCCCGGGCCGCACGTCAGGTCGAGACACCGCCGGCCGGCGGAAGGTTGCGGCAGCGGCGGCTACTTTTCGCCGGGCGTCGGCGCTCGGCGCTCGGCCACGACGATGATGTCGCGGGACTGGTTGCCGAAGAACCGGCCCTTGGTGATCATCGAGCCGGAGATCTCGACCACGCGGAAGCCGGCGGCGTGCAGCAACTTGCCCAGCTCGTGCAGCGAGTAGGCACGGATGGAAATCTCCTGCTCCAGCTGCCGGCCGTCGTCGAACACCACCGAGCGGCTGGAGACGATGCGCGACGAGAAGTAATTGAACTCGACCTCTTCGAGCACCACACAGCCGTCGCCCTCCCACCACACGCGCGACGGCAGGTCGCCGATCAGGTAGTCGCGGTTGAGCACCTCGACGACGAACCGCGCGCCCGGCTTGAGCGCCCGGGCGATGCTCTGCGCCGCCTTTTTGTTGGTCTCGTCGTCGAAGAAACCGAAGGTCGAGAACAGGCAGTAGGCGCCGTCGAACTGCGAGTCGAAGGTCAGCTCGCGCACGTCGCCGTGGACGAAGTTGATGTCCAGGCCGCGGCGCTGGGCCTCGTCGGCGCCACGCAGGAGCAGCGGCAGCGACGCGTCGAGCGCGACCACGTGATAGCCGCGCGCGGCCAGCTCCATGGCGTGGCGGCCGTAGCCACAACCGACGTCGAGAACCTGCGAGCCGGGGTCGACGCCGAGCGCCTCCTCGACGAACTGCGCCTCTGCCTGAGTCGCCTGCGGGGTGAGGAACGGCAGCGTGCGCAGGTAGTCCTCGTCGAAGATCTCCTCGAACCACGGCTTGCCCCGGCGGCGGCGTGTCTTGCCCTGGTGGGCTGCGGCGACGGCGTCCGCGCGCGCAGCCGGCTTGGGCGCAGGCGGCGGCTTGGGCTTCGGCGCCGGCGGCGGCGTGGCCGGAGGCTCGGGCGTGGGTGGTGGCGTGGAGTCCGTGGTACTCGGCGACGCGGCGGGCTGTGCAGTCGCCTCGGCGACACCGGGCTCGGTCGACGACCGGCGCGGCGCGACCGGCGCGGCGTACTCGTTGACCTCTTCGATCAGATCGTCCGAGATGATCTCACCCGAGTCGCCGGCGTCGTGCGGCTGGGCCGGCGCGGCTTCGGGCGCGGCCTGGGCGATCGTCGGCTCCGCGTCTTCCTCTTGCTCCGGCTCGGCCTCGGACGGCGCCCGGGTCGGAGCCACCAGCGGCGGCGTGACAGCAGCCGGGCCCTCGGGCTCGGCCACGTGCGCACGCAGCTCGGGCGGCAGATCCTCGACGCGCACAGCCTCCATCGGAATCGTCTTGCGACTGTCGAGGTCGTCGCTTCGAGCGGCGGCGGCCTGACGGGCGGCGCCGCCGGCCACCTCCTCCATCACCTCTTCGAGGTCGTCCTCGGACAGGGCCATCGTCTGCGCGCGCGGCGGGCGTGACATCCCCCCGACGTCGCGCGCTTCTTGCGCGACATCCTCCTCGTCGAAGGCGATCTCGACGCTGTCTCCCGAGCGGCCGACGCCGGGGACCTCGACGGCGTCGTCGCCGGCGAGGGCGTCCAACGCGACTGCCGGGGCCGCCGGGGTTGCCGGCGCCGCCGGCTCGCGCGCCGCAGGCGGCTCGATCGGCGGCTCGACCCGGGGCACGATCGGCGCCGGCTCAGCCGCTGCCGGCGGGGCCACGCGAAGGATCGACGCCCGATCGGTCGGCGGTGGTGTCGCCGCATCGTCGAAATCTTGGTCGTCCTCGTCGTCCTCGTCGTCGCTGCCGACGATCATCTCCGGCTCGGAGATGTCGTCGGCCACCGGCACCGGAATACCCGCCGAGTCCTCGCCGTTGGCCTCGTGGGCGCCCATGTCCTCGTCGCCCACGACCATGTCCTCGTCGCCCACGACCGTTTCCTCGTCGACCGCGTCCGGCGCCGGCGACGGGACCGAGCCGTCACCACCGAACGCCACCGCCACCGACACCGCCAACTTGGGATCCTCGGAGACGGCGGGCGGCACCGGCGCCGAGGTCTCGTCGGTCGCATGCCGCGGCACGTTGTCCGACGGAATGCGCAAGCCGCCGCGGCGTTTGCGCGGACGACGCTCGCCCGTCGCCTTCCCCGCGTCCGGCTCGGCCTGTTTTTCGGCGTCTTTGCTCACGCTCGCATCTCGGCGGCGCGCGCCGCAGCCTGCCGACCGGCCACGACCTCGCCCACGCGAATCGGTCGAGTCATTCCCTCGTCTTCGGGGAGCAACGCTGCCGCCCCCGCCGGCATGACCAGAATCACGGTAGAGCCCAGGTGGAACGCCCCCAGCTCGTCGCCGCGGGCCACTGGCACGCCGCGATCGAAGCGCACGCGGTGCACCCGCCGGGTCCGCCGAAGCTGGCGGCTGTCGATTCCGGCGGCCGTCACCGAGATGTTGGCCACGCCCGTGGCCGCGACCATGACCACGGCCACCGGCCCGGCCTCGGTCTCGAGCCGCAGGATCACCCGCTCATTGCGGGCAAATACCCCGGGCACCCGGCGCACTGCACGCGGGCTGACAGGGAGGTGCACGCCCGGCACCCAGTCGTAGCCGACCAGGCGGCCGTCGACCGGGCTGTGCACGCGGTGATAGTCGCGCGGAGACAGATAGAAGGTGAGATAAAGACCGCCCTCGAGCTCGTCCGCCAGCGCCGGATCGGCGAGCAGATCAGCGAGGAGATAGTCTTGCCCCTTGGCCTGGATCAGGTGGCCGGCCTCGGCGACACCCCGGGCGGCGAGCTTGCCGTCGGCCGGCGCGACCACGTCGCCGGGCCCCCCCCCGGTCGAGCGCGCGCCGTCGCGCAGGCGGCGGGCGAAGAAGTCGCCGAAGCTGGCGTAGCCGTCGAGCGGCAGCTCCGCTTCGTCCAGCGCGACGTCATAGACACGAGCGAAGGCGCCGTACAGCGGCGCGCGCAGCGGACGCGGAACGCGACGGCGCGACATCCAGCCGACGGCACCGCTGAACCAGCCGAGCGGCGCGAGGCCGAGCGCATTGACGAGGGCAACTTCCCGGTGCGCGCTTTGCGAGTGTAGACCGTTCACGACGGTGGTCCTGCGATTCGGTACTTAGGCCCCCCAGGCCTGGCCCACGTCCGCACAAGTATAGGGACATTCTAGAAAAACCACAACAAGCGCCCGCAGTTACACGGATTTCGGATGCTCCCGGGGCAAAAAAAAGGCCGGGAGCGCCGCGGAGCGCTCCCGGCCGGGGTAGCCACGTGTAGGTCTACACGTCGTAGTAGAGGGCGAATTCGGTCGGGGTCGGCCGCATCCGGACCGCGTCGATCTCCCGCTCCTTCTTCATCTCGATCCAGGTGTCCAGGACATCGGGGGTGAAGACGTCCCCCTTGAGCAGGTAGGCGTGGTCCTCGCGCAACGCCTGCAGCGCCCCCTCGAGGGAGTGCGGCACGTGCGGCACTTCCTTGAGCTCCTCGGGCGACAGCGAGTAGATGTCCTTGTCCAGGGGCTCCCCCGGATGGATCTTGTTCTCGATGCCGTCGATGCCGGCCATCAGCATGGCGGCGAAGGCCAGGTACGGGTTGGCGCTGGGATCGGGGAAGCGCAGCTCGATCCGCTTGGCCTTGGGCGAGGAGCCGACCATCGGAATGCGGATCGAGGCCGAGCGGTTGCGCGCCGAGTACGCCAGGTTGACCGGTGCCTCGTAGCCCGGCACCAGGCGCCGGTAGCTGTTGGTGGTCGGGTTGGCCAGCGCGCAGATCGAACGGGCGTGTTTGAGGATGCCGCCGATGTAGTAGAGGCCCAGCTCGGACATACCGCCGTAGCCGTCACCGGCGAACAGCGGCTTCTCGCCCTTCCACAGCGACTGGTGCGTGTGCATGCCGCTGCCGTTGTCCTCGAACAGCGGCTTGGGCATGAAGGTGACCGTCTTGCCCGCCAGCCGCGCGACGTTCTTGACCACGTACTTGTACCACATGAGCTGATCGGCCATGCGGATCATGGTGTCGTACTTCATGTCGATCTCGGCCTGGCCGGCCGTACCCACCTCGTGGTGGTGGGTCTCGACGTTGATGCCGACGCGCTGCATGGTCAGCACCATCTCGCTGCGCAGATCGGTGAACGTATCGACCGGCGACACCGGGAAGTAGCCGCCCTTGAAGTGCGGCTTGTAACCCTTGTTGCCGCCCTCTTCGTCGCGCCCGGTGTTCCATCGACCTTCGACCGAGTCGACCTCGTGGAACATCCGGTTCGGCCCCTGGTCGAAGCGGACGCTGTCGAAGATGAAGAACTCGGCCTCGGGACCGAAGTACGCCGTGTCGGCGATGCCGGTCGATTTGAGGTAGGCCTCGGCCGTGCGCGCGATGCTGCGGGGGTCGCGGTTGTACGGCTCGCGCGTGATCGGGTCGACGATGTCGCAGATCACCGACAGCGTCGACGTCTTCATGAACGGATCGATGATCGCGGTCTTCGGATCGGGGACCATCAACATATCCGAGTTGTTGATCGCCTTCCACCCGCGGATCGAGGATCCGTCGAAGCCGTAGCCATCTTCCAGGCCCTCTTCGAGTCGATCGATCGGATAGGTAATGTGCTGCCAGGAGCCGGGGAAGTCGATGAACTTGCAATCGATCATCTTCGCCCCGTTTTCCTGGGCGTACTTGAGGACATCGGCTGGCTTCATGACTGTTGTCTTCTCCCTGAGTGAGTAGATGGGCGCGCGCGGAGCTTAGACCAGTTCCGACTAGATCGCGTCCTCGCCGGTTTCGCCCGTGCGAATCCGGATGACGTCTTCCATGGCTGAAACGAAGATCTTGCCGTCGCCGATCCGGCCGGTGCGGGAGGCCTCCATGATGGAGTTGACCACCTGCCGGACGCTGTCGTCCGGCACGATGATTTCCAGCTTCACTTTGGGAACGAAATCCACCACGTACGCGGAGCCGCGGTAGACCTCCTTCTTGCCGCCCGTACGACCGAAGCCCTTGACCTCGGTCACGGTCATGCCGTGCACGCCAATCTCCGACAAGCTCTCCTTGACCTCGTCGAGCTTGAAGGGCTTGATGATCGCTTCGACTTTCTTCATGGCTGATCTGTACCGTCGCCATGTTTCCGGCATGTTTCCTGACGGTAAAAAGGGATCCCCCGCGGTGCTTTTCGATCGCCGGGATCCCCTCGGAAACGCGACAGAAACCGCCTGTGCGAAGGCGGCTTCGACGCAACGCGTTGAAAGCCCTGAGGCTTTCGGTCAGTCGGCCTGGGTGAAGGCCAGGATCGCCCCAGCCACGGCCAGGGCGCCGTCGCCGAACAGCATCGTCATGTGATTGCCCGGCACCACCTCGTAGCGGCATCCGGACAGCTCGGCCACGGTCGCGCGCGCCTGATCGTCGAGGACGATGGGCGGCGTGCCCGGGGGGCCGAACGGCCCGCGGGCGTGGATCAGCAGCGACGGGGCGCGAACGGCGGCCAGCAGCGCCGCCCAGTCTTCCTTCTGCCCTTCGCTGATCACCTGCGCGATTGTCTCCGGCGCGGTTCGGACGCGAACGCGACCGCCCGGCAACGCGCGCACGTCGGCGCCGTAGTAGGCGGCCAGATCGCGATCCCAGTAGCCGCCCAGCGCCGGGCTCGCGCGCATCGCCTCGAGGAACGCCTCGCGCGACGGCCACTCGGTGCCGAGGCGCGCCAGGGACGGCGCGATCAGCTCGAGCACGGCCGGGTTGTGAACGCTCGGCCCGGCGATGTCGATCACCACCAGCCGCTCGACCCGCTGCGGGTGACGCGCGGCCAGATAGACCGACAGCAGGCCGCCGTACGAGTGGCCGCACACCATCGCCCGCGGCAGATCGAGCGCGTCGAGCACCGCGATGACGTCGGCCGCGTGGTCGCCGATCGCATACCCCGACCGCGGCTGATCGCTCTGGCCGCGGCCGCGCAGATCGATCGCCACCGTGTCGACGGCGTCGAGCCCCGCGCACAGCAGCCCGTCGAAGCAGTTGGTGTTGGCGGTGAGCCCGTGGAGCAACAGCCGCGTCGGCCCCCGCCGCGGCCCGCGCCGGAGATAGCGAATGCGCACCCCGGCGCGCGTAATCGATCCGTCGATGGCCTGGCTCATGCCAGGTAGGCCTCGCGAATCGCCCGCTTCAGGGTCTTGCCGGTGACGCCGCGGGGCAGCTCGCCCAGCACCACCACTTCGCGCACGCGCTGGAACTTGGCCTCGACGCGCGCGTTGGTCCAGTCGCGCAGGTCGCCGGCCTCGGCGCTGCCCGGCTCGTGGAGAGTCACCGCGGCGATCGGCGACTCGCCCCACTTGTCGTCGGGCGCGCCGAACACCGCCACCTCGCGCACCGCCGGGTGCTTGGCCACAATCTCCTCGATGTCGCGCGGATAGACGTTGACCCCGCCGGAGATGATCATGTCCTTCTTGCGGTCGACCAGGAACAGGAAGCCGTCTTCGTCGAGGTAGCCCAGGTCGACGGTGTGCAGCCAGCCGTCGACCAGCACCTCCGCGGTCTGCTCGGGTCGCTGGTAGTAACCGGGCATGAGGATCGGCCCGCGCCCGACGATCTCGCCGACGCTGCCGGGCGCGGCGTCGGCGCCGTCGTCGCCGACGATGCGCACCTCGAAGTGCGGTGGCGGCACCCCGACCGAGCCCAGCTTGCTGCCGCAGTCGCCCGGTTCGAGCAGGGTCACGAACCCCTCGGTCAAGCCGTACAGCTCGTAGAAGCGGCCGGGCAACCGCCGCTCGAGCTCCTCCTTGTGATGGGCGTGGAGCGGCGCGCCGACCGAACAGATCATCTGCAGCGACTGCCCCAGCTCCTCCAGCCCGGGCTGCGCCAGCAACGCAATGAGCTGCGACGGCACCATCACCGTGTGCGTGACCCGCTCGCGCGCGATGGTGTCGAGGAAGGCCCGCGGCTGGAAGCTCCTGGCCAGCACGTAGGTCGCGCCCAGGTGCAGCGCCGGCATCAAGCTGAGGAAGGCGCCGTTGAACACAATCGATCCGCCGTGCAGCACCACGCTCTCGGGAGTCATGCGATAGGCGCTGGCGAACAGCGCACCGTAGTTGGCCCGCACCTCGTGCGTCAACACGATCCCTTTGGGCAGCCCGGTGGTGCCGCTGGAGTAGATCAGATTGTACGGATCGGAGCCCTTGATCGGCACCGCCACCGGCGGCACCGGGCTGGCCGCGCGACACAGCTCGCGATAGCTACGGAATCCGGGGATGCTGTCGGCATCGCTGATCAGCAGCCGGTCCGGTGCCAGGCCCGGCAGCCGCTCGCGCACCTCGGCCAGATGCCCCGCGTGCGCCACGCTGGTCACCACCACCGACGCGCCGGCGTCGGCGAGCAGACTGACCAGCCCGTTGCCGCGCAGCAGCGGGCTGAGCGGCACCACCACCGCGCCGATCTTGGCGCCGGCCCAGTACAGCTCGAGCTGCTCCACCGAGTTGTCGAGCAGCGTCGCCACCCGATCGCCTTTGCGCACGCCGAGCCCGTGCAGCATGTTGGCGACGCGGTTGATGCGCGTGTCCAGCTCGGCCCACGACAGCCGCGTCTCACCACACACCAGCGCCATGTGCCGCGGCCGATAACGCGCATGCCGCGCCGTCAGTCCCGAAATCTCCATCGAGTCCTCCTGTCGATGGGTCGCGCTCGACACCGGCGAGCCGCCCCTGTTGGCCGCACCCGACGGGACGCACGGACTGCCGCCGGGAGTCTGGCCGGCCGCTCTATCCACGCGTCCCACGGGCACATGGGCCCTCGGGGCTGCAAGCGAAATGCCTGCTCACTCGCGGCGCGGCGGTTTGGTGCGGGCTTGCCACAGCTGGGCTTCGACCACGTAGTAGTCGGCGGCGAGCGCGGAGGTGGCCGGCGCAACCCCGGTCTTGACCTGCTGGTCGACGGCGGCGGCGAGCGCCTTCATCCGCGCGGTGTGATCGTGCAGTGCGCGGGCGAGCGCTTTGCCGCGCAGCCCCCGGTCGCGCTCGGCGTCGAGCCACCGGACCGACCAGACGTAGGCCTGGTCTAGCGACCCGCGGCCGACCTTCAGCGCAGCCTCGGTAGCGGAGTAGACCTTGGCCGCCGCGGCCACGCGGGCCTTGGCCAACTGCGTCGCGGTGTGCGGCGCGTCGGCGCGCGCGGATCCCCCGGCCGTAGCGATGAAGAGCGACACCACGAAGACCACCATCACTGAGCCCGTTCGAGTCATGGACCTCATCCTGCCAGCAATCATCCCGCGCGCCAGCCCGACGCAGCGCGCAACGCCTGTTGGCCCGCCCCAACGGTGAGACCGACGCCTGTTGGCGGCGCCCAACAGGAGAGTGGCCCAATCGACCCCGGCGGCGACGTGGGCGGTTCGACGCCCGGCCCGTGGTTTGTATTCACAGCCGCCCGTGAACGGTAGACTGCCAGGAGCCATGCCCAGCGAGCCGCGAACCGAGGCCCACGCCCGACGCCCGCGCACGGTCAGCCGTGTGCTGCTGCGGGTGGACGAGGGGCCGGATGCCGGGACC
>Ga0114931_10011343_pt1 | contig 10539 bp, 8 predicted proteins | sample 2SBtaG_FD_89579 | JGI IMG/M metagenome (GOLD analysis project Ga0114931, IMG submission 89579) | Deep subsurface microbial communities from Kolumbo volcano to uncover new lineages of life (NeLLi) - 2SBTROV14_V59a metaG | ecosystem: Environmental > Aquatic > Marine > Volcanic | place: Kolumbo...
CCTAACGAATCCTCTCCAACACCCCCTCCAGCTGCTCCAGACTGGAATAGCTGATGACCAGGCTGCCGGAGCCGTTTTTGCCGTGCCGAATTTGAACGCGCGCACCCAGCTTTTCGGAAACGTTGGTCTGCAGGCGCTCGATATCGGGGTCCGGCCGCCTCTCCTCCGGCCTCTCTTTTTTTCCGGACAACAGCGCCTGCACCAGTTTTTCGGTTGCCCGAACCGTCAACCCCCGGGCGAGCACGATTTGCGCGGCAGCGCTCTGTCTGGAAACGTCAAGTCCGAGCAATGCTCGGGCATGCCCCATTTCAATCTCCCCGGCCGCCAGCAGCTGTTTGACATCGGGGTGCAGGTCGATCAATCGTAACAGGTTCGTCACCGCGGTACGGGACTTGCCTACCGCATCGGCAGCCTGCTGATGCGTCATATTGAACTCTTTGCAGAGCCTTTGCAGCGTTTCCGCCTCTTCCAGCGGATTGAGGTCTTCCCGCTGGATATTCTCGATCAATCCGAGCGCCATCGCAACCTGATCGTTAACGTCGCGCCGAACCACCGGAATCTCATGCAGTCCGGCCAACTGGGCAGCCCGCCAACGACGCTCACCGGCGATGATCTCGAATCGATCGTCTCCGACCCGACGTACGATGATGGGCTGGACGATGCCTTGGGCGCTGATCGAATCCGCCAACTCCTGAAGCCGCGCCGGATCGATCTCTTTGCGCGGCTGAAACTGCCCGACCCCAAGCGATTCGATCGGCAGCATCTGCAGCGCCTGGTTGTCGCTCTGGTCGACCTGGACATCGCCCAAAAGAGCGTCCAGCCCTCTGCCTAAACCACGTTTTTTTGCCGCCATAGTTACCTTTCTATGTTACTCATGAGCTTCGGGCTTTTTTTTCGTCTTTGTCGATGATCTCACCGGCCAAGGCAAGATAGGCGACCGCCCCCCGTGATGACTTATCGTACTGCAACACCGGCAGACCGTGACTGGGCGCTTCCGCCAAACGGATGTTTCTCGGAATGAATGTGCTGAACACGCTGTTCCCGAAGTACCGAATCAGCTGCTCCGAGACATCACGCGTCAACCGACTGCGCGGATCATGCATCGTTCGCAGCAGACCCTCCAGCCGCAGCCCCGGATTCACCGTGGCGCGAATATTGGCCAGCGTTTCCATCAAGCCGGAAAGTCCTTCCAGCGCATAATATTCACATTGCATCGGTATCAGCAGGCTGTTTGCCGCGACCAGCGCATTCAGCGTCAGCAGGTTCAACGAGGGCGGGCAGTCAATCAGAACATAGTCGTAATCCCGATCGACGCCGGTGAGCCCGTTGGCCAAACGTCGTTCCCGTCTGGCGGACCCCATCAGAGCCACATCCGCCGCGGTCAAATCGGCATTCCCCGGCACCAGATCGAACCCGAATTCATCCAATCTGCGTAGGATATCCGAACACCGAACTTTCTCCAGCAGCAAATCGTAGGCCGTGTGTTTCACGCCGGCTTTGTCGACGCCGCACCCCATGGTAGCATTCCCTTGAGGGTCCAGGTCGATCAATAATACGCGGCGATTCTTCGCTGCAAAGGATGCGGCCAGATTGACGCAGGTGGTCGTTTTGCCGACCCCCCCTTTCTGGTTTGCAACCGCAATGATCCTGCCCATCGTTATCTCTCGAGTCTTCAGACCGGGCCGCCGGACGACGGCGACCAACACACCAAATGCCGCTCCGCCTCAATGCCCGGCACACGCAGGGACAGGATCTTACAACGCTGTGCCAGCTGCTCCTGCGACTGCGGCAAACAGTTGAGCTCCTCAACCGGAAACTGCCCTTTCCATGCCAACAAACATCCGCCCGGAGCGATCAAATGTGCGGTTTGTGGCAGAATGTCGCTGAGTGCCGAAAATGCGCGCGTCATGACGGTATCAAACCGCTTTTCTCCTTGAAATGCTTCAACCCGGCCATGAACGACCGCAACGTTTTCTAACGCCAGCTCGATCACGACCTGCCGCACGAACCGCGTTTTTTTCGAATTGCTGTCCAGCAGTGTAAATTGCTTTTCGGGGCAAACAACCGCCAGCGGCACACCCGGCAAACCAGCGCCCGTCCCCACATCGATCACGCTGTCGCCGTGAACATAAGGCAGTGCGGCCAAGCTGTCCAGCAGATGCGCCGCGACCATGTGCTCGATCCCGCGAACCGATGTCAGATTGTAGACTCGGTTCCACCGATCCAATAAGCATAGAAAGAGAATGAGCTTTTCCAGCAGCCCGGTATCGTACGGCAAGGCAAGCTCCTCCATTCCGTCGGCCAGCCTCGCAGTGAGCTGATTCACCGGAAGGACTGTCGTTTTATCCAACCGACCCGGACCTTTTTTTCTTCATGTGGACCAGCAACAGCGAAATTGCCGCCGGCGTCACACCCCCAATGCGGGCTGCCTGCCCCAGGGTTTCCGGACGGTGCCGCTGCAACTTTTCGCTGACTTCTTTGGACAACCCAACCACGTCATGGTAATCGATCCGACCCGGAAGCCGATACGCCTCGAAACGGCGGACGCGCTCGATATCATCCTGCTGGCGGTCGATATAACCGGCGTATTTGGCCTGAATCTCGACCTGCTCCGTCACTTGGCGGTCCGGCTCACCGGCGACGGCTGCGGACAGATCCCGAAGGTGGTCGATCGTTACCTCAGGCCGGCGCAGCAGATCCAGGAGTCGAACTTCCCGCGTCAGCGGCGTGCGCAGAAACCGGTTCGCACGCGCCGCCTCGGAGGTACCGACCCGCACCCACTGCTCGTTCAAATGCGACTGCAGCCGGCCAATGGCTTCCTGCTTTGCCGCGAACGCCCGCCACCGTTCCTCATCGACCAGTCCCAGCATGCGGCCCTGCTCGGTCAGCCGCAGGTCGGCATTGTCCTCCCGCAACAACAGGCGATATTCGGCGCGGCTGGTAAACATTCGATACGGCTCCTGCGCACCTCGAGTGATCAAATCGTCGATCATCACGCCGATATAGGCCTCGTCCCGCCGCGGCGTCCAGGGCTCGAGCCCCCGCGCTTGCCGTGAGGCGTTGAGGCCCGCGATCAACCCCTGCGCCGCCGCCTCTTCATAGCCGGTCGTGCCATTGATCTGCCCGGCGAAAAAGAGCCCCGCCATCGGCTTCGTTTCGAGGGACGCCTTCAACCCTCTGGGATCGAAAAAATCGTATTCGATGGCATAACCGGGCCGGGTGATATGGGCCTTTTCGAACCCCCGCATCGAGCGCACAAAATCGCACTGCACATCGAAAGGAAGGCTGGTGGAAATCCCATTGGGATAGACCTCATGGGTATCCAGCCCTTCCGGCTCGATGAATATCTGGTGCGAATCACGCTCGCTAAAACGGACGATCTTATCCTCGATCGAAGGGCAGTAGCGTGGACCGACGCCCTCGATCACGCCGGTGAACAGCGGCGACCGGTCCATCGCCGCGCGGATGATGTCGTGCGTTCTGGTATTGGTTCGGGCGATATGACAAGCCACCTGCCGGGGATGGTGGTCGGGCCACCCCAGAAAAGAAAACACCGGCACCGGCCGATCGCCCGGCTGCTCGGCCAGCAGGCTGTAGTCGATGCTGCGCCCATCGATGCGCGGCGGCGTTCCGGTCTTCAATCGATCGACCCGAAAAGGCAGCTCTCGCAACCGCGCCGCCAATGCATTCGACGGCGGATCGCCGGCACGTCCTCCGGCATGATTGGACAGCCCGATATGAATGATGCCACCCAGAAACGTCCCCACCGTCAATACGACACAGCGCGCCCGCAACCGGAGTCCCATCTGGGTAACGACGCCAACGGCACGCTCCCCTTCGACAACAAGGTCCGACACAGACTGTTGAAACAGGACTAAATTGTTCTGGTTTTCCAATACCCGACGGACGGCACGCTTGTACAGCGCCCTGTCGGCCTGCGCGCGTGTCGCGCGAACGGCAGGCCCTTTGCGGGCGTTGAGCACGCGAAACTGGATTCCAGCAACATCGGCGGCCTGCGCCATGACACCTCCGAGCGCATCGATCTCTTTGACCAAATGACTCTTGCCGATCCCGCCGATCGCAGGATTGCAGCTCATCTGCCCAAGCGTTTCGATGTTCTGCGTCAACAGCAGCGTATCGGCGCCGGAACGAGCCGAGGCGAGAGCCGCTTCGGTCCCGGCGTGGCCGCCGCCGACGACGATGACATCATATTCTCTCGTCACAGCAATACGATTTCAACAGCGTGATATTTATTTGTTTCTTGGCCAAACAGGAAGACAACATCGTCGGTTGAGTCCGATACGAACCCGCATTCCATCACTCTTCCGCCGATCATTCCGGGCGCCGAGACCCAACAAAGTGGCTACAATAAAACAAGTGGATACTTCTTGTTATTGAAAAAATGCGATAAGATAACATAATAAAGCAACAACAGATTGCATGTTGGCAACATTCCAATCTGTTCACGCCAATCCTTACTTCAGGGGAATGAATACATGGTTCAGAAAAACGATTCACGGCTTACCGAGCGGGACGATGCGTGCTCCCAAGTTCGCCGCCGTTTTCTCATCGGCGTCACCGGAGCACTGGCCGGGACACTGGTGGCACCGCCGGTCAGCGCGCTGGCCAAGAAGATGGATCATCGTGCCCTATCGTTCCAGAACACCCATACGAACGAAACACTGGACGTAGTTTACTACAAACGAGGGCATTATAGATCAGCCGCTTTGCAGCAGATCAACCACCATTTGCGGGATCACCGCACTGGGGACGTGCACCAGATCGACCCCAGGTTGCTGGATATCCTCTATCTGGTGACCACTCTGACTGCCAGCGAGCACCCTTATCAGGTGATCTCCGGCTACCGCTCGCCGAAAACCAACGCCATGCTGCGCGGCAAGAGCCATGGGGTCGCCAAACGCAGCCTGCACATGCAGGGCAAAGCCATCGACATCCGGCTGCCGGACGTCGATACCCGCACCCTGCGCAATACCGCCCTGGCGCTGAAACAAGGGGGCGTCGGCTACTATCGTAAATCGAACTTCGTTCATCTCGACACGGGGCGCGTCCGACACTGGTAATCCGCTGAAACTGCAAACCACCCGACCATTTCCTGACCGGCGGCGGCCGGATTGCCGTCGTCGTCCGACCTTCTCTATCGGCGGGCGATGAAGCAGTTCATCCCATGTTTCCGCGCAGCCATTCTATCGATCATGATCGCGCTCGAGGCCTGCGCACCGCTGGCCTACCCCCCCGACCATACCGTTGGCCCGCCGCATCTCACGGCAACACACTTCACTACCCGGGACGGTGTCAGGCTTCCCTACCGATCCTGGCTGCCGGACAGTCAAGCGCCCAAAGCGCTGATCATCGCGCTGCACGGCTTCAATGACTACAGCAATTTCTTTGCACAACCGGGGGCCTTCTTCGCCGGTATGGGAATAGGAAGTTATGCGTATGATCAACGGGGCTTCGGCGGCTCCGCCAACCGCGGACTGTGGGCGGGCACCGATGCCTATGCATCGGACCTTGTTCAGTTTGTACGGCTGATCGCCGCCCGCCACCCGGGAGTACCGCTCTATCTATTGGGGGAAAGCATGGGAGGCGCAGTGATCATCGTTGCCGCAACCAGTGACACGCCCCCACCGGCCGACGGCATCATCCTGGCGGCGCCGGCTGTTTGGGCGCGCAGCGCCATGCCCTGGTATCAGCGTCTGCTGCTATGGGTCTCGGCGCACAGCGTGCCATGGATGACGGTGACCGGGGAAAGTCTGGAGGTGATGCCGTCGGACAATATCGAGATGCTGCGCGCGCTCGGACGCGATCCGCTGGTCATCAAGGAAACCCGCATCGAAACGATCGCCGGGCTGGTCAATCTGATGGATCGCGCCTTCGAGCAATCGTCGAAACTGAACAGGCCGACGCTGCTGCTTTACGGAGAAAAAGACGAGATCATTCCCAAGCCCCCCACCGTCGAAATGTTGATCCGCATGCCGCAACGCCGTCCCGGTCCAAAACGGTTTGCTTTCTATGAAAACGGCTACCACATGCTGCTGAGAGATGTGCAGGCGGAGATTTTGTGGAAGGACATCGCCGCTTGGATCGAGCGCCCCCAAGCTCCGCTGCCGTCGGGCGGCGACCGGCGGGCGGCCGCGGCACTCACGGCCGCAAGACGCTCGAACTGATCGACGCGGAAACCGTAAGTTCTCAAAAAGTCCGGGCATGAAGCGGGTAGGCTAATCCAAGACACACGGTAAATACAATCCCTGTACGTTCGACTGCAGCATCCCTGCTGCAGACGGTCTCGGATTAGCCTACCCACTTCATGCTTCAAGTCATTAGACGGTTTTTGAAAAATTACCGGAAATCATTCATAGAGCCGAAAAGCAGGGCCGTAAGTCGTGTTCTCGTCGAAATCGTCCCAAATAAAATAGGGTTTCGGCATCGGTTTGGTCGGAAGCGGAAACGTGACGATATCGACAACGCCGGTCAGGGCGCGGCCAAGCGTATTGAGAAGCCCCAAACCCAGCCCGCCGGTCACACCGAACATCCAGTTGACCTTGTTGCCGGTATTGATGATCGATTTCGGGATCTCCAGCCAACCCAGCGCAACATTGCTGAAGCCGCCGCCCAGCTTTTTGCCTATTTGACCACCGTATGTCCTCGGTCCCGGCTGCGCCTGGCCGGCAGTATCCGGGGTATACGGCTCGGTACCGGACTCCATCTCATACTCATACGCAAACCCGCTGGACATAAAAAAACCGGACAGCAGGAGCAAAAGGATCATCGTGTAAGCGTTGTTAGGCATGACATTCCCTATTGAAATTGACCAGAATCGTTTTGAGTATAGTAAAAGATCCAATCATGACAATGCGGTCTGCGCTGCAGTTTCAGCCGAAACCGCGTGCCGGTCCTCGAAGCCGGCAGACTCCGACTCCAATACCGGCGGTCACTGCTTGCCCAGCCTGTCGGTTGGGGTGAGCTTCGCGAACCCAACATTTCGGTGTCGATCAATGTTCCTGTTGGGGTTCGTTCCTCACCCCAACCTACATGCTCACGACTCGTCCAATGCCCGCTTCAGCGCATCGGCCATTGTGCCGCTTGATTGCGATGCCGACTTGCCGGGCTGCTTCCGTGCCGGCCGTTCGGTTTTCTTCTCTGCCTTGCGGCGGTTGCCGCCTTCACCGACAACCGACGAACCGGAGCGCATGGAGAGCGAGATGCGGCGGCGCGCCACATCGACCTCGAGCACTTTGACACGCACCCGATCGCCAGCTTTGACCACCTCGCGCGGGTCTTTGACGAAGGTATCGGCCAGCTGCGAAATATGTACCAGGCCATCCTGATGAACGCCGATATCGACAAACGCGCCGAAATTGGTCACATTGGTGATCACGCCTTCCAAGCGCATTCCGGCGCTCAAATCGGTGATTTCGTTCACGCCTTCTTTGAAGCGGACGCTCTCGAACTCGGGCCGCGGATCACGTCCGGGTTTTTCCAGCTCACTCAGAATATCGGTGACGGTCGGAACACCGAACCGCTCATCGGTAAAATCGCCCGGAGCCAGCCGACGAAGAACGTCGCTCCGCCCGACCAGCTCCTCGATCCGCTTGCCGGTCGTGCGGCTGATTCGCTCGACCACCGAATAGGCCTCCGGATGCACCGCCGACGCGTCCAGCGGATGATCGCCCTGCATGATTCGCAGGAAACCGGCCGCCAATTGAAAACTCTTGTCACCAAGACGCGGTACCTTTTTCAGCTGCTTCCGACTGGTAAACGGACCGTACTCGTTGCGATAATCGACGATATGCCGAGCAACCGCAGCCGTCAGCCCCGACACCTGCTCGAGCAGCGCCGCTGAAGCGGTGTTGACATCGACTCCGACGGCATTGACGCAATCCTCCACCACCGCATCCAGCGTGCGCGCCAGCCGCGTTGGATTCACGTCATGCTGATATTGACCGACGCCGATGGCTTTCGGCTCGATCTTCACCAGTTCCGCCAGCGGGTCCTGCAGGCGGCGGGCAATGGAAACAGCGCCGCGCAAGGAAACATCGAGATCCGGAAATTCATTGGCCGCCAGCTCCGAAGCATAATAAACCGACACACCGGCCTCAGACACGATGACCTTTGTCAGCGGCCGCTGCGGCTGCCGTTTTATGAGATCGCTCACCAACGCATCGGTTTCACGTGAACCGGTGCCATTGCCGATGCTCACAAGATCGACATCGTGCCGGTCGATCAGCCCGGCCAAAAGCGCAATCGCCTGATCCCATTGGCGCTGCGGAACGTGAGGATAGATCGTTGCCGTTTCCAACAACTTCCCGGTCGCATCGACCACGGCGACCTTGACGCCGGTGCGCAGCCCCGGATCGAGGCCGATCGTCGAGCGTGGGCCGGCGGGAGCTGCCAGCAGCAGGTCTTTCAGATTTCCGGCAAACACCCGGATCGCCTCCTGCTCGGCCAGCTCGCGCAGGCGCAGCTTGAGGTCCAGGTCGAGGCGGGTAAACAATTTGACTTTCCAGGCCATATGGACCGCCTGCCGCAGCCAGAGATCGGCGGGCTGCGCCAAGCGACCGATCCGGAAGTGCTCCGCGACCATCCGTTCACAAACAGCATGCCCTTTCTCGTCATCCGTGGACACCGCCAGCGACAATTTCAGCACGCCTTCGCTCCGTCCGCGAAACAGCGCCAACGCCCGATGGGAGGGAATGCGCCGCAGCCGTTCGGAAAAATCGAAATAGTCGCTGAACTTTGCCCCGTCCCTTTCCTTACCGGAGACCACGCAGGCATGCAGCACGCCCTCCTCCCATATTTTTTCTCGCAGCCGAGCCACCAGTTCGGCCTCTTCGGCGATCCGCTCCATCAAAATGGACTGCGCCCCATCCAGCGCCACGCTTTCATCGGCAACACCCTTGGCGGCATCGATGAACGCCCGCGCAGTCTTTTTCGGGTCCAGGCTGCGGTTCTCCAGCAACCGGTCCAGCAACGGCTCCAGCCCCGCTTCACGGGCAATCAGCGCCTTGCTGCGCCGCTTCGGTTTAAAGGGCAGATAAAGGTCCTCCAACCGCATTTTGCTGTCGGCCGCCCGCAACGAACGCTCCAGATCCGGTGTCAGATGGCCTTGGCGGCGGACGCTCTCGATCACCGTTTCACGCCGTTCATTCAGCTCGCGCAGATAGATCAGACGCTCTTGCAGATGCCGCAGCTGGCTGTCGTCCAGCCCGGCGGTCGCCTCCTTTCGATAACGCGCAATAAACGGTACGGTTGTCCCCTCGTCCAGCAGGTCGACAGCCGCTTCGACCTGTTTGGGGGAAACCGACAATTCATTGGCAATCGTTTTGATCGGATCCATTCACTCCTCTCCTCGATTCATAAATTCGCTGGATTTTAATGCAGCACCTATTTTAGACTGCCGGATAAACGCCACAACATATTTTTATGTTTCAACGCGTTATCTGGTTAGTGAATCGACGCAAGAAAAGAGGTGCTGCACCAGCACCAAACAGAAAAAAACGCCGCGCTTTTTTACCGCCGGATCGCCGAGTTGCACTCGGCTGCCGAGTACAACTCGGCGATCCCGGCAGAAAAAGGCATTGAAACAGCGCACCGTATCGGTTAAGGTTGCCCGCCCGACGTCACTCCATCGACCCCGATCGCTGACCCCGGACATCCACCAACCACATGCATCATCCCTCTCCAGCCGGCTGGCTGCGGACAGCATCGGCCGTCCTGCTGTCCGTTCTGATTACTTTGGGACTGCTGGAGGCCGTTCTCCGCCTGACGGTCGACAGAGGCACCCTGTACCAGGGTCTGAGCCTGTATCCAGAACTGAACCACAAAAAATTCGAGAGCGCGTTCAGGAAACAGTACGCCGACAAACCGTTCGACATGAAAAGCTATGATCCGCACCTGGGATGGGATCGTGATATCCGGGGCGATCGCATTCGCGGGGAAAAACACTATCCTTTGAGGAAAGCGGCCGACAATTATCGAATCGTGGCAATCGGCGACTCATTCACCTATGGCACGGATGTCGACACCGACGAATCTTTTCCGGCGCATCTCGAGCGGATGCTGTGCAACACGGAAGCCCTCAATATGGGCGTCCCAGGCTTCGGGATCGACCAGGCCGTCCTCAAATACCAGATCCACGGCAAGGCCTTTGCCCCCGACACCGTCATCCTGGGCGTCTTTCCCGACGATTACGAGCGAACCAGCGTGCCGTTTCACGCCTTTTCCAAGCCATGGATTCGCCCCGACAAAGACGGCACTTACCCAGTCACCAACCAGCCGGTACCGCCGCCGCAGGCCGAACTCGAGCGCATCCGCAGTGAAGAAGCGCGTGAGCTCTATTCGCTGGCGCTGCTTCGAAACCTATGGCTGCGCTTCAACACGCTGGTCCAGGGAGAAAACCCGGCGTTGGATCGAATCGACGGTGCAGTTGCCCACATCCTGAAGGGGCTGCAATCCGAACTGCGCGACACCGGCACGCAGCTGCTGATCGTTCAGATCCCCGGCGCGGACATGTTCACCCGC
>Ga0114931_10011344_pt1 | contig 10539 bp, 18 predicted proteins | sample 2SBtaG_FD_89579 | JGI IMG/M metagenome (GOLD analysis project Ga0114931, IMG submission 89579) | Deep subsurface microbial communities from Kolumbo volcano to uncover new lineages of life (NeLLi) - 2SBTROV14_V59a metaG | ecosystem: Environmental > Aquatic > Marine > Volcanic | place: Kolumbo...
GATGTTGGCGAAAGACTGGACGAGAAAATAGACGCTGAGGCGCCCACCGCGAGGTTTCTGGCGGTCGAACAAACCAGGTTCAAGGATTCCGTCGTCAAACCGGGGGGAGACGTCAGCCCGAAGTTTCCCCCTGATATAGAATCGCGGTTCGCCAAGTCAGGAGAAACCCAGGTCGTACCGTTCATTAAAAAAGTCAAGGATGTCGTGGAAAGTGTTGGGCATGGGTTTTCCCGCATATTTATCGATGTGCCAAGGACTGAGTTTTTCGCCCCATTCAATTTCAGCATGGTGAAACTGCTGAAACAACACAGCGTGGCCAAGGCCAAAGTCGTAAAGATATTTCAGGATTACACGTCCGAAATGGGGCCGAAACGGTTTGACCTGTTCAAACGAAAAGTCTTCCTGGACGACCTTCAATACGAGGCAGAGAGAGGCCATAACCTGCCTTGGGGGTTCACTCCCGAAACTCTGGCGGAATCCAAAGCCAAAATAGACGCATACGTTAACGCCAACCCCGCCGTGGCGCAGGCTGTGCGGTTGCGTAGGAAAATTTGGGACTCTTTAAGGAGCGAATATATCACCGCGATGAAAGATATCGGCGCGTCTAAAATCGCCGAACGGTTTACGAACCCCGCCTATGTCCGTCATCAGGTGTTGGAGTTGGCCAAGCTGGAACAGGAAAAGAGCGCGAGGTGGGAGAAATCCGGGGTTAAAACCCCGCTGAACAGGTCTTTCCTCAAGAAACGGAAAGGGTCTGGTCGGGATATAAGTTCCAGGCTGCTTGACGTTGAAGCTCAGGTCATGACTCAAATGATGTATGACATTGAAGTGGCCCGGTTCATCAACATGCTGGATAAGCAATACAACGTGGAGATAACAAAGGATGCTCCGGTTCCGGAAGGGTATGGGATATGGCAACCCCGCGAAGGCAACGTTTTCTACTGGGCCAAATCAATCCCGGAAACCATGCTCGAAGACGTGTTGAGCGGCGTCACTTCCGCGTCCGATCTGAAGATAAAGGATATCTTGGCCGTGGGAGGGAAACGTAAACAGTACGTGTTGCCCAAGGAGATTATCGCCACTTTGACAAAGATGGAGCACAAGAAGAGTTCCGGCCCCGTAGCCAGGGCGTCCAAGAATGTAACCCGGATGATGAAACAATGGTTGTTACTAGGGCCAACCCGTTTTATCAAATATAACGTGAGGAACCCCTTCGGAGATATCGACCACCTTATCGCGGCCCACCCGGGGGCTTTAAGTAAGATACCGAGAGCGACAGCCGAACTGTGGAACACCATGATAGCCAAAAGGGGGTTCTCTCCTGAGATAAATTCATGGATGGAGCGAGGGGGGCCGTGGTCTAACATCCAGTGGTCGGAGCTTGGAGACCTCGGCATGATGGAAGAGTTGTCCCATATAATGGAGAAACCCTCCATGCGCCCCGACAAGATAACTCTCCGCGCCATTTCGAAATACTGGAGGACTATCAGGAAATACACGGATTTCAGGGAAGCTATTTTAAGGTACGCCGCGTACCTTGATCATCTCGAGTACATCAAAAAACATGGGAAAGTTAAACATTACGGGGCGTCCATCAGGGAAGAGGTCGATGGGTTGACTCTTCCGGAAGACAAGGCGTATCTGTTATCCAACGATGAACTGGTGACTTATGACATGACCTCCGCCGCCGGTAAACACTTGGCCACGTATTGGCTCCCGTTCTGGCGGTGGGTCGAGGGGAACTTCACTTTTTATCAGCGAGTGTTGAATAACGCTTTTTACAGAGGGCAGTTGGGGAGGGCGGTATTGAGAACCGCAGGGGTTCAAGGCGTAAAGGTTCCTCTGAGAGTGGCGTCGCTTTTGGGGAGGGCTTCCCTGTTATGGATAGCCCTTTCTTTGTGGAACACACTGAAGTATCCCGACGAAGAAGAGGAACTGGACGAATTCAACAAGAACAGACCCCACATAATTTTTGGCAGGGACAAAGAAGGCCGGGTGATTTATTTCTCCGGGTTGGGGGCGTTACCGGACGCGTTGTCTTTCTTCGGGCTGGACGACGCGCCACCGAAGATAGCGGCTCTCCTGAGCGGAACATTGACATGGAAAGAGATTATCGACGACATAAAAGAAGACCCCATGTCCCTGCTCAAGCCGACACTTGTTCGGGCTGCGGGACTGGTCACTCCTCTGATAAAAACCCCCGTGGAGATGGTGAGCGGGTTCACCACATGGCCCGACCCGACCCGGCCACGGCCTATTAGGGATCGGTTACAACACTTCGCCTATTCGCCTTTAGGGCTTGGCAACGAGTACAACGCGCTGGCCGGAAAACCGTCACGCGGGTATCTTGACACCCTCCCGGAACTTCTCATTTACAGGAAGGTTCCGGGCGCGGGAGCTTACGCCGACATACAGGAATCAAAACGCAAGTTTCTTGAGAGCAAGGGGATATCTTACGCCGGAGTCAACAAGAACCCGCGATCGGACGCTCTGTACAACTACAAGCTTGCCATACGCATGAAAGATAAAAAAGCTGAGAAGAAATATCTGGAAGAATATTACAGACTGGGCGGAACCAAGAAGGGGATGAAAAGGTCTCTTGACTCGATGCATCCGGGGGCTGCGGTAGGTGTACGCAAACAGTTGATCCGTGAATGGCTGAGCCAGATGAAACCCGGCGAGAAGAAACGGTACGAACAGGCGCTTGAATACTACAGGACACAGCTTCTAGGGCGGTAAATCTATATATAACCCGTTCACGGTTTTATGGTTCCGCATCAACTCAAGTTTGTCTTCCTGCCCTGTTATGGTATAAAGGTTCTTCTTCCACTTGACATGTCGTTTGGTAATAAGGAGGGAGCCGGGGAGGGATAATCGGCGTGGGCGAAACCCCGGCTCCCTGTGGTGAGGAGTATTATGACACTGTTGATTATAACACCCTTCCCTTGGTTGTGTCTATTTCAATCTTTTTGGTATAACTTTGTTTCTCGGAACCCGGGACGGTCACCCACCCCTTGCCATTGCACCCATGACATTTTTCCTTGGATGTCAGCAGCCCCTTAGTGTTGGGGTCTGATTCCCTACGTAGAACCCACCCTTTACTTTCACATACCGGACATTTGACCGCTCTCATTTTCTTCTCCATGCATATCGTTTTTGTCCCCTTTAGTTTTTGCATGAGGTATCTGAGTTTTTTTCACCGAAACCATAATACTCCCTCTGTCCTTCATTCGAATCAGTCTATTATATGCCCCATCACCATAGGCCACAAGGCATGAGGGAGCTACTGGTTGAGTAGAAGGATAACCATCTCCCGGTATAAAACGGATTCTACCCTTTAAAAATAAAATGGCGGTGGCTTCCTGAAATATGTATCTATGGAACCTCTTTGTGTCTGTACGGGCGGGCACAAGTAATATGCCGTTTCCATGTTCCACCATGCGCGCTAACCATGGCTCGCTGTTCGAGTATGGGGGATTGCAAAAAACCAACCCCTTCCACTTTTGCGCCAATCCGTCATCCTCGATAAAGAAGTTCCAATTCACGCAAGAGTGTATATGGGATCGGGCGGCGCAGGGGTCGAGATCAAAAGGCCCCAACGCCTCCACAAGCTCCGGGGGAGTATACCACTCGTCCTTGCCTTCCGTCCTATCTGCGAGGATGAAGCTTTTCATTCGCTCCCCTCTTTGTGCGCGTGGTCAAATATCTTGCATCCCTCATTTTCCTCTTCCTCCCCATACATATCAGCTTTACATTCCTCGGAACAAAACAGGTCTCCATGTTCGCCTTTGACGCCGCAATCCTCGCACGTTTCCGCCCTGCAACTAAACCTGTCGCATTTTTGGACGGCCAATCCCGACCCGCATTCGCACAGGCCGCCCTCGTCCCAAAACACATCCTCGTACCCCGTGACACCTGGTGGATAATTGCTATATCCCATCGCTAATTGCCCTCCTTATAATAGCCTTTTTTCCATTCCGTGTAATCGGCCAGAATCTTTTCCAGTTCGTTGCAACTCAGTTGGGAACAGGAGTCCACCCCCATATATTTTTTGAACTCTGTTTCTATGCAAAACGGCCCTTCCATCCCTATTAGCCTCCCAAGATAAATTCCGAACGTGGGATTGACAAGTAATCCTTTTCCCCCTTTAAATTTGCCGAACAGTTTTTGACGTGTCATTCCCTTGGTCTTCATTCAGGATATTTTTATCTCTCCATTCTTTCACCTGTTTTGGCGGGGAGGCCGCGTTCTCGGCATAGCCAAGGATAAGGTCATCCCATTCATTCTCCCATTTCCCAAGCCGGTTAGCTACCTCCCTTATGCCGAAAAATATATCCCATTCATGGCCATATTCCCCCCTGAACAGGGATTTGTTTACATGAATAGCGTCCGGGCCATACTGATGATGGAAAGGACATAAGGGGATGACAGCCCAATCCATGCGCGGAACCCCCTGGATATGATGCAACGACGGCGCGTAATGAACGGTTCCCCGTGAAGGCTGTTTAACCATACAGGCGAAACAACCCAATCTCCTTAAAAGGTTGTGCAGTTGTTTTATTCCCTCTCTCATTATTTACTTCCCCCCAACCTTCTCCTGCCGTATTCGGCGATAAGCAGGGCGTCGACCATGCCATCGTGGGGCTTTCTACTTCGCGGGGTGGCTTTTAACTCCACGTCCGGGAAGAGGCTTATACAGGCCGCCAGGGCCTTCTCTTTGGGTTTATTCCCGGGGTACCCCTTACATACATCCCTATGCCAATCCGCCGGACGGACAAGCTCCACGGGACGCTGGAGCGTATCCAGCATCCCTTTCAGGAATCCGAAGTTGACGCCGTAATTGAACATGGAGACCACCCCTTGTTTGGGCATAGCCTGCGCCCGCTCAAGGAAAACCATGGAATCTTTGTATCCCATTATCAGTTTCCGGATGGCGCCCCCGTCAATGAACGTGGCCGAGCCGCTTTTGATTATCGGCATAGGATGGGCTGCGCGAAGATAGTCGTCGATAATAGCTATCCCGCCGGAGACGCCGGGGTCAATACCGAATATCGTTGTCATTGGGATTCCTTCCTAAAACGGGACATCGTCATCGCCTGTAGCCATCCCCATAGCCGTCACCATGACCGGTACCGTCGCCATCACCATCGCCGCCACCATATCCATGGCCATAGATATAGTCGTACCCATAACTACGGCCATAGCCGTAGCCCTCGCCGTCACCGTAACCAGCGCCGTCCCCGTGGCCGTCACCGTCCTCGTCACCATAACCGTAGTCGTCACCGTTCCCGTAGTCGTAGTCTCTCACGTCGCATCCTTTTTCGCCCGGCCTCGTGAACTGGCTCCCCTCAACCATTCATCCCCTTTATGCAATCCGGATGTTGGAACGGGGAGCCAACCTTCGTAGTGGCAAGACTCCCGAAGATGAGGCAATGATGATGATATTCGCTTTGTCTGGTTTCCGCCCCTGCCTGATCATACAGAAGATAAGGACAGGCTCTTTCACCCAAACAACCACATATACCCATACTCGCGTTGATTTCCAGTTCCAGGATTTGCATTTTTCTACTCACTTTCCGTGTGTTCCAATCCACCGCATTTTTCAATCGGCGATGTTAGCGCCATCGCCAAAACCGGCGTTGTCACTATAGTAATCGCCATTACCGCTGCCATCACCGCGACTGTCGCCATAAAAGTAACCATATCCGTCACCTATACCAAGATAATGGCACCCATCGCCAAAACCATAACCCTCACCTTCGCCATGGCATTTCATATATCTTCTCCTCTCATTAAGATAGCTTGAGACGAGCTATACGGGCCACGGCTCAAGCGATTGTCCTACTTACCAGCCCGCCCCGCACGGGATCGTAAAGATGATCTGCGACCTCTCCACCGTCACCGGCGCGGCGTAGGTGTCAAGGGTGGTATCCGTCGTGGGTCCTTCAGCAGCAAGCTGGCCAAGGCCACTTGTTGTGCCCCATCGGCGAACCGTGGCCGCGTTCTCGAGCACAACCGCACCCGCTTCCGCGGTTTCAACATCGCCGACAAGCACATGCCCGAAAGTTAAAACAACTAAAACTTTCCCCTTCATGATTCATTCTCCTTTTTTAGTAGTATTACTATACCATCAACCTGTTTACCCCCACCATCTTTCCCCCCTAGAAACCACCATATCGGCGATAACCACGACGCGGCTTCTTGTATCGCCGCCTTCCGTCTCCCACCGCTCCTGTTTGAGGCGCCCCTTGACGGCTACGTGGGAGCCCTTGGCGAGGTATTCGGAGCAGTTTTCCGCCTGTTTCCCCCAGACCGTGATGTCGATGAAACTGGCATAGGTTTTCCACTCGTCCCCCTGTTTGAAACTTTCGTTCACGCCGATAGAAAAATTGGCCACAGCAGCGCCTGACGGCGTGAATCGCAATTCAGGGTCGCGGGTCAAGTTTCCCTCAAGAACCACAACGTTTAGGTTACTCATCTTCCCCCCTCTCTGCGTTGCCGTGTTCCTTCCTGCGCGCCGGAACAAACATCTCCTTCGCTCCGTCAAGCGTCCACTCATTTTTCCATCTCTCATCATTCGGTGTGATTCTATCCGCCGCTTCACAGTCTGCCATGTTGGGGGAACCACACGGGAATAAATCCTTGACGCCGCACCCACATTCATCATAAAGGTTCACAAGACCCGCGTGTCCGTGATCTTTCAGGTATGTCTCAATAATAGTATCAAGAGTCATTGCTCCCCCCTTCGATATTTCCATGTTCCTTCGCCTTCTGTCTTATATACGCCAGCACTTTTTTGGCGGCGCGGATAACTCTCGGGCTATTAAAACCCCCATCGGGATCCACCGCAACCCACTTCTGATACAAACCATCACAACAGTAACCAATCCCTCGGCAAACCCCGCCCAACCCCAACACGCACTTCCCGTAAGAAGATTCATAACGGCAAAATGCGCATTCAGGTTCATACCGCGCCTCACCACTCGATAAATACTCCCACTTTTTAATGGCCCGTTTGAATAGTCTTGCGTCTTTAGGTTTTTTCTTCATCGGTTACCTTCCTTGCCGTCGAAACAATAGCCTTCAACAACTCCGCCGCGAGTGGAACGACTACCGCGTTTCCATATCCTTCAAGTACCCTCTTGGATTGCCCATGAGCCACCCCACTAAATCCGCGTAGGACGCGGGAGACGACGTATTCCTTTCCTGTCCATCGGAGCCGGAGTTCGTAGTCGTCATATGGTTGACCTGCCGTGGCAGTTGATCTATGCGGTTCCTCTTTCCCGATACCGTCACCATCCCCGGAGAATCTTTCCAGTCCCGCGTTGTTGGTGTTGTAAGTGGAGCCAGCATCGTCTTTGCCGTCACCCTCAGCGGAGCCATGCCCGACCGTGTCCGTGTCCCTGACGGATTCACCATCGGAGTTGGTAGGGGTTCCAGCATCATCATTTGCGTTGGCAAGTCCACTTGCCTTCCCCTTTCCCATCGGTTCAATATCGATTTCTTGTCCCTGTACCATGCGTTCCGATAATCGCCCGCCATTGGTATCCGTAGCCCTTCCAACGATCCACAGCCGCTTACGGCGATGTGGCGCGTTGACGGCGCAAGCTGGTAGATCAAGCGTGACTGTTTCGTATGAGAGGCTTTCCAGCTCAGACAGAATTCCATCGAGGCCCATCGTTTTGATTCCAACAGGGTTTTCAAAAACGAACCAAGTGGGCCTGATCTCGGACACGATTCGAATAGCTTCCGGCCAGAGCCAGCGGTGATCGTCCTTTCCTTTTCGTCTACCAGCAAGTGAAGCTGGCTGGCACGGAGGCCCGCCGGTAATGACTTCAACCCCTTTATAGGGCGTGGTATCGTATTCGCGTCCGATTGCGAATTGTCGGATATCGGGAACAATGGGGATATCATAAGTGTCCTCCAAAAATGTTTGCCAGTGTTTTTCGATTTCACATCCCGCCACGGTTTCAAGCCCCGCCTGTTTTGCCGCGAGAATAAAATTACCGATACCGCTGAAAAGGTCGAGATGCTTCATTTTAAACCCTATTCCATCCGTCGCAGTTGCGGCTGAACGGTTCAAACTCTATGAGTTTGCATAGCGGCCCACCTTCCGGCTCTCCGTCACTCCCTATCATTCCAGAACTTGGATCCCAGTACCAATTGGAACATGTATCACATGTTCTATTTTTAGGGTTGTGGCTACAGTCTAACTCATGATGAGAACATAATCTCGACGAAGCGTATGCTTCCCCGCAATATTCACAAGACCAGACTTGTTTCATCGTTTAATCTTCCTGGCGCAATTCCCTTCAACCTTAGCTATAGCGGCGCGGGCGGCGCGACATTCGCCCGTGTGCTCATGGTCGGGTTTCAGTGAGTCTCGGATGGAGTTAAAACAGAAGCAATATCCCCCTGGCATCGCTCCAAGTCCTTGTAGAGCTTCAAGCAGATCAGGCGCTGCTGCTATAAGCCGGGCGTTGGATTTGCGTTGTGACAAGGTATTAGCCGTTCCAATAGTTTTAGCAACAGCGCATTCTCCTATGCCGGTGTTATTGTATACCAACACCGCTTCTCCGTGTTTGCTAAGATGCCAAGGGCCTGGAGTATAACTCATTTTCATATATCCTTAATAACTTTGTTTGATTCCCCTGGCATAATTCCCTTCAACCTTAGCTATAGCGGCGCGGGATACTTCAATGGCATGGGAATAGGTGATGCTATATGACTCTTTCGAATAAACATCCAAACGCCCATCCTTTTTTGCACTCACTATAACGCCTAGCAGGCAGTGAACAGCTTCAAGCAGATCAGGCGCTGCTGCTATAAGCCGGGCGTTGGATTTGCGTTGTGACAAGGTATTAGCCGTTCCAATTTCCTCATCCTCGAAATACTTTAAATATTCCTGTTCCATTCGCTCGAACATCCTCTCGTGGTTGTTGACGTCAGAAAGCCAAAATGGAATAAGAGATTCATTTGCGTATACGGGTGCGCGCTTATGAAACTCTAACCGTCCCGAATACCTTGGGCTTGAGTTTTTCCCGTAATCAACTATGCGTAAACGGGCCGCCCCCTCACTACTGACACACGTCCACATATGACGTTTATGACCATCTTTAGGGTAATAAATATATTTGTGCTCAAATTTACTCATCTTATTTCCCTTTTCCATTAACCCCTCGATATGATTCCCAGTTAAACACCAGCACTTTGCCACCGTCCTTGAACCGGTCGATAGCGCGGGAACCCAAAACCGAAGTAAGTGATTGCGCTCCAGTGATAGGCAGGTTTGACAACAACACCGTTGGCCTGAGCCATTCATACCGGTCGTTGATTATCTCAGTCAGGTAGACAAGTTCGGTTTCGCTGGCGAACTGGACTCCGATTTCATCCACCACTAAAAGGTCTGGTTCAACGAATGACCGCAACACTTTCTGCTCGCCACCCTCACGCCATGAAGCCTTAATCTCCCGCGTTATTTTCATCGCCGTGGTGACCAACCCCGTCATCCCAAGGTTCGTTACCGCGTCGTTAACCAGAGCGCATGCGAGGTGGTTTTTCCCCGTACCCGGTCGCCCCGTCAGGATTAATCCTGCGGGTCTGGCTCCATCAGCGAGCAGATCGTAAAACTCACGCATAGAACGCAACACCTCCGCCTGAGCATCCGTACCGGCGACATAACCCGCGAAAGTCTTTCCGCTAAACCGTGGGGCGATCATGGCGTTATCAAGCCGCCGGTTGATATCGGCCTGCCTGCGCGCCTTCTCGATTCGCCGCCTCTCCGCTTCATGCTCCCGCTTTTTTTCGTCCCCCTCATCCGAACATTGCGGGCACAACCACACCCCAAACTCGCCACTACCAACGTAGGTCTTTGGGGTACTATGCCGCTGGCATGTCCGTAATGGATTGGGAACGCCCTTAACCTCGTCCGTCATAATCAAAAAGCCCCTTGCGAATAATCAACGGTCTCAAATCCTGAATGCAGGGATTTCGTCGCGGGTTTGGATGCGGAATAGTCGGTCAAGTCATCCTCCCAGCCCTTGGCGTTAAGCCATGTTGCCGGGTGCGGGATGAACTGCCCGCCGTCCCGTGTCCATTGCTCCGAAGTCTTGGCCTGCTCGATCTTGGCGATTATCGTCGCTACAAGCTGCTCGTTCGGTTTGAGCTTTTTCCACGCCTTTTCCGCCTGCCCTTTCGACCGCTTTTTCGGATACGCGGCCCAGAACCGGTTAAACGAATCCGAAGTCTTGGCCTGCCCGATCATGGCCACCATCGGCGCTACGGGCTGCTCGTTCGAATGCTCAACCACACCTCCCCCCTGGCAAGGGGGGGTAGGGGGGGTTTCTGTCTCTGTCTCTGTCTCTGTCTCTGTCTCTCCCTCTGTCTCTGGTGTAACATCCTGATAACATCCTGTTATCACCTTGCTATCATCTTGATAACATCCTGTTGTCACGTTGTTATCACTGTTTTCTATCCAGCGGGAAAGCTTTGAAATAATAAGACTTATTTTTTTCTCGGTTGTTCTGAGACTGAATGCGA
>Ga0114931_10011345_pt1 | contig 10538 bp, 9 predicted proteins | sample 2SBtaG_FD_89579 | JGI IMG/M metagenome (GOLD analysis project Ga0114931, IMG submission 89579) | Deep subsurface microbial communities from Kolumbo volcano to uncover new lineages of life (NeLLi) - 2SBTROV14_V59a metaG | ecosystem: Environmental > Aquatic > Marine > Volcanic | place: Kolumbo...
CAGGATCGTGGCGATGGTTCCCGCCTTGTGCCCCACGCCGATGAACACGGCGACCGGGATCAAGTAGGAGAAATGCGGCAGGGACTGCATGACGTTGAGCACCGGCCAAAGAATCATCTCGAACCAGCGCTTCTTTACCGCGAATATGCCGAGGCCGACGCCGATCGCGCCCGCGATCGGGGCCGCGACCAGGACCGCCGCGAGGGTTATCATGGAGAGCTTCCACTTGCCGAACAACGCCAGGTAGGCGATGCATCCGCCGGCCAGAAGGGCGAGCCTGGGCCCCTTCAGGTACCAGCCCCAAATCGCGGCCAATCCGACCACCAACACCCAAGGCAGCGCGGGCAGATCGAGCGCCGGAAAGCCGGAAATGAGAATCCCCTCTACGAACTGTAGGGGCCAGTTGATCAGGTTGGCGACGGCTCGGGTGAAATCACGGAAGGTGAAGAGGCCGAAGATGGCATCCTTGCGCAAGACCGTAACGACCGCGTTGATCCAATCCATGAAGGGAACGATCCAGCCATCGGGCACCGTGATCGCCCAGGCGGGCAGGCGGTCGCGAATTACGACGAGCGCGAGGAACGGACCCAGCAGGAGGCCCACGACCGCCAAGGCGGACCGGCGCGGCCGCGTCTTTGCCTCGTCCGCGTCGAGGGCGGTGGCCAGTTCCGCCACGGCTCAGTCCCGGTCGCCGAACAAGGCTTTGATCATGCGTGCGCGGTGTACGGTCCCAACGGTCGCGCCCATCGAATCGACCACGCGCAACGGCGCTTCGGTTTCCAGCACGGTCTTCGCGACGGCTGAAATCTTGGCGTCCGCCTCTACGCTTTGGTCCGAGTCGCCGTCCACCGGCCCCGGCTCCATGATATTGCGCACGGTTAGCAACTTTTCGCGGCTTATGTCCTTGGTGAATTCCCGCACGTAATCGGTTGCCGGGTTCGTCACCAGGTCCGCGGCGGTGCCGCACTGGTCGATCACGCCTTCCTTCATGATCGCGATGCGGTCGGCCAGCCGGATCGCCTCGTCGAAGTCGTGGGTGATGAAGACGATGGTCTTTTTCAGCATCTGTTGAAGGCGCAGGAATTCGTCCTGCATCTCGCGCCGGATCAGGGGGTCGAGCGCCGAAAACGGCTCGTCCAAAAACCAGACATCCGGCTCGATCGCCAGGGACCGGGCGATACCGACACGTTGCTGCTGACCGCCCGAAAGCTCGCGCGGATAATAGATTTCGCGCCCCTTCAGCCCGACCAGCTCGATGATTTCGCGCGCGCGAGCTTCGCGCGCGGCGCGGTCCACGCCCTGAACCTCCAAGGGGAAGGCGACATTCTGCAAAACTGTGCGATGCGGCAGAAGGGCGAAATGCTGAAACACCATGCCCATCTTGTGGCGGCGCAACTCGATCATCTCCTTGGCGGAAGCCTTGAGCAGGTCCTTGCCGTCGAAAAAGATTTCGCCCGCCGTCGGCTCGATCAGGCGAGACAGACAGCGCACGAGGGTCGACTTGCCGGATCCGCTAAGCCCCATGATGACCAGGATCTCGCTCGGCATGACATCGATCGCCACGTCCCTGACCGCGGGGATATAGCCGGACGATCGTATCGCCGCGAGGTCTGGCGCGCCGTCGTGGGAGCGCAGAAAGCCCTCGGGGTCGCGCCCATAGAGCTTCCAAACTTTTCGGCACAAGATCTTTTCTTCGCCCACCCGATGCCCCGTTTCTTGTTTCTCTCGGGCGCGTGGCCCGATCGCATTTCTTGGAATACTGCCAGCTTCGCGCGCAAAACGCGACCCAATGCGGCCACGGCGATCTTCCCGCATACCAATAAGGCCATATGTGGACCACTTTATACCAATCAAATATGCTATCGAGCGGGAGAAAGGCCGCATAGGGCGGAGCGCCCCAGGGCGAAAACGAACCACAACGACCAAGTTTTGAAATTTCGCCTGCCCGCGATACGTTAATGCTGTACACAATGGTCCGTAATATGTCTTAATTGGTCTAAAATTGGGTATCGAACGAAACCCGCGAAAACAAGGAGGTTCAGGGATGAGGAACGTAAGTCTGTCCGCCGTGGCGTGTTCGTTTGCCGCGGCGCTTTTCGCCGCCGGGGCTCAGGCCGATTCCAGCGATCCAATCATTATCCCGATCCACAATTGGTCGAGCCAGGTCGTCGGGGCCCACATTGTTGGGAAACTGCTGGAGAAGACCGGCAACAAGGTCGAGTTCGTCTCGACCGACAGCCAGGTCGTCTACACCTCCATGTGCGAGGGCGATGTCGATCTGGTGCACGAAGTGTGGCAAGGCGCCTTTGGCGTCGCCTTTGAAAAGGTGGTCGCCGAGGGGTGCGTGATCGACGCGGCTACCCACGACGCCAAGACGCGCGAGGAATGGTGGTATCCGGACTACGTCGAGGAGATATGCCCTGGTTTGCCGGACTGGAAGGCACTGAATGCCTGTGCGTCGAAGTTCGCGACGCCGGAGACCGAGCCGAAAGGCCGATTCCTGGCGGGGCCGGTCGACTGGCTGAAACATGACGCGGAGCGCGTCGAAGGCCTCAAGATGAATTTCGAGGTGGTCAACGCCGGCTCGGCGGCCGCGCTTTGGGCCGAGCTCGCTTCGGCGTCCAAGCGCAAGGCGCCGATCGTCCTTTTCAACTGGACTCCGAACTTCATCGAAGCGATCTACAAGGGTAAGTTCATCGAGTTCCCGGCGTATGCCAAAGGCTGCCGCGAGGATCCATCCTGGGGCATCAACCCGGACAAGGCCTACGATTGTGGCAATCCGAAGGGCGGTTATCTGAAAATCGGCGTCTGGAAAGGGTTTCCGGAAAAATGGCCGGTTGCTTACCGGCTCGTTCAGAACATCAACTTCACGAATCTGGATGTGGCCATCATGGCAAAGCTGGCGGATGTCGACAACATGGAGCCCGAGGCCGCCGCCGACAAATGGTTGGCCGATAACGAAAACCGCTGGAAGACTTGGCTCAAGCCGACCAGCTGATACCTGGCGATACGGCACTTAACGAGACACGGAGGAAGGCCCGCCGGTTCACGCCGGCGGGCTTTTCGGCGCGGATCATGGGGCGCCCAGGAAGACCACGGCGGCCATCAGCTTACGCGTATCGTTGAGCATGGCCGGGCATTCGCGGCGCCAGCGCGCTAGCGCGTCTTCCGCCGCCGCGTCCAATGCGCCGACCCGCGCCAACGCGGCGACGCGCGCGCGGGCCTCCGCCGCCAACTCGGCCCACTTTTTTCGCCAGCGCGCCTCGTAGGTGTCGCGGTGCAGTTGCTCCATGCGCATGTGAAACATGGAACTGCGCGCGACCCTGGGCGCGGTCATCCTGGCGATCCAGGCGTCGCTTGACGCCCACACCCCGCGTGCCTCGAGCAGCAGGGTTTCGGCGGCCTCGCCGTGGCCGGCGGCGCGCAGATAGAAGGCCTGGTTCGCCAAGCTGGTGCCGAGGCGCGGATCATCTTTCGCGAAGGCTTCGCGCGCGATGCGCAGGGCCAGGGCGGCGGCTTTCGCCGCCTCGCTCGGGTTATCCGCGGCCGCGTGGCGCGCCACCGCGCCGGCCGCGTGCTCCCACGCCAAATCGGACTCGCGCCAACCGGCCTTGATCAACTCGGCCACCGACCATTCCTCTGCCTCGAATGCGCGCACCGGGTCAGCCACCGAGATACGCGCGGCGAACATGGTCGCTCTGGCGCAGTTCCCGGGCCGGGCCCTCCAGCGCCACGTGGCCGGTTTCCAGAACATAGGCGTAACGGGCCAAGCGCAAGGCCAGCTCCGCGTTCTGTTCGACCAGCACGACCGGAACGCCGCGATCCGCGATCTCGACAATGATGCCGGCGATTTCCTGGACCAAGACCGGCGACAATCCCATGGAAGGTTCGTCCAGCAAGAGCAGGCGCGGCCGGCTCATGAGTGCTCGGCCAATCGCGACCATCTGCTGCTCGCCGCCCGAGAGCGTGCGCGCCCACTGCGCGCGCCGCTCCTCCAGACGCGGGAAGTGGCCGAACACCATGCGCAAGTCGCCCGCGATCCCCGCCTTGTCCTTGCGCAGATAGGCGCCGGTGCGCAGGTTCTCTTCCACGGTCAGGTCGGGAAAGATGCGTCGCCCTTCCGGCACATGGGCGATGCCCCGCGCGACGATTTCTTCCGGCGGCAGGCGGTCGACCCGCGCGCCGTCGAAGTGGATTTCACCTTGGCTCGGCCGCGCGAGACCCGATATCGAGCGCAGCGTCGTGCTCTTGCCCGCGCCGTTCGCGCCGATGATGGTGACGATCCCGACTTCCGATGCGCTCATGCTCACGCCCTTCAGCGCCGCCACCTTGTTGTAGTGGACGTGGATGTCGCGAACCTCAAGCAACATGCCCGACGCCCCCAAGGTAGGCTTCGATGACCTCGGGGTTGCGCCGCACCTCCTCGGGCGTGCCTTCGGTCAGGCGGGAACCGAAATTCATTACGGTGATGATATCGCACAGGCCCATAACCGCCTTCATGTCGTGCTCGACCAGCATGATGGTGACGCCCCGGTCGCGGACCTGGACGATCAGTTCCATCATGTGCCGCGTTTCCTCCGGGTTCATGCCCGTGAAAGGCTCGTCGAGCAAAAGTAGGTGGGGCTCGGCGGCCAGGGCCACGGCCATGCCCAGGGCGCGCTGGTGGCCGTGCGGCAGGTTGAGCGCCTGCTCATCCGCCAACGCGGCCAACTCGAAGAACTCCAGAATCTCCTCGGCCTTGCGGTTCGCCCTCGACTCGATCGCGCCGTCGGTGCCGAGCACGCGGCTCAGGAAGCTCGCCCGGGCGCCGCGATGACAGCCCAGGCGCACGTTGTCGCGCACGGTGAATTCCTGGAACAAGGTCGTGCCCTGGAAGGTGCGGATCAGGCCGAGTCCGGCCAGCGCCGCCGTCTTGCGGCCCGATACGTCCTCGCCGCGATAAATAACCTGGCCGCTGGTGGGCGCGTAGAAACCGCTAATGACGTTGAACGTGGTCGTCTTGCCAGCGCCGTTGGGCCCGATGAGACCGTGGATCGAGCCCGGATGGACCTTGAAGCTGAGATCGGCGACCGCGACCAGACCGCCGAACCGGCGGGTCAGCATTCGGATCTCCAGGATCGGATTTTCCATCGTCGCCATATGACACTCCGACCCGCGCCGTTGCCTGGAAAATAGGCGATGAAACCTAGTTTGGTACCGCTGAAAGTGTGCGGAGTAGCGGGTTGACCCGTCAAGGAAAAAGCCAAGGATCTCCAGATTTAACAAGACCCTAGGGGTGCCATCCGTTGGTTTCTATCTACTGGGCCCCGATACCCGGCTCGCGCCCCGCCCCGCTCGCTCGGCCGCGGGGTCAAGCAGCCCCGACCGCCAGGGCGTCCCGGTGCTGGCCCGCGCGGCGCACATGACGAACCTTCAGCAGCATGCTCAGGTGCAGGATGATAAAAATCGGCACGATGAAGCTCGGAAACAGGTTGAGCGGCCAGACATCCAGGGGCGCGCTGGTCACGCCTCCCGCGATCAGCGAGGGAACGGCACCGGCCGAGAGTCCGGCGGTCGCGATGGCGACCGCGAAGTCGAGCAGGCCCAGAAGGTGAAACCGCACCAGTCCCGCCGAGGTCGCCCACGCTGGGTCGCGGCCGATCCGGGCGAAAACCGGGGCGGCCGCCAAGCCGATCGCTACGTCGCCAAGCCCCGCGGGCCAAGCGAACAATCCCGGCAACACGCCATAGAAATAGAGCGGCAGAAAGACGAAGCCCACAACCCGCCAGTGCTGAAGCATGGTCAGCGCCCGGATGTCCTGGGACATCACGAAGTTCCGAACGCGGGACGACAGCGCGTAGATCGCCAGGAACCCGGCCACGGGGATAATTGCCGTGATGGCGATCGGCGCGAGGAGCGCGGCGCCCGTATTCGGCAACAGTCGCTCGGCCCCGATGACGTAGGCCGCCGCGAACCATGCGAGCAGGAGCCCGGCGAGACCGACCCAGAACGCGCGGCTCGATTTTGTCTTTCGACTTGACGCATTCATTTCACTTTCTCCTGAAAAAACGTGCATATGCACTTGTTGTCGCAAAAAAATTAACGCCCCTGAGCCAGGGCAACAGTCTCCGCCAGATCGTCGAGGAAGCCGGACCAGCGTGCGCGCCCAAGTGACTTGACGAGCCGCGTTTGGGCCTTGCGCCAATGGGGAATCGCCTCGTTGAGCGCTGCCCTTCCGGCGTCGGTCAGGCTGATCCTGCGGACCCGGTGATCCGCGTCTCGATCGACACGGACAAATCCCTTGCCGACGAGCGGCTTCAGATTTCGCGTTAAGGTCGTGCGGTCCATCACCAGAGCGTCCGCCAACCGGGTCAGGGGGAGGGACCCACGCTTCGCGAGCGTTGCCAGCAACGTGAACTGCGTCGCCTTGAGGCCGGATGGCAGTAAGGCGGCGTCATAGGCTTGGGTCACCACCCGCGCGGCCCCGCGCAGGTTCGCGCAGGTGCACGCGGTCAAATCCATGGCGCTGTGCCGTTTATGGGTGTGTGCTTCCTTCACCATAAGGTGTATATGCACGTAACAATTCAAATTGTCAAGGGATCATCGGGCGCGGAGCCTCGCGCGGCGAGAAGCGCGTCGCCGATCGGTGCCCAATCGCGGACCGGTCCCCGGGCGCGGATGCTCAGGAACCGGAGAAGAGCGAGGTCCAGGAAAATGCGCCGTTGACGCCGGAGGGGCCGGTGGGGTGGCCGGTCGCGAGCGGGTGCCCGGATGCCGGTTCGGTGTCGCGCCGCGGTGGTGTACGCGCCGGGGTCAGAAGCTCCTCGAGTGGGCGAGTCAGGATGGCGGGTAGGGCTTGGTGCTCCTCGGGTGGCGGCGTGGGCGGCGCGGCGCGGGGTGTGCGCGTTGGCCCCGCGGGCACCGCTTCGGCGGCGCCGGCTCGTCCCGCGGAGAGCTCCAGCAGGTTGACGATGGCGAGTAGGATCGGCTTCAACTCGCCGGTCAGCTCCCTGCGAAGCTGCTGTCCGGTCGTGTCCGGCTGCGCGGTAACCAGCCGGCATACGTGGTCGAGGCGCGCCAGCATGCGCGTACGGTCGGCGCGCGCCTTGTCGTGGCCTTGCAACAGCGTCTCCACGCGTGCCGCGAGCGCCGCGTTCTCATGGGATAGGCGGCGCATCTCGCCGGTTAGGATCGCGAGTGCCTCGGTGAGGGCCGCGGACCCGTTTGTCGCGTCTTCGGGAGTCTCTCCCCGCTCGGCGGCGGCGGCGCGGACCATGTGCGTGGGGGAATCGCGCGTGGTCATGGCGGCGGCGGGTGTGCCGCGCGCGCGCAGGGCGTTGTACCAATAATCGGTCATGGCGCGGTCCCCATGTGCGGCGTCGCGATTACCGGGCGGTCAGGGCAGGGGCGGCACGTCGGGCCCAGCCTCGGGGTCGGCCTCGGGCGCGGCGCCCGCGGCCGGCTGGATCGGCATGTCGAAGAGCGGGTCGGCGGACGTGCCCGTGGACGTATCGGCGGGCTCGCCGGTACCTTGCGGCGGCGTGGCGTCGGCTCCGTCCGCCCCATCCGTCGGGGCGATCCGCATGACCAGGCAGTCCATGCTCCGTTGGCTCAGCGCATCGCACAGCCGCCGGGCGGCGGCCTCCGGTTCGGGTTGCGAGCGCAGCCGATAGAAGACGCCGGGCTCGGCGCCCAGGTCCGCGCGTTGAATGTTGGGCGTGTGCCCGGCCAGCAGATCCGGCGCGGCGGCGATGATCAGGTCCCATCCCAGGCGTGCCCGCGCATCGCTGCTGTATGACGCGAACTGCACTACGTAGTCCTTGGGCCCAGGGTCCGGGCTGGCGCTCGCGGGGGCGCTGGCGAGCGGGGCCATGATGGGATAGTCGGTGGCGCCGGCCCGTGCGGTTTGCATGGTGGCGCCGATACGCGTGCTGGGCGCCGGCGCCGGGATAGCGCGCGGGGCGAGCGCGGCCGGCGCCTCTTCGGGCAAGGGGCCGAAGGCATCGGTCAGCGCCGTTGGCCCGCGGGTGGCGGCCGGATCCGCTTGCACGGGATTCGCTTGTGTGTGACCCGCTTGCACGGGATCCGCTTGCGCGGGGGGGCTGGCGGCGGCCGCCTGGGCCGCGGCGACCGCGCTGGCGATCCGGCGTGGCCAGCCGGCGACCACGGGCGGTGCCGGCGTGGCGTCCGCATCGGGCGTGGCGTCCGCATCGGGCATGGGGCCCGCATCGGGCGTGGCGGCCTGGTTGGCCTCGTCGAATGCCGCGTCGAATGCCGCGTCGTCGGGCAGTCGGTAGACCGCGTCGTCATTGCCTACGTTTTCCGGTTCGCCCGACTCGATGCCCGTTGCCGCGGCGAGCATGGCGTCGGTGCGGGCCTGGGCATACAGGCCCTGGGCCAGCAGCAGGTTTTCGTGGCTTGCCTTATCGGCTTTTGGGTCCGCGGCGACTGCTTCGAGGATAGGCAGCCCTTCCGCGTAGTTGCCGCTGAGCACGAGGGACAAGCCCAGATTATTGCGCAGTGTGACGCTCTTCGGAGCCTTGTCGAGCCCGGCGCGGAAGACCGCCTGGGCCGATGCGTGCGCGCCGAGCAGGCCATCGGCCACTCCGACCGCGTTGTATAGGCGCGCATCGTCTGGCTGGCCGCCGAGCGCGGCCCGGAATTCACCCAGGGCCAGATCGTACTGCTTGAGCGCCATATAGGTGCGGCCGAGCCCGTAACGGGCTTCCACGTGATCGGGGGCGAGGTCCAGCACCGTCCGGTAGGCGGCGACAGCCAGGTTCAACTCGCCCATCTGGGTCAGAATTCCCGCCAACTGCAACGGAGGCTCGGGGTTTCCCGGATCGAGTTGGCGCGCGCGCTCGCACAGGCCGGCGGCGACGGCCAGATTTCCCGAATCGCGCACGGTCTTGCAGTAGCGCAGCACCTGCCCGGCGCCCGTATCCAAACGTTGCGGCAAGCCGCTCGCGGTCCTCGGACCCTCGTATGGCACGTTGGTGCAACTCGCAATAAAAAGCATGGCCCCGACGACCGCGGCCAATCGGCGTTGCGATCGTGGTAGGGACCCGCCTGAATGCCTGACGCTCATTGCTATCCGCCTTCTGGGCTGTCTGCCTTCTGGGCTATTTGCCTATTGGAGGGCCGGCGCGGGTTCGGCGACACGAACGCACCGCGCGCCGGCCAGCCCACTGGAGACGCAAAACACCATCGGTCGCATCGCACCTCACTTTCGCAGCCCGCGCCACACCGCGCGGCTGGGTTCGTTGCCGCTCATCCGCCGCGGCCGGCTCCCGCGTCGTCCCGGTGCCGGGCGCGGGGGGCGCCGTGGCGTGGCGCGGTCATTCTCAGACGCTGTAAATGTAGAAGCCCAAGTGTTAAAACTAATTTAACGAAAAGATTTCCGCGAAAATGTATGTATAGTGTAAAACAAATATAGATTTACCGAGCCGTGAATAATAGAATCCAAGACAATGGCGCGGTTCAAGACCGATTCCACTCCTGTCCTTCGAACATTTTGCGCGCGTGTTTGTATCTCGCCGCCGGTCCATCTGGCGGTTGCCGCGCCGCGCCGTTCATGGCGTCCAAAAACACGGCATACGAGAAGACCAATGCGGATGTGCACGTTTTTAGAGAATAATTAACGACTACTTGAGATTGTTTGGGCGCATTTAGGCACCCGTTATACGGGTATTCGCGGTTTGCGCCACGCGGCGTCGGCGCCGGAACCGGACGACGAATGATGGAGTGGAATCAGGCATGAGGACGACCCCAAGATATTCGGCAATCTTGCCCGTAATTTTGGTCTCGGTTGGGCTTGGCGCGGGGGCGGCGGTGGCTGGCTCGGATGGGGCCATAGAGGCCGGCGCGGAGCAGGTCGCGGCGACCACGAGCCAAGGGGCGGGCACGCCGCGCGGCGCGGCCCACTGGACCTACGGGGAGGAGGGCGGCCCGGCCGACTGGGGCCGCCTCTCGATAGACTACGAGGCGTGCGGCAAGGGCGCGGCGCAATCGCCGATCGACATCGCCGGGTTCGACGGGGCGAGCGTGGTGCCGATCGACTTCGATTACCGCCTGAGCCCGGTGGAGGTGGTCAACAACGGCCATACCATTCAGGTCAACTACGCCCCGGGCAGCGCCATCACGGTCGGCGGCAAGCGTTACGAGCTATTGCAGTTCCACTTCCACACCCCCAGCGAGCACGCGGTGGCGGGCCGGCGCTTGGCCATGGAAGGGCACCTGGTGCACAAGGCGGCCGACGGCACCCTGGCGGTGATCGGCGTGCTCATGGAGGCGGGCGCCGACAACCTGGCGCTGAGCGAGTTCTGGAACCTGATCCCGGCAAAGCGCGGGCAGACCCGGCGCGAGAAGCGGGTGCTGGTCAACGCACGCGACCTGTTGCCCCACGATCGGGGCTACTACCGCTACATGGGCTCCCTGACCACGCCGCCGTGCACGGAGGGGGTCAACTGGTACGTCATGGCGACCCCGGTCCAGGTCGGCGCCGGCCAGGTGGCGCGCTTCGCCCGGGTCATCGGCGCCAACGCCCGGCCCCTCCAGGC
>Ga0114931_10011346_pt1 | contig 10537 bp, 11 predicted proteins | sample 2SBtaG_FD_89579 | JGI IMG/M metagenome (GOLD analysis project Ga0114931, IMG submission 89579) | Deep subsurface microbial communities from Kolumbo volcano to uncover new lineages of life (NeLLi) - 2SBTROV14_V59a metaG | ecosystem: Environmental > Aquatic > Marine > Volcanic | place: Kolumbo...
AACCGCCTGAAGCTCCACGCCCTGGTCTGCCGCACCGAGGGCTCTACACGCGTGCGTCTCCGCCACACCGGACTGCACGCAGAGCCCGTCTACCCGACCCTGGCTTCCCCCCGCGTGCCACCTAGGTAAAACCGCGGCCCGCCCGCGGCAAGGACGGGACGCGCCGGCTGCGCGAACCGGCCGAGCGCCCGACCCGTTCATCCGGAGGATCGGTTTCGCCCCTCGTGAATCGGCCGCTGTGGCCCGCTCCGTGCTTGGCCCTGGCGACAGGTCGCACCGCTCTCGTACCCTGGGAGACACTGGAGCCCGGGCATGGCCGAACCGCGAAAAATCGAGATTCCACCGGAGCTGCTCGCCATGGGCTACCCCGAGGACCTCGAGCTGCCCGCCTCCCCCGCCGAGCTGCTCGATCCCGGCCTGCCGGGCGACTGGGGTCTCGCCGCCGAGTGGGTTCGCCACGACGAGGGCCTGGACACGCTGGCGAAGACCGCGGCGTGGGGTGCCGGAGCGGGCAACGACCCGAAGACGGGGGCACCCGCGGTGGTGTTCGTCGCCGACCCGGAGCACGCCGAGCAGGTGCAGCGGGAGCTTCCGACGGAGGTCGGGGTGGGGGGCAAGCGGCTGCCGGTCGCGGTGTTGGCCCTTCCCCAGCCGCTGAGCCCGCGCGCGCACCCGCCGGGAGCGCCGAGCTCGATCTACAGCGGCGCGTTCACCGGAAGCCTCGTGACCACCGACGTGGACAACCTGTTCTTCGCCTACAACGCGATGCCCGGCGGCGGCACCCTCACCGGCATCTTCCCGCGCCTGTTCGGAAGCGGGTCCCGTGCCCTCACCAACGCCCACGTGGCGCTCGACGCGGGGATCGACAACCTCCTCTCCGGGCTCCCGGCCAGCCTCGGCGACCTGTTCAGGTCCCCGCACGGCCGGCACCTGTACGCCTACGACCAGTCCCCCTCCAACACGGGGGCGTACGAGCTGTTCGAGGTCGACACGCGAACTCCGATCCTGGTCTTCGTGCCGCCGTGGGCGGTCTACAGCGTGACGGCGCTCGGCTCCTTCGGCATCGGCGGCGCCTCGGCCACCTCCATCCTGTCGACGATTGGGGGCTCGCTTCTCACCTCGCTCACGAGCTTCACCGGGGGCTTTCCGCTGGGGGGCCTGTTCGGCGGGATCCCACTCACCTTCCTGTACGTCGACATCGCAGCGGGCCCGGTTCGGCCCCGCGTCGCGCCGCAGCTGAGTTCCCGGACGAGGTTCGCGCCGAACGCCCCTCCCGTCCCCGAGGAGCGGCGGACGGCCCGCGGGGCCAAGATGTCCCTCGGGCGGCGTGTCGTGCCGGGCGAGCAGGTCTACGGGATCGGCGCCCGGCTCGGGCTGCGGTGGGGCGCGCTCGCGGTCGCCGGGCTCGTGCAGCAGATCAGCATCACGCTCCCCGTCCCGCCCCCGCTGCCGAGCGTCCGGCTGGTGTTCCTGTTCAACCAGGATCTGTACATCATGCCCATCGAGCCGGGCGACTCCGGGATGGCTCCCGTGGCGCAGATGGACAACGCGCCGCTCGGCCTCGCCGGGCTGGGCAGCGGCCCGCACACCGGCGGCATCGGGGTCACCCTGGCGACGCCGCTCAACCTCGTCCGCCTGTTCGGCGACGTCCAGATGTAGGAGGCGCGCTGTGCCCAAGAAGACCCGCAAGGCGACCCGAGACTCCGACCTCCCGCCCTCCACGAACCGCCTGTGCTGCTGCCCGCCCCTGGCGCGAGTGTGGATCGAGACCTCGTCGAAGAGCATCGCCGTCGAGAACAAGATCGAGTAGAAGCGGCACCTCGAGACGCACTCGGCGGCCAAGTCGAACCCGTCCATCAGCGTCGACGCGCTCGCCAACGCCATCCCCGCGGTGCAGGTACGCGCGACGACCACCTCGTCCGTCCAGCCGCCCGGCGGCCCGCCGGTCAGCGCCGACAGCGTCGGGGCGGCGGACTCGAACGCCCAGGCGGACAGCAAGAGCGACGCGGACGCCAAGGTCGACACCGACAGCGACAGCGACACGGTGATCGACGTCGTGGTGAAGAAGGAGCAGGGCAAGGTCTACCGGACCGACTGCTACACGGTGCACTGGCGCGCCGAGGGGGACGGCCACCTGCTGGTCACCCTCGAGCTCTCAGGGGCGCTGAGCCAGACCCTGCAGTGGCTCGAGCCCTCCGGCAGCGTCACCCTGGTGCGCAACCACCTCCTCGAGCCGCCCGACTACAAGCCGATGGACGCGTTGGTGCTCGACGCCATCCTCGTGGTGGAGGACTGTGCCCACCAGGTCGCCCGGCACCGCGCCGCCTCGGCGACCCCCTGACGCCTCGGAGCGGCCTCAGTCGGTGCCGTGACCGAGCTCGACGTCCTAGCAGCCCTCGGGAAAGCTCGATTCCTCAGGTTGGCCGATCGGAATCGCCTCCTCGCCGAAAACGGAGGTTGCTGGCGACCGTTGCTCTCGGGGCTGATTGTCGGGGTGCAGGTGTTCGCCGGCAACGTGGGCGAAGGTGGACCCGGCGTCGAGCTGCTTGCCAGAGCGAAGGAGATCGGCCTCCGTCTCGAGCGGGTGTTGGCCGACTCGGCGTTCGGCGGAACCCCGGTCCGTCCGGCCGCTCGCGCGCTGGGCGTCGAGCTGGTCGCACCACCGCAGGCGCTGCAAGACAAGGGCTAGTACGAGTGGTCGTACGACAGCTGCCGCGGCTGTCCCCTGCGAGAGGCCTGTGCTCCGCGAATGCCGGCGACGCCGAAGTCGAAGGGCAGGCCACCCAAGGGCAAGCGGCTCGTGCTCCACGCCGATGAGCAGGAGCTCCGCGCCGCCCGGGCGGCCTGGGAGGACCCGGCCCTGCGAGAGGAGTACCGCCGACGCGGCGAGGGCGAGAGCCTGATCGCGCGCATGGTCCGCTACGGAGCGCGCCAAGCCCGCGCCTTCGGGCTCGCTGCCGCGAACCTGCAAGCCCATGCCGTCGCGATGACGGCCAACCTCGCTTTGCTGGCGCGCAGGCTGCTGCTGGCCGACGCCCCGCTCCCGCATCCGATGCTGCCCCTGTTCCCGGACACGACGTGACCCCTCCCCAACCGACCGCCATGCACAGGTCCGCCACGCGGGCCGCCGGAGCGATCCGCCCTCCGCGTACCAACCGGACCAGGATGCAGCCCTGGAGGCCGCCAGCGGGCTGAACTGAGCCGACCAGCGCCCTCCGAACGCGTCGCCCTATGTCGGCGAGCGTCCTGAACTTGGCGCACCGTGCCGCCGAGCTACGGCCCTTTCCCGAGGGCTGCTAGACCGCCTCCACCAGCCCGCGCGCGGCCGGCATCGCCTCCATGATCGCCTGCAGCCCGGCCTCGTTGTCGCTGCGACGCATCGCGGCCACCGACTCCTTCAGGAGCGCGGGGAACGAGAAGGCCTTCTCCTCACGGGTGTGCTCGTCCCACAGGCTGCGCCTCTCGGCGATGCCGGGGAGGTCGCCGCCGTACACGTGCAGCGAGCAGGCCGTCTCGTCGCCCGGGTTCGCGATGGCGCGGATCGCGTCGGCCGGGAGCTGGACCACGGTGCCCAGATGCCCCGTCTGCTCGCGCACCGGGCGCAGGATGTCGCCGTCCGACGCATAGATCGTGTTCTTCTCCTCGCCGCGGAGCTGCCCGACGCACGCGAACACGGTGTGGTTGTGGATGCCGCTCTGGAAGTGCGCGGGGCCGCGTGCGAAGAGCATCGTCAGCTCCGGCGAGGCGTGCACGACCAGCTCGCCGATGTCCGCGCCCAGCGGCACCGCGGCCTCCAGCGCCTCGATGATCGCCTCGGGGCCGTGGGTGGCGATGGCTGTGGCGAGCAGCTCGGCCGCCGCCGTCTGGGGGTCGCTCGCCGTGGCCATGGCCCGCTTGCAGGTCGCCGCGAAGTCGTCGATCGAGAACGGGCTCATCGGATCCTCCTTGCACCGAGCGTTTCATCCGAGGTGGCCTCACGGTAGGCTGTCGAACTCTGAACGGGAATTCCCAAAATCTGCCAAGATCGTTTGCATGAACGGACAGGAGGGACGATGCCCCGGCGCTCGCGAGCCGACGAGATGGCGTGGAGCGACCTCGAGGTGGTGCTCGCGATCTGCCGGGCGGGGAGCCTCTGCGGCGCGGCACGAGACCTGGGGTGCACCCACAGCACCGTGTTCCGGAGGATCAACGCCATCGAGAAGTCGGTCGGGGTGCGGTTCTTCGAGCGCCTGCCCAGAGGATACGTGATGACCGAGGCCGGACAGGTCGCGCTGACCTACGCCGAGCGCGTCGAGAGCGAGTTCCACGCGCTGCACCGCGAGGTCCTCGGCCGCGACGCGGAGCTGCGGGGCGACGTGGGCATCACCGCTCCCCAGGGCCTCGTCGACGGGCTCCTCCCGGCGCTGATGGCGGAGTTCCGGCGCCGGCACCCTCGGGTCACCATCGAGCTGACCGGAGGAAGTCCCGCCCTCCACCTGCGCCGTCGGGAGGCCGACATCGCGATCCGCGACACCCGCCAGCCCCCGGATGACGCCCTCGGGCGCCGGATCTGCGCCTTCCGCTTCGGCTACTACGCCAGCCCCGACTACCTCGCCGCCCACGGCGACCGCGCCCTGGCGGACCACGACTTCATCGCCATGACGGGGTCCGTCGGCTGGCTCGTCCCCCACGTGTGGAAGACCCAGGAGCTGGCGTAGCAGCGTAGAAGCGTGAGGCGCGTCAGCGACCCGGGCCACCGACCCGCGCTCAACGCGTCCGTCGGCCCAGGCGCGGGCGCCGTCCCGTCGGGGTGAGCGCCTCCTCGAGCGCACTCGCCTCCTCGGGAACCGGCAGCCCGTGGTGCCGACGGGCCACGAGGCAGGACACCGAGCCCGGCTCGCACGCGCGGCAAGGCTCGGGCCGCCGCGCGTAGATCAGGCAGGTCGTGCAGGCGCCCACCTGCCCCTCCAGCGCCGCGCACTGCGCACCCGCCCAGGCGACGTGACCGCCCTGCACCCACTCGACAGGCGGTCCCTCGGGGCCGCGGTCCCGCTCGGTCGCGAGCGCGGGCCACTCCGCCGCGTAGGCGCAGCAGGCCCCGCAGGCGTTGCAGTCGAAGGCGAGTGAATCCAGCGGACGTCCCCCGGGATGCCCCGATCCTACTCCCGCTCGCGCCGCGACGGGCCCCGAGCATCCCGGTGCCAGGCGGGCAGCTCCGCGGCGGTCGGCGCGTCGGGGATCCACCCGGCGCACAGGTCGGCGAGGTCGAGCGGGTCGGTGCGCTCGGGTGCAACGAGGGCCGCGTAGGTCGGGCGCTCGCTCAGCACCTGCTCGAGACGCGCCGCGTACTCGGGGCCCGCCCACTTGTGGTAACTCGCGCAGTACTGGTCCCGGTGCTCCCACAGGTGCCGCGTCACCCCGTCCTGGGCGGTTTCCGTGTACACGTTCGGGTTGAGCACCTCGTCGTACTGCCAGGTGACCCAGTCGCTCCACGCGAAGGGGTGGTTGGGCCGAAGGCACCCGTCCGCGCCGATCGCCGCCACCCCTCGCTCCGGGTCGAGCAGCGTGTCGAAGAAGATCATTCCGTCGTAGTCGGCTCGCAGGTCGGCGTAGCTGAAGGTCAGCGAGGTCTCGAGGCCGAGGGTGGTCAGCTCGGTGTGCGTCGCCCACTCGATGGCCCGCTGGGGCGCGGCCCCGTACTGGGCGTGGCGCCAGCCGTCGTACCCCTCCTCGAAGAAGTGGTCGAACTTGTCGGTGCCGACCAACACGTCGCCCACCCGCACCGTCGAGCACACCCCGGCGAGCTTCAGGATCGGCGACTCGGTGAAGGTGAGGTCGCCGTACAGGTCGCTGCGGTCGGGGAAAGAGCGATGCACCACCCCGCCCTTCTCGATCCACGCGGAGTACCGGTCGAAGCCGAAGGAGGCGAAGCCCTTGCGCTCGGTCACCAACTCGTCGGGCGACACCCGCGCGTTGATCGCCTTCGCGAGCAGGCGGTGGGTCTGCTCGGAGGACGCCTCGCACCCGGTCTTCTGGTTGGTCCACGCGATCGACTGGAGCACGACCTCCTCGGCCCGCTCGTCCAGGGTCTGCTCGACGTCGGGCAGGGGCTGGTCACGGTCGGTGAGGGTGTCGGACTCGTAGGCGAGCGCGGTGGGCAACAGGAGCAGGGACCAGAACACGCCGACCTCCGGCCCATCCTTCGGTGGCGAAAGGAGACGCAAGGGGGCCGAACGACGGATGGACGCGGTACCGGCGTGGCCTAGGTGCGACGCGGGAGTGCGCGTTGCCAGCCACCACGCTCGAGCCAGCCGCCCTGGACGGCCTGCCGCGCCGGGGCTGGGTGCCCGGTCCGGCCCCAATCACCGCGCTGCCCGAGCACGCGGCAGCCCTCGGGTTCGCCTCGCTGCACGTGCAGCGCGACGATCAGTGCAGCCCGATGCCGGGCGGCTCCAAGGTCCGAAAGCTCGGCCTGCTCCTCGCCGCGCCCCCCTGGAGCGACGCGCCGCGCTGGACGAGCGCCGGGGGGATCGGGTCGGGACACCTCGTCGCCCTGGTCGCGGCGGCGCGGTTCCTCGGCCGCCACCTCGAGGCGCACGTGTTCTGGGAACCGCTGGACGAGACGATCCTCGGAAACCTCGCCTACGTCGCCTCGGGCCCGACGACGCTGCGCTACCACCACGGGCGTGTGGGCCTGGCCCTGTCACGCCCACGCCTGCTCACCGGACACGCCGTCTCCGCGATCGGCCCGGGCGCCTCGGAGCCGCTGGGGGTGGTGGGCCTGGTGCGCGCGGGCCTCGAGGTGGCGGCGCAGGTGCGCGCCGGGACGCTGCCCGCGCCCGACGTGGTCTTCGTGCCGCTGGGCACCGGCGGGACCGCCGCCGGCCTCGCGCTGGGCCTGGGCCTGGGCGGCCAGCGCTGCACGGTGCGCGCCGTGGCCGCGGTCGAGCGCCCCCTCGCGGGCCCGGTCCGCCTGAAGCACCTGCAGGACGAGGCGCGCGTCGCCCTGGCCGAACACCGGGTGAACCTGCCCGCCACGGAAGCGGCTCCCATCGAGGTCGTCCGCGGTGCCCTCGGACTCGGCTACGCCCGACCGACCGCCGCCGCGCTCGCGGCCTGCGCCGAGGCTCGCGCCCTCGGCCTGCGCCTGGAGCCGGTCTACAGCGGTAAGGCGTGGGCGGCCATGGGGGCCGAGGCCGCCCGGTGGCAGGGCCGACACGTCCTGTTCTGGCTCACGCCGCACGGCCGCGACCTGCCCCGGGACCCGGATTGGCGCGACCGCCTCCCGCCCGCCCTCGCCCGCCGCCTCGCCGCCACCGAGCGCCGCGGACCGAGCCGCCGGCAGGTGGTCGGGGGCGCGGTGGCCGTGGCCGCCCTCGGCGCCGCGGCGGTTCGCCTCGGCGGCTACCACCGCCTGCCGGGCTTCCCGGGCGCCGTCCTCGCTCCCTGGGAGGCCGAGGTGCTCGCGGCAGCCGCCGAGGCCCTGATCCCCGACACGCCGGGCGGACCGTGGCCTCGCGGGCCCAGCCCTACCGCGATCGCGGCGGGCGCCGACGCCTACCTCCGCGGCCTCCCCGCACCCCTCGCCCGCGACATCCACACGTTGATCGCGGTGATCGAGCACGGCACCGGCCTCGACCTGCGCCTGCCGCGATTCACCCGCCTCGGCCCGCGGTCCCGCCTCGCCTGTCTCCAGCGCCTCGTCGCCCTGGGCGGGCCGCTCCCCCAGGCGGTGCGCGGCCTGCGCGACCTGTGCCTCGTCGGCTTCTGGCAGGACCCGTCCACCTGGCCGGCCATTGGCTACGCTGGCCCGCGACTCCCGCCGGTCCGCCGCGACTACGCGGAGCTGGTCGCGCCGCCGGGCACCCTGCCACGCGGGGCGCTGCGATGATCCACGACGCGAGCGCGCTCCCCCTGCCCCTGCGCCTGAAGACCGAGGTGTGCGTGATCGGCTCCGGGGCCGGCGGCGGCACCGCGGCGATGGCAGCCGCCGAGGCGGGGCGACAGGTGCTCGTGTTGGAGGCGGGCGCCTTCGTCCCGCCGGCGCACATGAGCCAGCGCGAGGAGCAGATGCTCCCGCGGCTGCTGTACGCCAACGGGAGCCAGACCACCCGCGATCGCGGGGTACGCGTCCACCAGGGCCGCGCCGTCGGCGGCTCGACGGTGCACAACATCAACCTGTGCAAGCGGATCCCCTCCCCGGTGCTCGCCGCCTGGCGCCGGAACCGCGGCCTGTCCCACCTGCCCCACCCGACCTGGGACGCCCTGTACGCCGAGGTCGAGGCGCTGATCCGCGTCGGCCCCGTGCCGCCCGAGCAGATCAGCCGCCACAACCGCCTGCTGCAGGCGGGCGCGACGGCCCTCGGCTGGCAGGCGGGCCCCCTGCGCCACAACCGCACCGGGTGCGCCGACAGCGGGTTCTGCCTGCTCGGCTGCGCGTACGACGCGAAGAACAACGTGCCTCGCGTGGTGCTCCCGCGCGCAGTCGCCGCGGGCGTCGAGGTACTCTCGCGGTGCCGCGCGGTGCGGATCCTGCACCGGCACGGCGCGGTCACCGGCGTCCAGGCGGTCGCGCTGGACCCATGGACCCGCCGCCCCCTCGGCGAGGTGACCGTGGAGGCCGAGCGCGTGCTCGTGGCCGGCTCCGCCACCGGCACGCCGGCGCTGCTGCTCCGCTCCGGCGTGCCCGATCCGTCGGGGACGACGGGCCGGCACCTCCACATCCACCCCGCGCTCGTCGCCGCCGGCGACTTCGACGACCCGGTGCGTGCCGCCGAGGGGATCCCGCAGTCCATCGAGGTCACCGAGTGGCTCGACTTCGAGGCGGCCCACGCCGGCGGTCCGGCGCCGGTCGGCACCCGCACCTGGATCGTCCCCGCCTTCGCGCAGCCGATGGGCACCGCGACCCAGCTCCCCGGGTTCGGGGCCGCCCACCGCGCGCTCATGGCCCGCTACGACCACATCGCGGTGTTCACCGGGATGGTCCACGACGGCACGGACGGGGTGGTACGTCCCCGCGGCGATCTCGGCTGGTCCGTCGACTACTGGCCCGACGAGGCCGACCGGGCGGAGCTGACCTTCGGGCTGGCCGCCTGCGCGCGGCTGCTCCAGGCCGCGGGCGCCCGCCGGGTGATCATCCCCACCGACCCGCCCACCGTGCTGCAGCCCGGCGACGACCCGGACGTCCTGAAGCGGCTGCCCCTGCGGCGCGGGCTCCTCGACGTGACCGGGGTGCACCCGATGGGCTCTGTCCCCATGGGCGACGACCCCGAGCAGGCGGCCGTCGACAGCCGCGGCCGGCACCACCACCTGCGCGGCCTGTGGATCGCCGACGGCTCGATCTTTCCGACGTCCATCGGCGTGCCGCCGCAGATGTCGATCTACGCGATGGGCCTGCACGTCGGCCGCGACCTCGCGGGCGCGTGAGCTACGGGCGGGCCTCGGGACGGGATGTTCACGGAGGACCACGTCCTGCCGGGCCGCGACGCCATGCACCGGGTCGCCGCCGCGGACGCCGACGCCCGCATCGCCCAGTTCGAGGGGAGCGCCCGCCGGATCCGCAGCATGTCGACTACCCCCTGTACATGGACGACCTCGCCCGGCTCATCGGCTGCGAGCCGCCCCTCCGGCGCTACCTGCTCCGCCATCCCCGCCTGTGGCTGCGCATGGTCTACGGACCCACCCAGGGCACGCAGTTCCGGCTGCGCGGCCCCGGCCGCAAGGTCGCGCTGGCGCGGGACATCCTCGGCAAGCTCCCGCTCAGCCCCTTCAACCACGTGGTGAAGGCGGGCCTGCGCGGACGCCTGCGCTACCTGCTCCCGCGCTGATCGGCGCGGGGCAGCCCCGGATGGCCCGCCGGACGATGCCGGGGAGTTGGGCGACAGGAGCCGCTCACGCGGATAGCCAGTGACAACCATGATTCCACGGGAGGTTCCCATGGTCGGTCTCCTCCTCGTCCTGGCCGCCCTCGGCGCCGAGCCCCCGAACACCTGGGCCCTGCCCCGCGCCAAGGCGACCGACACCGCCGAGGCGGCCCGCGTGTTCCGGGTCGGGGACATCGACAACCTCGGGTTCGGGTGGCCCGACGGCTTCGATCCGTTCTCCGGCAAGCAGACGCCGCGCCATGGCTACCCGTGGGAGCCGGAGCCCGATGACCCCGACGGGACCGACCGGATCATGGTGGTCTCGAGCTACGTGGGCGAGGCCTCCAGCGACGGCTACACCAGCAGCACCTCCCGCCCCGACAACCTGCCGCGCACCCTGGTCCTGGACGCCGACCTCGAGGGCCTGACCCCCCGTGCAATCTGGCTCCAGTTCTTCGTCGACGACTTCCAGTCGGTCTCCTACCGCAGCCGCTACCGCGTGTGGTTCGACGGCCGGCGCATGCCCCGCCTCGAGCGCCTGATCAACGCCCTCGACCAGTCCGGTCCGATCGGCCGCCTGGTCACCTTCCCCCTGCTGCCCGAGGAGTTCGGCCTGCTCGCGGACGGTCGCCTCGAGGTGTGCATGGACGACCCCGAGACCGGCGCCGGCGACGGATTCGCCTTCGACTTCGCCC